>ERZ773254.528-NODE-528-length-20889-cov-3.915187_pt1 | contig 20889 bp, 8 predicted proteins | sample MGYA00580516_ERZ773254 | MGnify/ENA primary metagenome ERZ773254 (study PRJEB29015, sample SAMEA2738158) | human oral metagenome | biome: human oral; feature: human-associated habitat; material: saliva | place: China | collected 2192 ...
GTGTACGCATTTCGAATTGTTCGCGAGAGTCTTTGTATTTGTGAGTCGCACGAATCACGGTATATAAAGAACGCTCAGTTGGCAGTGGGATTGGCCCCGCTGTCTTCGCTCCTGTTCTTTGTGCTGATTCTACGATTTTGCTTGCTGCTAAATCCAATGCACGATGCTCGTAAGCCTTCAAGCGAATCCGAATTTTTTTGTTTGCCATTTAGATTTCCTCCTTCGTCAATTTTGATAAAATGACTTGCTCCACAAGAATTTCCAACCTCACCCGCCCGTGGCAAAGCGTCCGGGTGTGTCGCAACCTCTCGCTTCATAGCTGTCTTTCCCACCTCTAAGAGGGGGTATGTCCTGCGATGGGCACACTGGTACCCATTAAGGCACAATCATTATTATAGCGTAGGAACACTTGTAAATCAAGGCTTTTCTCAAGTTTTTTTGGCCTTTTTGCATGTTTTCGTTTTCATGTCGGATGATGACGATTTCTCTGTTACCTGGTCGATATTAATTCACCTTCTAGGTGATGTTTCGGCCGATTTTTTGGCCTTTTGGACACAAAAATAGCCAAGGCCCTCTCAGGAGCACTTGGCTAAAAATAATAATGGCTATTCTGCAAAATCTACGTCGATGGCCTTGGTCAGAACATCGCAGTAGCTATAGGAGACACACGCTAGGGCGTTGGCCTCTTGCTCTAAATCAACAACGAAGACAGAACGATAGGTTTCTTTGAGGACGCCTCGGCGCGTACGCTTCTTGTTACGACCGAGTTGGACGGTGATAATTACTTTTTCGCCGATATTTTGATCCATCAGGGATTTAATCTCGGCAATTTCTTTTGGCATGAGCCTCACCTCTTTCCTACTATTATAGCACAGTTAGATAGACTAACCTAGGAAAGGTCGGCAACTTATCCTGAAAAAAACTGACAACGTTCGCCTTTTGCTAATTTTTAGCCTTATGCGCCTGGAAGGCAGCTTCTAAGTCAGCGAAATCCATGAGGCTGAGACTCTCAGCTCGGCGGTTAGGCTCAATGCCCGCCTGGTCGAAGACCTGACGCAAGCTCTCTTCACTGAGAAGGCCTGGCACATAGGCCGACTTGAGGTTATTCCATAAGGTCTTGCGGCGTTGCTTGAAGCCTGCTTGAACAAAGGCTTGGAAGGCTTCCTTATCGCTGACTTGGACCAAGGGTGCTGGTCGGCGGGTTAGCTTGAGCACAGCTGAATCCACATTTGGCTTAGGGATAAAGACATTCTTAGGTACAATGAAGGCAATCTCGCTCTCCATATCCAATTGAATGGCCACTGACAGTGAACCATAGGCCTTGGTGCCCACAGCTGCCGTCATCCGCTCTGCGACTTCCTTTTGCATCATCATCACCAGCGACTGGAAGGGCAGATTGCTCTCAATCAGGCGCATGATGATAGGCGTGGTTATATAATAAGGAAGATTTGCCACCACAACCAAACGGGACTGGTCGTGTAGCCAGGCATATTCTGGGCTAGAGAAATCCACAGACAGGATATCTTGGTGGACCACTTGGACATTGTCACAGTCCGCAAGGGTTTCCTGCAGAATGCCCACAAAACGCTGGTCAATCTCGAAGGCCAAGACTTGCTTAGCATAGTGAGCCAGGTATTGGGTCAAGGCACCAATGCCGGGACCAATCTCGATGACCGTGGTATCTGCATCGACTTGGCCAGCTTCAATCATCTTCTCTAACATCCGGGGCTCGATTAGAAAGTTCTGACCCAGACTCTTTTTCATTTGAATATCGAAGCGACGCATGATCTCAACCGTACGGGTTGGCGTCGCAATTGGCCGGAATTCTCTCATTCTCGGGTCCCTCCTTGGGCTTGATCCAGGACTTGGACGAATTCACCCAAGCTAGCCTGGTCGATGCCATAGCGTTGCAGTTGACGCTGCAATTGCTTGGCGTTGGTATAACCTAAATTAAAGTGCTGACTGACAGCCTGACGACGCTCCTTAGCACCCGGACCTGCGGTCAGCCCCCACTGAGCCAGGCAGCCCATGGGAATTAAAGCCACTAGGTCCCCCTCAGCCGGGGTCATGACCTGACTTAAGGCTTGGCGAATCTCTTGGGGACTAGCATGTTCCACCCCTAGGCTCTTGCCTTGGCCGCCAAAGGCAGCCAACCGACTAATATGGGCTTGCTTAGCGCTTGGCACCGCCTGGGTCACCAGTCGTCTAAGGCGCTCACCTTGGTAGTCGGGATCTGTCAAGACGATAATGCCATGGGTCTTAGCCGCTTCTACAATCTGAGCCAAGACCGGAGCCTCTAGGGCAGAGCCCCCTGTCTCGATGGTCTTAACTGTCGGGCCAAAGGTCTCAATCAGGCGTTTGGTATCATCGCGCCCTTCGACCACAATAACTTCTTGGGGCATGGCTTGACTCATTAGTCCCACCCCTCAGGCCACCACTGGAAGAGACGGCAGGCATTGTCCGTTGTCAATTTAGCTAGCTCTTCCAGACTCATGTCTCGTACCTGGGCCAGACACTCCGCCACATAACGGACATAGGCTGGCTCATTTTGCTTGCCACGCTTAGGCACTGGCGCCAAATAAGGGGCATCGGTCTCAACCAAGAGACGCTCTGCCGGCACTAGGGCCGCCGCTTGGCGGACAGCCTCGGATTTTTTAAAGGTCAAGACGCCACTAAAGCTAATATGCATGCCAAGGTCTACAAAACGCATGGCTTCTTCAGCTGTCCCGCCAAAGCTATGCATAATGCCCCCCGCGGCCGGCAGACCTTCTTGCTTGAGTATGCGGTAGGTGTCTTCAGTTGCATCACGGTTATGAATGGTAATGGGCAGACCGTGTGACTTGGCAATGGCAATCTGACGCCGGAAGACCTGGGCTTGCACATCCCAAGGGGCAGTATCCCAATAGTAGTCCAAGCCAATCTCGCCTAGCATCTTAACCTTAGGCAATTCTAGCCACTCTTCCAGGCGACGCTCCACCTGGCCATTGTAGGTGTGGGCCTCAGTCGGATGCCAACCCACTACCGAAATAATGTTATCGTAGGCCGCACTTAAGGCCAAACTACGCTCAATGGTGGGATCATCAAATCCCACCACTGCTAGATAGCCCACGTCCGCCGCTAGAGCTCGGGCAATATAATCTGCTTCCTGGCCCGCAAATTGCTGGGCGTTCAAGTGCGTGTGCGTATCAAATAAAGGCATCTTGGTCACCTCGTCTAGCCAATCCAAGCGCCATTTGCTGCATTCGGATCTGCTGCTAAGAGATGGAGTTGGCCGTCGTGTTCAGAGGATAAAATCATGCCCTGGCTGACATAGCCCATCATCTTACGCGGCTTGAGGTTAGAGACGATGCAGACCTTACGGCCGATTAGTTCTTCCGGATTTGGATAGAATTTAGCAATCCCGGACAGAATTTGACGGTGGCCCTTATCACCTGCATCTAGACGGAAGCGTAGCAACTTATTAGAGCCCTTGACTGGTTGAACATCTAGGACTTCTGCCACCTTCATCTCAATCTTCAGGAAGTCATCGAATTCGGCTTCGGCTACTTCACGGTGAACTAATTCAGTGGCTTCTGGATCCCAGTTAGGATCATCAACCTTGGCTTGGCTAGCACCTGGTTTGCCTGCTGCCATAGCTTCTTGAATATAGGTCACTTCTACCTCTGCATCCAAACGTGGGAAGATTGGGGTCCCCTTAGCCACTACGCTTGCACCTGCAGGGAAGGCCCCATAGACTAATTGAGTGAAGTCTAGGTCCATTTGATCATTCAGCCCTAGTTGCTCGAAAATCTTAGCTGGCGCTTGGGTCATAAACGGACGTGACAGATGGGCCACAAGGCGTAAAGCCTCAGCTAAATGGTTCATAACAGACCGTAGTTGACCTAGGGTCGCTTCTTCTTTAACTAAAACCCAAGGCATGGTTTCATCAATGTACTTGTTGGTACGGGAGACAATGGCCATAACATGGCTCAAGGCTGCGCTCAGGCTCATGCCATCCATGGCTTGATAGTAGGCCGCCATTTGCTCCTTAACATAAGCATCATAGTCAGCATCCACTGCAGTTGCTTCTAAACCTTCAGTGGGCACTTGGCCTTGGAAATACTTGTTCATCATGGCAACGGTCCGGTTGAGCAAGTTACCCAAATCATTAGCCAATTCGGAGTTAACTAATTGGACAAAGCCTTCCGGCGTGAAGACCGCATCGTTACCGACACCCATTTCATGCAAGAGGTAGAAACGAGTCGCATCCAAGCCATAACGTTCTACCAAGGTCTCTGGGTAGATGACATTCCCCTTAGACTTGGACATCTTACCTTCCTTCATAAGGTACCAGCCGTGGGCGAAAATCTTCTTAGGCAATGGTAAGCCCAAGGCCATGAGAATGGTTGGCCAGTAAATCATGTGAAAACGGGAAATGTCCTTACCGATGACATGGGCATCTGCTGGCCAGTACTTGTTGTAACGACTGGTATCGTCAGAACCGTAGCCTAGAGCCGTAATATAGTTGAGTAAGGCATCAATCCAGACATAGATGACATGCTTAGGATTGGACTTAACCAGCACACCCCAGGTGAAGGTAGTCCGAGACACCGCCAAATCTTCCAAACCTGGCTTGATGAAGTTATTGATCATTTCGGTCTTACGGAAGGCAGGCTCTAAGAAGTCAGCGTGATCTTCATAGTATTGCACCAGACGGTCTGCATATTTGCTCATACGGAAGAAGTAAGACTCTTCCTTAACCAAGGTTACTTCGTTGCCAGTTGGGGCAACCCCACCTGTCACATTACCATCCGCATCGCGGTAAACTTCAACCAATTGGCTCTCGGTGAAGAATTCTTCGTCACTGACAGAGTACCAGCCGCTGTACTCACCTAGATAGATGTCATCTTGGGCTAGGAGTTGCTCAAAGGCATCTTGCACAGCCTTCTCATGGTAGTCATCCGTAGTCCGGATAAAGTGTGAATAGTCGATATCTAATAAGTCCCAGAGCTTCTTAATGATGTCGGCCATCTCGTCGACGTATTGCTTAGGACTCACTCCTAGGCCCTCTGCTGTTCGTTCAATCTTCTGACCGTGCTCATCAGTCCCGGTTAGGAAGAAAGCGTCGAAGCCTTGTAGACGTTTATAGCGCGTCATTGCGTCGCAGGCTAGGGTAGAGTAGGAGTTGCCGATATGCAACTTACCACTTGGGTAGTAGATCGGCGTTGTAATATAATAGGTAGGTTTTTGCGTGGTCACGAATGAGTGCCCCTTTCTATTTCTTCAAATTACTTCTATTATAACATAATTGTAGGCCCCTGACAGTAGGAATGGCAAACTTGTTAAGCAAGGTGCACAAGATAGAAAAAAACTGGCGCCAGCCAGAGGCTAGCACCAGTCTATTTTTGAGGTGTAAAACTAAATTAGTCTACATAATGTGGCTTGTTAGCCAAGAGTAGTACTACAGAAATTAAGGCTAAGACAAGAGCCAACCAGATGAAGTTCATTTCACCAGTGCTTGGTAAAGATGGATTCTTAGCATTGAAGGCATTGTAGAATACAAGTTCCTTCTCTGTCGCAACTTCTGCTTTAAGCTTGCCATTAGCATCCTTGGTTACAGCAACCGTTACGTTGAACTTAGTCTTGTCGTAGCTGATAGCTGAATCTTGCCCAGCAACTTCACGTACGGTTAACTTATAGGTCCCTTCTTGTGCATAAGAAGAAGTTAAGCTAATCGCACCTGAAGCGTCGTTGCTTGCAGTCGCTAAGACTTTGCCCATGCTGTCTACTAATTCAAATTTGAATTCTTTATCTTTTAGTTGACGACCAACTAATACTTTCTTAGCTGCTACTGTGAAGTCAACTGCAGCAGGTGCAGGGTCAGAAGAGTTTGGTAAGTTAGTCGCTGCTTTGTTAACAAAGGTCGCTTGGTTAGTGTAACTAGCGCTTGCTTCTAATTGGCCTGCGCCATTGTCCACAACAGTTACCACTACATCAACCGCTTTGGTATCGTAGGTTACGGTTTCATCGCTACCTGCTTTTTCTACAACTTTATAGTTGTAAGTGCCGGCTTGTTCGAATTCAACTGAAGCGAACTTAACAGTTCCATCTTGGGCATTCTTCACGGTTTGCAATACTTTACCTTGTGCATCTTGCAATTGGAACTCAAACTCATCCGCCTTAAGCGCACGGCCTTCTAATTGCTTCTTCACTACGATTTCTTGGCTAGTTTTAGCAGCTTTATAGCTGTTAGCAAACTGAGCTTGATCATAGGTAACAGTTGCTTTCTTCTCACCGTTCTCGTCTACTACTTTAACGTTAGCAGTTAGCTCTGCTTCATCGTAAGTAACACCTGGCACAGCATTGTTTACTTCTTTAATCTTGTAGACATAGTCGCCGGCTTGCGAGAACTTAACTTTAGCAAAAGTTACATTGCCTTGAGCATCGTTACTTACAGTTTGGACAACAGAGTTATCAGCTGTGTTGATTAATTGGAATTGGAATTCGCCAGCTTTCAAAGCACGGCCATCTAATTTCTTGGTCACTTTGAAAATCACTTCGTCTGAACGGCTAGCTGATGCGCCACCCTCAGTAGTGGTTAGTGGAGCAAAACCATCAACATTATGAACTTCTTTAGCAGTTTTTACAACGATAGCGTTGAATACTTTTTTAGTTGCGTTGTCAACAGGACTTGTTAATTTTGTAGAATAACGCAAGTACAAACCACGACCACTCAAATCACCATTTTCTGGCGTAACCGTGAAGTGGTTTTTGTCTGTTACTTTGACACCTGCACTATCAAGTGCTGGATGGCCTTCTTCCTTACCCCATTCAGTAAAGTAGTAACCTGTTACTTCGCCAACTAATTCTTGACCTTCTGGAATAGTGTCAGCAATGCTTACGCCCGTTACGTCCTTAGCGGCCAAACGGTTAACCAACACTTGCCATCTGATCATGCTTGGGTCGTCTTTATCTTGAACGCCCCACTTGAAGTACCCAGTGGAGTCTTCCATCGGTACAATACGGGTAAGTGTATAAGAGCCTGCGCCAGGTAACATCATAGTTACTGTCTCATCAACCGCAACAGAGTCAGCCCATACTGCGGTGAACAAAGCACTGACAGTACGACTTTCGTTCATGAAGCGATAGTAGTCTTCGTTAGTGATTGTAATGGTTGCGGTGTTAGAAGTTGGGTCAGTAGTCAATGTCGCTACTGTCTTACCGTTAGCTGCTTTGATTTCTCTTGGTTCTGTTTTCTCTACCGCCAATTGTGCTGGCACTTGGTAGACAAATGTATCCCCATTTTTTACTGTTGCTGAATCCGGAATTTGGTAAGTTGGTTTAATATAGAATTTACCCTCACCATATTTAGCCCCGTCAACAACCGGGTTGTTATTAATCAAGAACTCAGTTGATACCAACTGGGCTGCTTGACTAGCTGACGCTGCGGCTGCTTCTGGATTAGCTGCCGGCTGGTTCTCGCTAGGACTTGCTGGTGCTGCTACCCCACCTGCGTTGTCACTAGTACTTGATTCTGATGCAACCGCGGGTGCCGCTGTCGCTGGCTCTGCGCCTGCAGGCGCTTCTTGAGCTAATACATTGATCGGTCCGACAAAAATGCTCAGAACCATTAAGAGTGAAATAAGCAAGTTAAAAAACTTACGCTTATCCATAAAAATTTCCCCTCCTTAGTTTCGGGTGCCACTATCTTTTGCGCTACTAAATAGCACCCTAATTTTCTGGATATCGGCAATTTAATACCATATATAGTATATCACACCACTTACTATTTGTACAGTTCTTTTAGTGGAATCAAGTTTAACACCTAATTTCCAAACTTAATTGAAGATAATTTTTGCTAATTATTGATACTATTGATTGGATTTGACCAGTCATTTGCCCAAAAAAGCCCATAATATCGTTTTTTTGTAGTGACAATTTCAGATGAATATTGTATACTATAGTCTGGAGGTCGGACCTCCGCTAGGATAATTAGTAATTTTCCTAGAGCTTACTGATTTATTTTCAAATTAGACTTCCCCTCTATATTTAGAAAATAACTCTGACGGCCTACTATTTTCTGGATAATATAGTAATAGTCGTCCATCCTATTTTTTTAGGATCTGGCTAGGGAGCTAGCCGCTACTTAATGCTCCCTAGGACAAAGAGGCTGAATTCTACCATTCAGCCTCTTTTTTTGATAGAGAAAAGCCCCAGAGTTTATAAACTCTGGGGCTTTTCTGCATACTTTAGGCTTTGCCAACTACTAATAAAGTAGCCTAAGATCTTGCTTTTTTGTCAAGAAGGAGAACCGCAATTGCGCCCATTACCATCATGCTAGCCAAAGCAGTCAACCAAATAACTTGGGCTTCACCTGTCTTAGGTAATTTCTTCTCTTCTTTCACTGGTTTGTAAGTGTTCTTAAAGACAATAGATTTGGCACTATCCACTTTTGCTTGGAACTTGCCTTCGCTGTCCTTACTTACAGTTACAGAAAGCTCATGAACAGTCTTGTCATAAGTGATTTCTTTGTCGCCCAAGTCTTTTTCCACGACTTTGTAAGTAAAGGTACCTTCGCTTGGGTTTGTGATGGTATGTTCCAAATGAATCTTGCCTGATGCATCGTTTTTAGCGGTAGCAACCAGGTTGCCATTTGAATCGAGGAGATTGAATTGGAATTCATCTGCCTTCATTTCACGGCCTTCCAATTCTTTCATAGCGTCTACGCTGAAGCTTGGTTGCCCTGGATCCACTGCCTTATAGGTGTTAGTGAAGGTAGCATCGTTAGTGTAAGTAACTGAAGGGGTTAATTGTGCTTGTTTATCAACCACTTCAACAGTTGCTTCTACTACTTTTGTATCGTAAGTAACATTCTTCAAGCCGTTATTTACTTCTTGAATACGATACTTGCTAGTCCCTACTTTGCTATAAGTTTGTTCTTCGAAGGTTACATTACCCTCTGCGTCGTTCTTAGCACTTGCCAACTTAGTGCCTTGTTCGTCTAATAATTCGAACTCGAACTCGCCTGCTTCTAAAGCACGACCTTCTAAAACTTTCTTAACGCTTAATGCTTGCTTGGTTGAAGCTGCTGCGTAACGGTTAGTAAAGACTGGCTCTTGTTCATAGCTTGGTGTTGCTACTAATTGACCATTGTCGTCTTTGACCTCAACAGTTACTTTCACTTCTTTAGCGTCATAAGTAACACCTTTAGCATCGCCTGAAACTTCTGCGATAGTGTAAGTGTAAGTCCCAACTGCTGAATAAGTAATTGGTTCAAAGCTTACCTTACCTGTCGCATCGTTAGCGACACGTTGTAGTTCTTTGCCGTCAGCGTCTTTCAAGACGAAGTTAAATTCGTTAGCTTGAAGCGCGCGACCTTCCATGCGTTTAGTTGCCATAAGGGTAACATTTTGATCCAATGGCTTGTAGCTGTTGGTGAATGTCAATTCCTTATCTGGCGTTACAGTTGCTTCTAATTGACCCGCAAGGTTATCTGTTACACGAACGTGTACCAAGATATTGCTTGAGTCATAAGTCATCCCTTTATCATTAGCGTCTAGTTTTTCACGAACAGAGTAAGTGTAGGCGCCAGCGCTTGAGAGACTTTGTGCCTTAAAGGTAATATCCCCATTTGCATCGTTCTTAGCTGTGTCAACAACTTTGTTGGTTGAAGCATCTACTAATTCGAAGGTGAAGGCATTAGCTACTAACGTTTTACCTTTCAAGACTTTCTTAGCTTTGATTGTGACATCAGCAGCGGCTGCTTTATAAGCGTTGGTAATGGTTTGCCCATCTGGGTACTCTACCGTAGCTTCTAATTGGCCGGCATTGTCAGTTACTTTTACGGTTACGTTCAATACTTGAGTGCTGTAAGTCACCCCAGCAACAGTCCCCGCTTGCTCCTTAACCGTGTACTTATAAGTACCTGGTTTGGTGTAAGTAATCGCGTCGAAAGCCACACTACCGTTCTCAGCGTTGGCTTTAGTTTGCGCTGCACTGGTAGCTCCTTCTTCGATTAAGTCGAAGCTAAATTCGCCTGCCTTTAGTGGACGGCCAGTTAAGGCTTTTGTCACACTAATGACTGCACTTGTTGATAAAGCTTGATAGTTGTTAGTAAACTCAGCTGGCGCAGCATAAGTTTCAGTTGCCACCAATTGACCTTGGCCGTTGTCAGTTACCGCTACGGTGACTTCAACATTCTTAGCGTCATAGGTATAACCCTTAGAACCATCGTTCTTCTCACGAATAATGTAAGTGTGGTTACCTACTTCTGTATAAGTTTCAGCTGGGAAGGTTACAGTCCCGTCTGCCTTATTCTTAGCGGTTTGAACCACTTTGTCAGTAGCTTTGTTAACCAATTCGAAAGTGAATTGGTCATCTGCTAAGTTAGCACCTGTCAGCGCCTTGTTAGCTTTCAAGACTTTGCTTACTGATTTCGCTTGGTAAGTGTTAGTGATCTCTTGACCATCTGGGTATTCTACCGCAGCTTCTAATTGACCTGCGTTATCTGTGACAGTAACTTTAATCTTGTAGGCCTTCTCATCGTAAGTAATCCCACCAAGCTTACCATTTTGTTCTTTAACAGTGTATTCATAGACACCTGTTTGCGTATAAGTGATTGGGTCGAAATTAATGGTCCCGTTCTCATCCGCAGTTGCTTTGGTTTGGTTGTCTTTTGCTTCTGGAGCAGTTAAGTCAAAGCTGAACTCGCCTGCTTTTTGCGCACGACCGGTCAACTTCTTAGTGAAGCTGAAGGCTGCAGTCGTTGATAAAGCTTGGTAGTTGTTAGTAAACTCAGCTGGAGCAGCATAAGTTTCAGTCGCTACCAATTGACCTTGGCCATTGTCGGTAACCGCTACGGTTACTTCTGGTGCCTTGGTATCGTAGGTATAACCCTTAGAGCCGTCATTCTTCTCACGAATAATGTAAGTGTAGTTACCTACAGCTGTATAGGTTTCAGCTGGGAAGGTGACAGTCCCGTCTGCCTTGCTCTTAGCAGTTTGGGTAACCTGCCCTGTTTCCTTGTTTACCAATTCGAAAGTGAATTGGTCATCTACTAAGTTTTTACCTACCAAGGCTTTAGTTGCCTTCAAGACCTTAGTGACTGAAGCTGCCTTATAGGTGTTGGTAAAGCCAGGCTTAGTATAGGTAACGGCTGCAGTCTTAGCACCACCATTATCGGTTACTGTAACAGTCGCTGTAATGATGTTCTTGTCATAGGTAACACCTGGCAAGTTGTTGTTGACTTCGCGAATCTTATAAGTAAAGTTCCCCGCTGTACGGAACTTCATTTTCTTGAACTTAACAACACCGTTCTCATCGTTAGTAGCAGTCGCTACTACCTGATTGGTACTGTCAACTAATTCAAAGCTGAACTCACCTTGATTCAATGAACGTCCATTTAATGTCTTGTTCACTTCGAAGATAATCTCATCAGGACGAGCCCCTGTCCCGACCCCATCAGTGGTAGTCAAGGCAGCAAAACCTTCAACGTCTTCAGAATGTGTAGCGGAAGTAAATCTATAATTGTTGAAGACTTTTTTAGTTACTAAGTCAACAGGCGCAGTGATACGGGTTTGGAAGATGATTAACAAACCACGCCCATCTAGGCTCCCACCATTGCTTGGCGTAATGGTGAAGTGGTTGTCATCTTCAATGTTAACTTCGCCACCTGTATAAGCCACACGGCCACCGGCTGTCCCACCGTTTTGAGCCGCTTCCCAGTCAGTAAAGTAGTAACCACTAAATGAATCAGGTACAACTTCTTGACCCTCTGGAATAGTATCTTTCACCATAGCGTTGACTATACCTGGTTTAGCATAACGGTTAATACGAATACGCCAGTTAACTAACTCAGGGTTGTTCCGGTCTTGGTTCCCCCATTTAGTATAACCCGTTGGGTCTACGTCAGGTACGATACGCATTAGCTTGTATTCCCCAGCACCTGGCAAATCGAAAGTCTGCTCGATGTTCTTAGGTGTGCTATCAGCCCATACCGCCGTGAAGAGTGCTGTCAATGACTTGTTCTCATTCAAACGAGCATAGTACTCTGCGTTGGTAATCGTGATAGTGGCTGTATTATTAGCTGGGTTAGTTGTTAAAGACGCAACTGTTGTGACGTTATCCCCTGCTTTAATTTCAACCGGACCACTTTGCTCCACTCGGAAGACACTTGGTACCGTATAGGTCAAGGTGTCGCCATTTTGGAGCGTAGCGTTATCCGCAAATTTATAGGTTGGGATAATGTAGAATTTCCCTTCCCCATATTTACCAGGATTTTGGACGGGGTTGTTATTAATCTTGAAGTCCGTTGTCATGGTATATTGCGCTTCTTGAATTGGCGCTTGTGGATAGTGTTGGGTTGCCTCAGCTTCATCAGTCTTTGCTGAATTTTGGCCATCCGCATTGGGCTTAGCCGCCTGATCCCCCTCTGCTGCCGGCTGGGCAGCTTGCCCACCATTAGCTTCTTGTCCCTCTGTCTCTTTGGCTTCTTGCGTTTGCCCAGTAGTAGGTGTTGCTACACCAGCATTCGCTTCTTGCGCAAAGGTAGATAGCGGGCTAATAAAAACTTGCAGCACTAATAAGAGTGCGATTAGCAAGTTCGCTAGCTTCTGCTTTTTCACTTTGCTTCCCCTCTCTCACGCTACAAAAGCCGGGCCTACCGCTACATATGCCCTGACTTTCTAAACGCTTGATATTGTGTATATTACTATACCAAGACTATTTTATCACACTCAATCACAAAAGAAAAGTTTCATTTCCTCTCTATCTCATAAAATCGAAATGTCATTACAAATCTATAACACCTCCCCCTACCCTAACATAAGAAAAACGCGTGAGAATCGCCTATATCTGGCGAAACTCACACGTTTCCTTCTATTATATATACCCTATTCTGGTCCTAGTGAATCAGGGACCAACTTAGGTATGTATATGTGCATGCTTAGTCATGCGTCTCATCTTCGCGACTAGCTGGTGATTCTGTTCTCTGAGCACTAGATACTGACGAAGCCTGATTGGCAGCCTCCGCTGGCATCACTGGCACTACCGTCTCTTCTCTGGTGTAAACCAACTCGTAAGTCTCCGCTTCTTCATAGACATTAATACCGTCTAGCGTCTCCCCATTCTTGCGTAGGTAGCTATACTTGTAGTTAGCAACCGCCACTGGTTTTGGAATGACGTAACGATTTGGCCATGCACTTAAAGTCGTTGGCTCGTGAATCTCCTGGCCATCCTCTGTGACATGCCGCAAGGTGATAACCGTCTTCTCTTCATAACTTGGAACTCGGTAATGTAATTTTACGACGATTGGTTTATCGCCAACTGTCCCAGATAGCGGATCATCACTGTAGTCGTACACAAGCCAGCTCCATAAATTCTCGTAAGGAGTTACCGTGTATGGCTCACCTTGGGTGACGGTACGTTCCTCTAGATGAACTCGCACTGGGAAGCCTTCGATAGAATCATCGTTATAGTATTCAGTGTACAGCTTCGTTACTCGGCGATAGACAAAGACTATTTCAAAGTCATGATCAGGTACCGTGCCCTGGGCATTTTCTGGAACAGACGTCAGTTCATAATCAGGGTAGGTACCCTGAGTTACCTTCTCATACTCTGTTCCAACCTCTACCCTGTCTGTCCTTGTTTGTGCTAACTCTTCACCTGACACGGTTACATGTTTAACAGTTTTTGTCACTCGATGAATTGGATTGTAGTAGTAATCCATATAAACCGTTTCAGGATCTTCACTGCTGAAGGTGTAGTCTTCATACTTATAATCGTGCTCTACGTTTCGATAATCCTCGTGTTCAAAGTAGTCTCCTTCTACTCTAACAGCTTTTTCATATCTAAATGTGAACTTCTTGCCTTCTAAGGCCACCTTCTCAATAGACAGCATGAGTTCTTTCGTTTCATTATTGAAATGCCGCTGGATAACTCGATGCTTAGGATTAGAGTTATAGACGAAGGTTACAATCGTTTCTTCTGCCTCTAAGAAGCCAGACGGTTGTCCTTGGGTGTGACTGTAGACATAGCCAGGGACTGACTCAGGCACTAAGTAGTAAGGGGTCTCAGCATGCCCTTTCACTGTTTCGCTCCCAATCTCATGCCCCTCTTCGTCGACATAGCGTGCTGTCGCCGTATGGAACTTATCAAAATGATGATAGGTTAGAGTAATGGTTGTATCTTCATTGAATGCAGCAAACAAAGACTGTCCTGTTCTCTTCAGAGCATACTGTTGTTGAGAAAGATCCGCTGGTCGGATGGTAGTCTCTACTCCCATAGGTACTTCAATGTGTTTCTGATATTCAGCAACATATTGGTCAAGGTCTTGCCCTGACTCATCTACATACTTCAAAGTGACGGTTGCAGTGCTTCGTTTATATCTCAAATTGACAACTTTTGGACTGTCCTCAAATTGGCCTTTGAACTCACTTTCATCACTAGCAAGCTCGTATTTTTTGTCGCCCTTGGAGATATAGTGCTTGGAACTTAGATCATAAGTCTCCCCAACTAAGCCGTCGTGTATCTCACTAACTTCGAGCTTTTCGCCAGTCTCGTCTAAGAAGTTAACTCGGATGATACCCGGCAGAATCCGACGACGATAGTAAACCCACACTTCTCCACGTTCATTCCTAGAATTTCTAATTTCAAATACATTAGGTTGCGACCTCAAATTGTCATAACTCACACCATGACCTAAGAAATCATAGAGGTCAGGATAAGGATTCCGAGGTATCAAAGTAGAAATAGGTAAGCCCACTGTCCCCCCAATAGTAAACTGTCTCTCTGTTTGCCGAGGGTCTTCTGGAATATTATTTCCTACTATACCATATAACTCAAGTCCTGGGGCTATTGGTTGATAGTAATAGATAACGTGTTTTTCATAGCCAGCATATTTGCCTGTTACCTCGCCTTGGACACCGACATATTGATAGTTTTCAATATTCTTCTTCTCCGTCACATATTGCGTCCCGACAGTTCCACGTAAAATGACACGCTCAGCCAGATAATTCCCTCTGTTATCTACATAATCCACGATTACCTTACCCGGATCTGGATAAACAGAGCGATAGACATAAGTGACAACCTGTTCTTCTAGTTGATAAGTCCCCGTCGTATTCCCTAGGACAGTGAGGAAAGTAAAGTTATCAAACTGCTTCTGCTCTGTCTGATATGGTGTCCCAAAAGGCTTATAGCTACGAATCGGCGGTGCCAAATCCTCATTAGCCTCATCTACATATCGTACTACTAATATACCCTCATTAATTCGTGAGTCACGTAGTCCTTCATAAATATAAGTAACTACTTGCTCTTGCTCACTATATTGTCCGAATTCTTCACCTTCAACCTTTCGGAATATGTAATTGCGGAATTCTTTTTTACGAGTATAGTAGTTCTTACCGAGCTCGCCTTTCATCACAATTTCTGGGATGATTAGCGTTCCTTGGTCATCCTGATAACGTACCCGCACAATCCCTGGCAACTCCTGGTCAGTACCTTTGCGATAGACATAAGTCACCGTTTGCGTTTCTAGGTTATAGTTACCTGTTTCAGCACCATCGACATGATCGAAGACATAACCTTCGATTTCCTTTTTCTCTGTGCTATAGGCAGTATCTATCTGACCAGAGAGATTAATAGTTGGCCAGAGGCTATGCCCATCCGTATCTTGGTAATTCACCTTAACATAGCCAATGGACTTCCGATAGACATAGGTAATCGTTTGTGCCTCTTCTGTATAGAAGCCTAGCTCTGGCCCATCAACTCGAACGAGTTCATAGTTGTCAAAGCTTCTCGCCTTTTCTTGATAAGGTAGTCCTACATAGTCTGTCAGATACTTCGTCTGTTCAAGTTGTTCACCTGCTTCATCTTCATACTTGACTGTCAAATCTCCTCGAAGTCTTTCATAATAGTAGGTAACCTTCTGAGGCTCTTCGGTTATTTGTCCCTCTGTTTCACCTTCAACTCTAGTAAAACGATGATTTACAAAGTGTTTCTGAGTGGTAGTATAGTAATCACCAACGGCCCCTTTGATTTCTTCAGCTGGTCCTAAATCAACATCAGCCTCGTTGCGGTAATAAACAATTACTTTAGAGGTCACGACTCTTGCAATCCGGCGATAAACAAAGTCCACCCTTCGAGTCTGGCCTGAGATATACTTCCCTTTTTTCTCACCTTCGGTACGAATGAGAATATAGTTTTCAATATCTAATGTATCGAATTCATAGGATGCGCCTGGTCGTCCGTGAGTGTAAACACTTGGATTAATCTCCTTGCCATTTTCATCGACATATCTTGCATAAGCATCCCCCCAGCCACTTTCTTCCTTCTTATATTCTTTAGTTGAGTATAAGAGAATGACGACCTGTGTTCCTTCTTGGTAAGTGACACGAGGAGGATATTCTTCTCGACCTTGATAGAAGTAGTTTTCAAATTTTTTGACCTCGATCGGGGCATCAGTCCCTACATATCCTGTTGTCACGACATCAGGATGTAGGGTTTCACCCTTGACGGTCTTATATCGTACAACGACTTTCCCTCGAGCCTTGGTTCGAGGACTAGCATAGACATAAGTGACGTAGTGTTTTTGGCTAGCATAGGTCCCTTGGATCTCCCCAGACACATAGGATAGACGATAGCCTTCAACTGTCTTCTCTTCAGTTTGGTAGCTATCTCCCAGTAACCCTGCCATATCCACTGGAGGAAGTAAATCATCATTTGTTTCATCAACATAGCGGACATTTACTGCACCATTGTTTGGCGGTAAATTGGCTGGTTGATAGACAAACTTAACGGTCTTGGCTTCCGTTGTGAATGTCCCTTGGCGATCTCCCTCAACTCTCAAGAAGTTATATTCTCTCACTTCTTTCTGAGTAGCTGTGTAGGCAGTGTCTACTTCGCCTTCTAAGGTCTCGGCATCAGCCACAGGCTGATCCGCTTCGTCCACATATAAGACATTGACTGTTCCGCGTGGTTTTGGAATTACTTGGTAGATGTACTTAACTTTTTGGATTTCAGACTTGAAGGTTCCGGTCTCTGAGCCGTCTACGCGTAGGAAGTTATAACCTGTTACTTCCTTCTTCTGCGCCGTGTAGGCTGCGTCCACTTCACCTTCCAAAGTCTCAGGATCTGCTACTTGCGCATCTTGCTCATCCACGTAAGTCACAAGAACTGTACCGCGTGGTTTCGGAATGGCTTGGTAGATGTACTTAACATTCTGAACTTCGTACTTGAAGCTGCCAGTAGCAGGGCCCTCTACTCGCAGGAAGTTGTAGCCTGTGATTTCTTTCTTCTCGGCTGTATAGGCTGCGTCTACTTCGCCTTCCAAGGTAACTGGGTCCGCTAATTTGGCGTCTTGTTCGTCCACGTAAGTTACATTAACTGTTCCGCGCGGTTTTGGAATTGCTCGGTAAATGTACTTGACATTTTGGACTTCTGTCTTGAAAGCACCTGTCTCTGGGCCTTCCACACGCAAGAAGTTATAACCAGATACTTCCTTCTTCTGCGCCGTGTAGGCTGCGTCTACTTCGCCTTCCAAAGTTTCGGGATCTGCCAATTTAGCGTCTTGCTCGTCCACGTAGCTTACGTTAACTGTTCCGCGTGGTTTTGGAATGGCTTGGTAAATATATTTAACACTCTGAACTTCGGACTTGAAGGTGCCGGTCTCTGGACCCTCGACTCGCAGGAAGTTGTAGCCTGTGATTGCTTTCTTCTCAGTTGCGTAGGCGGCATCCACTTCGCCTTCCAAGCTAACTGGGTCGGACAATTTAGCATCTTGCTCGTCCACGTAACTCACATTAACCGTTCCACGTGGTTTTGGAATGGCTTGGTAGATGTACTTAACGTTTTGGACTTCTGCTTTGAAAGCACCTGTCTCTGGGCCTTCTACACGCAAGAAGTTATAACCTGTGATTTCTTTCTTCTCAGTTGCGTAGGCGGAATCCACTTCGCCTTCCAAGCTAACTGGATCTGCCAATTTAGCATCTTGTTCGTCCACGTAAGTGACATTCACTGTTCCGCGTGGTTTTGGAATTGCTTGATAGATGTACTTAACGTTTTGGACTTCTGCTTTGAAAGTGCCTGTCTCTGGGCCTTCCACTCGCAAGAAGTTATAACCTGTGATTTCTTTCTTCTCAGTAGCATAACTTGCATCCACTTCGCCTTCCAAGCTAACTGGGTCGGACAATTTTGCGTCTTGCTCGTCTACGTATGTAACATTCACCGTTCCACGTGGTTTCGGAATTGCTTGGTAGATGTACTTGACGTTTTGGGCTTCCGCTTTGAAAGCACCTGTCTCTGGGCCTTCCACTCGCAAGAAATTATAGCCTGTAATTTCTTTCTTCTGGGTCGTGTAGGCTGCGTCTACTTCACCCTCCAAAGTGTCGGGATCTGCCAATTTTGCGTCTTGCTCGTCAACGTAAGTGACATTCACTGTTCCACGTGGTTTCGGAATAGCTTGGTAAATATATTTCACGTTTTGGACTTCTGCTTTGAAAGCACCTGTCTCTGGCCCTTCCACTCGTAGGAAGTTGTAGCCTGTGATTTCTTTCTTCTCAGTTGTATAACTTGCATCCACTTCACCTTCTAAGGTAACTGGGTCTGCCAACTGAGCGTCTTGCTCATCAACGTAAGTTACTTGGACACGTCCAGATTCCTTAGCTGAGGATTGTGATTCTTTCGGCGTATAGATGAAGGTCGTGACTTGTGGTTCCGATTGGTACTGACCAGAAATCTTCCCTTCAATACGTGCAAGCTCGTAACCTTGGAAAGTTTTCTCTTCTAATGTAAAGTCACTTCCCACGGTACCAGTTGTTACGAGATCGTCTGCTAATTTGTCTTGCTTCTCGGTTAGATAACGAGCTGTTACGGTACCTTCTACTTTTGGCTTATTAGAACTTGTGTGGATATAACCAACATAATTGAAACCATCGATTTTAGGCGGCGTATATTGATAAGTCTGCCCCTTGGTTACAGTCTGGGTCTCGCTAGCGCGCAAATAATTCATTTGCGCCAGAGCAGCGCGGCCAGCACCTAAACCGGATAGACCGATAACTAAGAGCAACCAGAATTTCCAAGAGCCATTTTGTTTACGGAAAGACCATGCAAGCAGTGTCCCTAGAATCAATAGGAGTGCACTAATGAGCCACTGCAGGATGACCGCATTCAACTCACCCGTCTTAGGAAGTGATCCTGGGTCTTGAGGTTTGGATGGTTCTGGGTCTCCAGGTACAGAATAAGATTCTGATGAACTGGAGCTTTCTGAATCAGACTCTGATGAGCTAGATGATTCAGAACTCTCAGAATCTGATGAGCTGGAAGACTCAGATTCTGAGGAAGAGGAGCTCTCGGACTCTGAGGAGGAAGAACTCTCAGACTCAGAGGACTCTTCCGATGATGCTGAAGATTCATCGGATTGACTAGGTGGTTGAGGTTTTGAGCTTGCATCTTGCTCATAGACCAATTGATAATCCGCCACATCGGTCATCGCCGTACCAGTCGGATTGTCTTTCACCACTTGCTGGAGTTGTTCAGGTGTAAGATCCGCCTGATTGACGAAATGATAATTTACAGTGGTCTGTTCCCCCTGAGAAAAGACTTGTAATATTTGTGTGGGGAACGCTAAACAGAAGATAGCGCTGAGCGCAAGGGCTCTTTGGGTGTTGTGCCGCATGTCGGTAATTCCTTTCAATATTTGTCCATTGTCTATTTAACTAGATTTATAGGCGAAAGTCAATCTAATTGCGCAAAATTCACATGATTTCCTTGTAAATCATATGATATCCTCCGATATATTATTTAAATACATATTTTGCATTATTCTTTGAACATCAAACTAAGGGAATTGCCTAGACATAAAGGAATAAAAGGCGAACGTTGCTGCTGATTTTCTGCATAAAAATATGCGATCGAGAAAACTCGATCGCATATTTCATCTATTTCACATCAGTGGTTTGATTAGTTTCTAGCATTCTTGCGAGTAAACAATACAACTACTGCTGCGATTACCAATACAAAACCTAAGCCGATTAATAAGATTGAGCTAGATTCACCAGTTTTTGGTAATTTCTTCTCTTCTTTCTTCTCTTCTTTCTTGCCTGGGTCATGAGCTGGAGTGTTGTCAGCTTTACGTTTGTTTACGAAGACCACGCCAGTTGTATTTTCTGCCTTAGAAACTACTAACTGACCTTTACCGTTGTCAGTCACTTCTACTGTTACTGTGTAAGTCTTGCCATCGTATTCAAGCGTTGGGTCATCGCCCTTCTTCTGACTAAGAGTGTAAGTGTAAGTACCTGGCGCATCAAATGTCAATGCTGGGAAGACTGTTTTACCCATGTCATCAGTCTCAGCAGTGTATACTTTACCATCTTTATCTACTAATTCATCAGTAAATTGTTTTGCTTTAACTGCTTCATCTTTTTGACTAGCATCAACAATCTTAGTCAACGCATCTACAACAACGCTAGTTGGAGCTGCTTTGTAAGTGTTAGAGAAGGCTGCTTCTTTAGCGTAAGTTGCTTTTGCTTCTAATTGACCTTTACCGTTGTCTGTAACTGCTACTGCTACATCGAATTCGGTTGAGTCATAAGTGTAGCCTGCTGCGCCTTCATTCTTCTCACGAATCTTGAAGTTGTAGTTGCCTGCTGCATCGAAGCTTACTGCTGGGAATTCAACAGTACCATCTGCTTTGTTCTTAGCAGTGCCAACAACTTTACCGTTTTGGTCTACTAATTCGAAAGTGAATTGATCAGCTGCTAAATTAGCACCTGCCAATGTCTTGCTTGCTTTCACTACAACGCTTGCTGCTGCTGCCTTGTAAGTGTTAGAGAAAGCTGCTTCTTTAGCGTAAGTTGCGGTTGCTTCTAATTGACCTTTACCGTTGTCTGTAACTGCTACTGCTACATCGAATTC
>ERZ773254.530-NODE-530-length-20865-cov-14.166747_pt1 | contig 20865 bp, 17 predicted proteins | sample MGYA00580516_ERZ773254 | MGnify/ENA primary metagenome ERZ773254 (study PRJEB29015, sample SAMEA2738158) | human oral metagenome | biome: human oral; feature: human-associated habitat; material: saliva | place: China | collected 2192 ...
ATGTGGGGCAGGTGACAGATGAAGAGCGGGAGATTTATGATATTGTCCTGCGCAGCAATCAAGCCCTGATTGACCAGGCTAAGGCGGGGCTAGGTTTCCGCGACTTTGACAAAATTCCTCGTGATATTATCGTAGAAGCAGGCTATGGCGACTACTTTACTCACGGTATCGGACACGGTATCGGCCTCGATATCCACGAAGAACCCTACTTTAGCCAAACTTCCAAAGAAGTCATTAAAACTGGTATGGTCTTGACTGATGAACCAGGCATCTATATCGAAGGCAAATACGGAGTCCGTATCGAAGATGATATCCTCATTACAGATACAGATTGCGAATTATTGACTCTTGCTCCGAAAGAATTAATTGTTATTTAAGAAAATTAAGATAAATCGTTGACTTTTATCTTTTAAAGGTTTATACTGATAAACGAAAACGGTAGGTGAGGCTACCATAGGGATACGGATGACTACCGCAAAGCAGTGGAGACACTACTCGTTGGTCAACAGTCCTGGTCGCGAAGGCCAAGACTAAGCTCATTACATTGCCCTATGGAGTTAAAGCTTGAACGAAAAACAGATAATTAGTTTTTTAATCCTGCCATTTTATGGTGGGATTTTCTACTGTTTTAGAACAAGGAAAGGAGACAGACGATGCAAATTGACGATCATCCAGAACCGCACATACACAGCCAATCGCTGATTTGTGTCGTTCTGCCCTTATAAAGTGATTGGTCTCTGTGTATGAAACACATCATTCATACAGATAGGAGAAACCAATGAAAACTACAAAAGAAAGATTAGCAACAGCTATTCACACACCTCTAAAAGAAACTCTATCTTTTTACAAGACAAGTCTAACAGGCTTGACTGAGGAGCAGGTTGAGAAAAATCGTGACCTATATGGTGAAAACACCATCACCAAGGGTCAAGAAGATGGTATCCTCAAAAAGATTTACGAATCTATTATCAATCCATTTACAATCATCCTGCTGGTCATCGCTATGATCTCCATGGTAACCAATGTCTGGTTGGCGAAGCCAGGGCAAGAGGATCCGACGACCTCTATCATTATCGTTGTCCTAGTTCTCATTTCTGGTGGGATACGCTTTGTCCAAGAATTACGGAGCGACAAAGCTGCGACCAACCTTTCAAAAATGATTGTGAATACAGCTACGGTTATTCGCGAAGGACAGAGTTTAGAGGTCGCGATTGAGGATTTGGTCGTTGGAGATATGGTCAAGTTGAGTGCTGGGGATATGATTCCAGCAGACCTCCTTTTGATTGAATCACGCGATTTCTTTGTCCAACAGTCTGGCTTGACAGGTGAAAGTGATTCGATTGAAAAACTAGCCTTGTCAAAAATGAATCAGTCAAATTTTGATAGTCTGCTAGAAGCAGAAGCGCTCGCCTTTATGGGAACCAATGTGATATCAGGAAGTGCCAAAGCTTTGATTCTAGCGGTCGGTGATGACACTATGATGGGAGAAATCGAGCAGACCCTCAATACCTATGATGAGCCGACCTCTTTTGAGCGGGAGATGAACAGCATCTCCTGGCTCTTAATTCGTTTGATGTTAGTTATGGTCCCCATCGTATTTCTTTCCAACGGTTTGACAGATGGAGATTGGTTAGAAGCTGGCGTATTTGCCTTGAGTGTGGGCGTCGGGCTCACACCTGAGATGCTTCCCATGATTATCACGGCCAGTCTAGCTAAAGGCTCCATTATCATGGCCAAGGAAAAAGTCGTCATAAAAAAACTCAATGCCATTCAAGACCTAGGTGCTATTGATATCCTGTGTACGGATAAAACAGGAACCCTTACCCAAGACGAAATTGTCCTTGAATATCCTTTGGATATACATGGGGATTTGGATTTGTCTGTGTTGAGACGTGCCTATCTCAATTCCTATTTTCAAACGGGATTGAAAAACTTGATGGACCGAGCCATTATCAGTAGAACTGAAAAAGAAGCTAAAGAACACGCTATTCTACAAAATTTGGATACTAGCTTCCAAAAAATAGACGAACTTCCATTTGACTTTGAACGCAGACGGATGAGTGTCATCGTCAAGGATGAAAATGAAGTTGTTAGCTTGGTAACCAAGGGTGCCCTAGAGGAGATGCTTGCGATTTCAACCCATGTGGAATATCAAGGTCAGATTAGCCCTCTGACGGATGATATCCGAGTGGAAATCTTAAAAGAAGTGGATCAACTCAATCAACAGGGATTGCGAGTCTTGGGAGTTGCCTATAAAACAGGTCTAAAAGAAGGTTTTGCTTACTCCGTTGAAGATGAAAAAGAGATGATTCTAACAGGATATCTTGCCTTCTTAGACCCACCAAAACCATCAGCAGCACCTGCTATTCAAGCTTTGTTAGAACACGGCGTTCAAACAAAGATCTTGACGGGGGACAATGAAAAGGTGACCCAAGCAGTATGCGAAAAAGTTGGTTTAGACGTTGATCAAATCTTGCTGGGTTCTGATATTGACGCCCTGACGGACGAAGAGTTGGCCCAAGCAGTTGAGAAGGTGACTGTCTTTGCCAAACTCTCTCCGGATCAAAAAGCACGAATCATTTTACAAATCAAATCGAATGGACATTGTGTCGGCTATATGGGAGATGGGATCAATGATGCCCCTTCTATGAAAGTAGCAGATGTGGGGATTTCTGTTGATACAGCAGTAGATATTGCCAAAGAAACGGCTGATGTCATTTTGCTAGATAAGGATTTGATGGTGCTTGAAAAAGGGCTGGTTGAAGGGCGCAAAGTCTATGCCAACATGACCAAATATATCAAGATGACGGTCAGCTCTAATTTCGGGAACATTCTGTCTCTACTGGTGTCTGGTATCTTTTTGCCTTTCCTTCCCATGGCTCCGATTCACTTGATTGTGTTAAACCTAGTTTACGATTTTTCTTGTATCGCCTTGCCATTTGATAATGTGGATGAAGACTTTTTGAAGCATCCTCATAAGTGGGAAGCTCAGTCCATTACTCGTTTTATGATTTGGATGGGGCCAATTTCTTCTGCCTTTGATATTTTGACTTTTATCTTGCTCTATTTTGTCATTGTTCCAATGGCGACAGGTCAAGCCTATGTTCATGGAGCAGAGTCGGCAACTAGTTTTATCATTTTGTTCCAGACAGGTTGGTTCATTGAATCTATGTGGTCCCAAACCATGGTTATCCATATGCTTCGTTCAGCAAAACTTCCTTTCTTACAAAGTCGTCCGTCATGGTTTGTTCTTGGAACAAGCTTGCTAGCAGCCAGTTTTGTGACTTTCCTTCCCTACTCTTCAATCGCTGGCATCCTTCGTTTAATCCCTTTGAAACCAATTTATTTCCTTTTTTTGCTCTTGATAATCGTTCTCTATATGATCAGTGTTACAGTAGTGAAACGAATCTATATCAAAAAATTTAAAAGTTGGCTATAAATTGATTTTGTCAAGAAAAAAGTACGAAAATCGCGAAAAAAGTTAAATTTTTTTAAAAATAGGTCGCAAGTCGGATGTTTTTTATGGTATAATAGACTAAACTGATAGTAACATGTAGCGAAAGGGGTAGGTACATGATTAAAATTTATACAGTCTCCAGTTGTACCAGCTGTAAAAAAGCAAAGACCTGGCTCAATGCCCACCAGTTAAGTTATAAAGAACAAAATCTTGGCAAAGAAGGAATTACGAGAGAAGAATTACTTGATATTCTGACAAAGACAGAAAATGGAATTGCTAGTATTGTGTCATCAAAAAACCGCTATGCGAAAGCTTTGGGAGTTGACATCGAAGATTTGAGTGTCAATGAAGTGCTCAACTTAATCATGGAAACACCGCGGATTCTAAAGAGCCCGATTCTTGTGGATGAGAAGCGCCTGCAAGTCGGCTATAAAGAGGATGATATCCGTGCTTTCTTACCACGCTCTGTCCGTAATGTAGAAAATGCAGAGGCACGTTTGCGTGCAGCTCTATAAACATCAAGGCTGGGGTATCTCCTAGCCTTGTTCATTTTTATCTAAAAATCATGTGAGGAAATATGAAAAAAATAGTAATCAGTGCGTTTGCCCTCCTTTTTTTACTTGTTGGTTGTGGTCAAAAGAAGGGAACAACTGCTGCTTCAACAACGTCGTCAGAAGAACTCCAGTCTACCCTGCCAGTTCTAGATAATGCCGAGAAGAACACGGTTGTAACCAAGACCTTACTTCTCCCTGAGTCAGAAGGAGGCGTTAAGCAAACTCAAACAATTACTTATAGAGGGAAGCAATTTCTAAAATTGGTTATCCGGCAGACACGGCCCTTAAGTGAGGAGTTGAAATCCTTTATCGCTGACCACGGTCTTGAAGCTACAAAGAAAGCCTTCGCGGAAGCCGAGGAGAAAGATGAAAGTCTCCAAGAAGCACGTAAGTTAGAAGGTTTTACGGTTGAAACTCAGCTAATCAGCGAGACAGAGATGGAAACTACGACGACTTATGATTTTCAAATTTTAGATGTCAAAAAGGCGGCGCAAGTAGAATATCTAAAGAATATTGGCTTAGAGACTCTTTTGAAAAATGAACCAAGCCAATATATCGAAGATAGAATAGCAAATGGAGCGACAGAACAATAGAAAATCCAAATAAATAGACGGACTTAATTGTGGAACGTAAGGAAATATGCTATAATAGTACTATTCTAAGGAAAGAGGGTGTTAGAATGGGATTTACTGAAGAAACTGTACGTTTTAAATTGGATGATTCCAATAAGAAGGAAATTAGTGAAACGTTGACAGACGTCTATGCTTCTCTGAATGAAAAAGGCTACAATCCGATCAATCAGATTGTGGGTTATGTACTGAGTGGAGACCCTGCCTACGTTCCTCGATACAACAATGCGCGAAATCAAATCCGTAAGTACGAGCGTGATGAAATTGTTGAAGAATTGGTGCGCTATTACCTTAAAGGACAAGGAGTCGATCTATAATCTATGAGAATTATGGGATTGGACGTTGGTTCAAAAACGGTAGGCGTTGCCATTAGTGACCCACTAGGTTTTACAGCTCAGGGCCTTGAAATTATCCAAATCAATGAGGAACAGGGTCAGTTTGGTTTTGACCGCATCAAGGAATTGGTTGAGAGCTATAAGGTGGAACGCTTTGTAGTGGGCTTGCCTAAAAATATGAATAATACCAGCGGTCCACGGGTAGAAGCCAGTCAAGCCTACGGAGCAAAACTAGAAGAGATTTTTGGTTTACCAGTAGACTATCAAGATGAGCGCCTGACCACAGTTGCAGCCGAGCGTATGCTGATTGAGCAGGCAGACATCAGTCGCAACAAGCGAAAAAAAGTCATTGATAAATTAGCTGCCCAGCTGATTTTGCAAAATTATTTAGATAGAAAATTTTAAGACAGAGGAGAAACTATGTCACACGATCATAACCATAACCACGAAGAACGTGAATTGATTACACTAGTAGATGACCAAGGTAATGAAACCTTGTTTGAAATCCTTTTGACAATTGACGGTAAGGAAGAATTTGGTAAAAACTATGTCCTTCTAGTGCCAGTTAATGCAGAAGAAGACGAAAATGGTGAAGTTGAGATTCAAGCATACTCATTCAATGAAAATGAAGACGGAACAGAGGGCGAATTGCAACCAATTCCAGAAGACTCAGAAGACGAATGGAATATGATTGAAGAAGTTTTCAACACCTATATGGAGGAGTAAAGACATCCAGTGGATGTTTTTAGCCCTGCGCTAGAAATTAGAAACGCAGGTAATCTCAGAGACTGTATCAGCCCAATTTCCAGAAATTGGAGAGAGTTGGAACATCCAGCGGACGTTTTTAGTCCACATTGAAATTTATAGTAGCTAGTGATTAGCTAACCAGGTAAGAGGTCGGGATTTTTGTCTCGACCTCGCTTTTTATTTGCAGTCATACTTTGGTGCGATAGTTGATTGGATTTTTGTTAAGGAGATATATGTTTGAAGTAGAAGAATGGCTCCATAGTCGAATTGGTTTAAACTTTAGATCTGGACTTGGACGAATGCAGCGAGCAGTGGATTTGCTAGGGAATCCTGAGAAGACTTATCCCATTATCCATGTAACAGGAACTAACGGCAAGGGGTCAACTATTGCCTTCATGAGGGAATTGTTTGTAGCTCATGGTAAAAAAGTTGGGACCTTTACCTCTCCTCATATCATCAGCATCCATGATCGAATCTGTATCAATGGACAACCGATCGCAGATGAAGACTTTATCCGTATAGCGAACCAAGTCAAGGAGATGGAAAAAGCTCTTTTGGAGACACATGATCAATTGTCTTTCTTTGAGTTGTTGACCCTGATTGCTTTGCTTTACTTTAAAGAGCAGGGAGTGGATCTAGTCCTGCTAGAGGTGGGGATTGGTGGTTTGCTTGACACGACTAATGTCGTAACAGGCGAGATTGCAGTTATTACTTCCATTGGCCTAGATCATCAGGAGACCTTGGGGGACAGTCTGGAGGAAATAGCAGAGCAGAAAGCTGGTATTTTCAAGGCTGGCAAGAAGGCGGTCATTGCCAAGCTTGCTCCAGAAGCGGAGCTTGTCTGTCACAAAAGAGCAAGAGAGTTAGCTGTAGACCTCTATCAAGCTGGACAAGACTTCACCTTTAATGCTGGGGATTTTTCAAGTAGCCTAGCAAGATTTTCCCAGCTTAAAATCGGTTTGGAAGGCGCTTACCAGCAAGAAAATGCCGCCTTAGCTTTACAAAGCTTTCTACTTTTTATGGCGTCAAGAGAGGAAAAAGTCGATGAACAGCTTGTGAGACAGGCCTTGCAAGAAACTCACTGGGCAGGTCGATTGGAACGGATTCGCCCGCAAATCTACCTAGATGGGGCTCACAATCTTCCAGCCTTAACCCGTTTGGTAGAGTTTATCCAAGAGAAAATCCAACAAGGTTATCAAGTCCGTATCCTTTTTGGTGCCCTTAAACGCAAAGATTATCAAGGGATGTTAGGTTATCTATCTGAGCAGTTGCCTCAGGTGGAACTTAAGGTGACAGGTTTTGACTACCAAGGTTCTTTGGATGAGAAGGATGTGACAGGTTACGATTTAATTTCTTCTTATGGGGTTTTAATCAAAGAATTTGAAGGAAAGGCCAATGACCAGGACCTGCTTTTCGTGACGGGCTCGCTCTATTTTATCTCGGAAGTACGAGCAAGTTTGGTTGGAAGCGATGGGGCTAGTTGACCTTCTAGACTTAAGTTGTTATACTTGAGGTAGGAGGTACATCTGGAAACTGATCCAGCAAAACATTGGCATCAAAGAAAGGAAATCGCTATGAAAACAAAAATATTCACACTTTCTATTGCTTCCCTAGCAATTCTTAGTCTTTTAGCAGCTTGTGGATCTAAGACACAAGCACCTACCCAGCAATCTGCTCAGCAATCCTCTACTCAACAAGAGTCATCTTCTAGTGCTACTACAAGTGCTAGCCAACCACAAGTCTCCTCAAGTCAGGACACTACTGTAGCTCAACCTACTAACATCGATGGTACCTATACTGGAAAAGATGAGAATGACCAAATTACTCTTGTTGTAACAGGTAAAACTGGTACATGGACTGAGGTCGAACCAGATGGAGATAAGGAAATCAAGCAAGTTAGCTTTGAGCCGGAAAATCAACGTGTCATCATCGGTGATGATGTCAAGATTTACGCAGTTAATGGTAATCAATTGATTATCGACGATATGGACCGAGAGGTATCTGACCGAGTGGTATTAACTAAGCAATAATGATTAAGTAAAAGTTCCAATGAGATGAAAGCTATCTTTTTGGAGCTTTTTTCTTGAAAAAAGGGCTGGCTGTTCTTTACTAACTTTTTACTTAAAACGCTTACAAATATTTGTAAAACTTATACTGAGGTCGTATACTTAAGGTAAATAATCAAATAGCGCAAAGGCGAAGGAGGAAAAACATATGGCTACATTTTACGTTCCATCAGTTAACCTTATTGGTAAAGGTGTTGTAAATGAAGTAGGTCCGTATATCAAGGAACTGGGGTATAAGAAGGCCCTTTTGGTGACAGATAAGTTCATCGAAGGCAGTGATATTTTACCCAAAGTCCTAAAACCATTAGATGCTGAAGGGATCGAATATGTGATCTTTAGCGATGTCGAGCCAAATCCGACTTGTAAGAACGTCAAAGACGGGGTGGCTGCTTTGAAGGAGCATGGATGTGACTTCATCATTAGTCTTGGGGGAGGATCTCCTCAGGATGCGGCTAGTTGTATCTCTATCATTGCGACAAATGGTGGAAAACCGCAAGACTATGAGGGTCTCCACAAGTCTGCTAAAAAAGGGTTGCCAGTGGTTGCGATCAATACAACAGCTGGAACTTCTGCAGAAATCACCATCAACTATGTGATTACTGACGAAGAACGCAAAGTCAAGATGGTAATGGTAGATAAGAACAGCTTGGCCCTCATCTCTGTCAATGATCCAGAACTCATGCTTTCGAAACCGAAAGGATTGACAGCAGCAACAGGTATGGACGCTCTTACCCACGCTGTCGAAGCCTTGGTAACACCGGGTGCCTATGATGTAACCAAGAAACTATCTATCGGAGCCATTGAACTCATCAAGGAGTACCTCCCTCGTGCCGTAGCAAATGGCCATGATATTGAAGCGCGTGAGGCGATGGTCAATGCTATCTTCCTCGGTGGTATGAGCTTTAACAATGCTGGTTTGGGCTACGTTCACTCAATGGCTCACCAGCTCGGTGCAGTGTATAATTTACCGCACGGTGTCTGCTGTGCCATGCTTCTTCCAGTTGTAGAACGTGAAAATGCCAAACGTGTACCAGAAGCTTTCCGCAATGTAGCCAAGGCTTTGGGACTTCATGTTGAAGGGAAAACTGATGAAGAATGTGCAGCCTACGCCATCACTGAAATTGAGAAACTGTCTGAAATAGTAGGGATTCCGAAGAAACTCACTGAACTCGGTATCCAAGAAAAAGACTTTGACTTTGACTACCTTTCTAAGAATGCCTTGATCGATGCTTGTGCACCAGGAAATCCATTTATGCCAACCTTAGAAGAAACTATTGCCTTCTACAAAGAACTCTTCTAATTTTTAAAATGAAAAAGAAGTTAAATAATGCTGGAAAGAACTATCATTTTGGTAGTTCTTTTTGGCATGATGTGGGGAAGGGAATTGAAGGTATATAATTATTTGCATTTAAAACTAGTTTGCTGTATCAAGAGTAAAAGGTTGCTATCTCCCCCTGAACTGAGGTATACTAGTAGAAAGATTCGTTTATCGAGCGGTGAGGGAGAACGTTAGAAAAGGAAGGGGATTATGACAGCTAGAAAAATGCAGCTACTCATGTCTAAGTATGGTTTTAGTATTACCATTATGTTGACAGAGTTGTTTATCGTCTTTGGTTTGTTTCTCTATCTAGGTCGAATGGCTCCGATTCTCTGGATCATCCTAGTTATTTTGGTGAGTATGGCGACCATTGTATCGATTGTCAATCGCTCTATGAATCCGGAAAGCAAGGTGACATGGCTGTTAGTAGCCTTTGTTCCAGTATTTGGTCCCCTACTTTATATCATGTTTGGAGAACGCCGTCTATCTAAAAAAGAGGTCAAGCAGTTAAAGCAACTTCAATCAATGGTTGACCGAGAGGACAATAGCAGAGCCCTCCGTTTGGAGTTAAAGGAACAAGACAAGTCTGCTTATGGCGTCATCAAATCCCTCCTCAGTATGGATACGAACGCAGATGTCTATGATCGAACGGATACGCATTTTTTTGCCTCTGGTGAAAGTATGTGGTGTCAGATGCTAGAGGATCTCAAGAAAGCTGAGAAATTTATCTTTCTCGAATACTATATCATCGAAGAAGGCTTGATGTGGAACAGCATTTTAGAGATTTTGGAAGAAAAGGCTGCTCAAGGAATAGAAGTCAAACTCCTCTATGATGACATTGGTTGTATGGCTACCCTGCCTGGAGATTATACTATCCAGCTTCGTGGACGAGGGATTGAAGCCCATAAATTTAACAAGGTGATTCCGCGCTTGACCGTCGCCTATAACAACCGTGACCACCGTAAAATTATGATTATCGATGGGCAGATTGCCTATACAGGTGGTGCCAATCTAGCAGACGAGTATATCAATCATATCGAACGCTTTGGTTATTGGAAGGATAGCGGTATTCGGTTGGATGGGTCGGCTGTAAAGGCTTTTACCAGACTCTTTTTGTCCACTTGGTATATCAACCGTGGAGAGATTAGTGATTTTGATCAATACCATCTCGAAAATCAACCCAAAGATGGGATGGGGCTCTGTATCCCCTATAGTAGTGGGCCTAAACCTATTTACCGATCCCAGGTTGGAAAAACGGTCTATCAAAACCTTATCAATCAAGCTACAGATTATGTCTATATCACGACTCCTTACCTGATTGCCGACTATGATCTAACCGAAAGTATCAAAAATGCAGCTCTGAGAGGGGTAGATGTGCGAATTGTGACGCCATATATCCCAGATAAGAAGGTCATCCAATTGGTTACTCGCGGAGCCTATCCAGACTTGCTATCTGCAGGTGTTCGCATTTACGAGTATAGTCCCGGATTTCTTCATAGCAAGCAAATGCTTGTCGATGGAGAAGCGGCTACTGTGGGGACCATCAATTTTGACTATCGTAGCTTGCTCCACCACTATGAAAATGCCGTCTTACTTTATAGAACGCAGTCCATCATAGATATTGAGAGGGACTTCGAAAAGATTTTTAAAGTTTCTCGAGAAATCTATCCCCACACGATCAAAACAAGTTGGTACCAAAGCCTCATTAAGGAAATTGTCCAGTTGTTTGCGCCGATGTTATAAGAGGTCGTGTTAAAGGTGTTTGATGTGACCAAAATAATAGCCCTAGGCAGCTAACGGAGATGTCAGTAGGCAAAATCATCTTTGGTGCAGAAATGAAAGAGAGATAAGAGATAATTTGACAAAATGCTCTCAAATTACTATCATACTTCTAATATTGTTTAAAAAGGGGAGGGCTTTTATGAAAAGTTATAAACGTTCTTTATTTTGGAAATGCAAGTCAGTTTTGCTTACGGCAGCATTAGCATCTGTAGTTGTAGCAGTGGGACAAGTCGGCGCTGATGAAGTAAAAAACCCTAGTCAGACAGCTAACGATTTGGCTCAAACAAGTTCAGATACGGCCAAGCAAACTCCGTCTGGCAAATTGGCTGATGAAACTGTAAAAGAAATCCAAGCTAAGGCAACTACTCCAGTGGTACCAGCTGATAAAGCTCAACCTGGTGATGTTGTTAAGGTGGCTACAACCTCTACAGAACTTAAAGTTGATACTAAAGAAAATGAAACTGGCACAGAAGCTGTAGCTAAAGCAGAAGCTTCTGTAAATGTTGAGACAACTACCTTAGCTGTCAAAGGAACTCCTGTCGGAGAAAAAGCGCCAGTTGTCACTACAAAGACTGCATCTGATCATATTGAGACTGATGAATATGTAGCGGATGTAACTCAGACTGTCAAAAAAACTCGAATCGAAAAAGTTTTGAAAGAAGCAGATGTGACAATCACGAAACAACTATCTGGTACTGCGGATATCGTTTTTGCTATTGATAAATCAGTTTCAATGGATTCATCCATCCAGAATGTTATGCAAAATATCGAGAACTTTGTTCGTGATTTGGCTAGTAAAAAGGTTGATGCTCGTCTTGGTTTAATAGCGTATGAGTCTGCTAAGGATGTTCAATATTTCGATTTTAATGGTTCTAAATTCACTAAGAATGTGGAGGAATACATTAAGGCTCTTAAATCTATTCGAACAGGCGGTGGAATAGAAGAACCTACAGCTCCTCTTCATCATATTGCAACTTCAAAAGATTACGATTGGTCTACAGCTTCTAATAATCGTCGTTTTGCTTTCTTGATTACTGATGAAGGTATTGATTTCAGTACTCCAGGTATTCCAACAGTAGACGAAACAATCAAGGCACTTAAGGCGGCAAATATTTCCCTATCAGTTGTAGGAATGAAATACAAAGAAGCGACTTTTAAACCTTTAGTTGAAGGCACAAAAGGCCTTTACCTTGATATGAGTCAAGAATTTTCTAGTCTTTTAAATCGTGATTTTACAAATCATGTTGTTAAAACTGTCCAAGAAGGTCGTGTTTACCGTGTCGTAAATGAAAAATACGATTTCTTGGCAGAGGCGCATGTGGTACTTAAACCAAAAGCGCCAGTTCAAAATTCAGCAGAAGTAAAACCTGTAGGGAATACTACACCGGTTTATCATACTGAGACGGTATCTAAAAAGGCTGAATTACCAAAAACAGGTACCCAAGCTTCTTCAGGATTGGCTACAGCTGGCTTAGTTTTGCTAGCAGCAGTCTCAGGACTTACTGTAGTGACTAAGAAAGAAGAGAAATAAAATATTATCTGTTTTATCAATCGTAGTCAGGTTGGTGAATGATTAAAAACAGGGGAGAACGGATTTGTTCTCTCTTTTTTGTTAGGTTGACAATACTTCCTAGTCTCTCCCGTGATTTGGATATTTGTAAGGGTAGTATTTGATGATGCAAGAACCTCAAAATCTCTGAGGAGCTAGAGTATGATATGTCTTCTGTTTTAGAGTGAAATTATGCTATTTTTGTGTTATGATATGGTCAATATATAATTAATGAGGTATGGGTGGAAAGATAAAATCTAGTACGATAGTAGCAGAAGCAGCTATTAATGAATTGGTCGGGTATGACACGAGCGACAAGCAAAATCAGCAGGTAGAATTTTCATATACTTCTGAAATCGCTGGGATGGAAGCGGAATGTCAGGCTTGCAATCAAATGCTTCAGGCGATCAGTGATTTTAGTTCAGCTGTTTTGACCCAAGCAAATAAGTTTCCAGGAATTGCTCATAGGATTGAAAAACGCGATATAGAGCAAGCTAAGAGATGGAGTCACTAAGAAATGGCAGATAAGAACAAAGAAAAGCGCTACAAACTCTGGCGAGAGATTGTCAAGATTGACGATAAGGAAGAAAGTCTTCAGACTCTAAAAAGACAATATGAACAGCAGGTAATTCACTTTCACTCAGAAATCCAGAGTATCAACCATAGTATGGCGACTCTATTGTCTCACTCACCCAATTCTCGTCAAGTGATAGAGCAAATCGAAAGTGATAATAGAACCATTCGGAGACAGGTCAACTCTTATGTAGAAGAGGAGCTGGATGCCTTGGAAAAACAAACGAAGAAGGCTCGTCGAACTTTCGATGAAGCCAGAGAAGAACTGATAGCGGAAAGGAATCGGCTACCATGGGAGTAAAATACAGCGCACAAGAATCCCAAGAATTGATTCAGGCCATGACGAATAACCTCCAAGTCGCAAATGAAGTCACGGACCGCTTATCTAGTGGATGTGACCACCTGATTTCCTCTTTAGACTCAGGTGAACTGACAGGAGCAGCCTACACAGCTGGCAAAGGTCTCTTTACAGACATTATCATCCCCAGCATCAAGAAGTTACAAGAAGCGGTAGACGACATCCAACTAGAGTTGACCTCCTACAAACATGCGGATGCTCAGGTCTCTGGATATGGTGATTTAGACCTAGACCAGCTCAAGGAACTAAAAAAATTGAGGGAAGAGCAGTTAGCTATCGTAGAAGCTCAGATTCAAGTGAGGGAGAATTGGTTAAATCAAATCACGGACCTCTTTAGTCTCAATTGGGGGAAAGCCTTCTCTGAGAAGACTATCCTCTACAATACCAAGTCTCAAATCGAGTCGGGTATTCAGGATTTGGATGATAAGATTGAAAAACTAGAATTTTTTGTTTCACAGGTTTCCCAGTATTTCAACGATAGTCTAGAAGTCCTTAACTTAGCTATCAAAGGAGCTACACAACTGAGTAAAATCATTGTCGATAGTGATGGTAACTACTATGCGGACGGTGTGGACATGAGCTGGGTACAGAAGATGAAGGATGTGAAGATTGAGTCACATAAGCTTGATAAGGATATTTCAGTGACTCAGGCTGAAAAAGATAAGAAAAAAATTGTGGAAGATTTAATCTCATCTTACAATCTAGATGAATCTACGGCAAATGTACTTTATAAGCTCCAGCAGGGAATTTTGAAGAAGGCAAAACAAGAAGGATGGACTAATGAAAAAGTTATCTATGAGTACAATAGACTAGTTGCATCTCCAGTCTATGGAGTAAGGGCAACCTGGAGAGGTCTTGCGGGAGTTGTTGATGCCAAAAATACAAGTGATTTAGATGATATTTTGATAAATACGTATTCTTTATCTGAAAGAGAGGTAAAGATATTTAAAGAAGGGATTATTAAGCAGTACGAATCTAAACATAATAAAGACTTAGCGCATGAAGCTATTCAAATTGCTAGTTTTACTGAGTTATCTTGGGGAGATAGAGACTTATCGAAGCTAGATGGCTGGAAGGGATTAATCGCCCACATTATTAGCACAATCGGAAATTCAACTCGGATTGGAGATTTCTCTGTAAATACTGAAAAGTATGAAAGTTCCTTCAAAGGAGACATTGATTCAGGGAGATATGATGATGCCGATTTTAATTCGGATTTAGATGCTATTACTTCTTACGAAAGAATGATTTCTAAAGATGTAGAAACAAAAGATGTGTTTAAAGTTCAAGCAGATTACAATCAAAGTATCCAAACAAACCAGAAAAATCGTGTTGAGGAATTCTATACTGTGATGGGAAATGGGGATAAAGCTAACGGTAAACTGATGGTTGAAACTCTTATTGAAAATAATACGATAGGAGGCAACTTTATTAAGTATGGTTTTGATCTCAATATTTTTATTGGGAATCCTAATGACAAAGAAGAAGGTTGGAAACAAGACTTCTATAATTACTTAGATAGAGGGGGTGAAAAAAATGTCGGGACTTAAAAAAATACTAATCGTGATTGGTTCTATAATTACCTTAGCTACTGGCTTGAATCTTTATTTTCAGTATCAAAACCACCAAGAACATATGCAATTAAAAACCTCCTTTGAAGAGAGGGACAATATAGCAGTCTTACAACGTTTGATGGCATCAGAAAAATATGCACCTGACATCCGTAAAGCGGGCTATGTCGTTCCTCCTGATGGAGCTATTCGCTTGGATGGAGGAATTGACTCCATAGAGATAAAAGGAGACATCGATTTGAAAATCTCAAATCCGGGACGGAATGGGGTTACTGCTTATTTTGAAATAGAGATAGATGGTAAAATAACTAGTGTACTATATGAATTGGATAAGAACTTTGATATAGTTTCTAGCGCCTATTTTCAAACAAATGAAAAAAATAAAAATGAGAGAGTGACTATCCCCCAAGCCGAAGAAGAGCGCCTATTAAAAATTGTTCAAAAAGAGCTTGGGGCTTTCATAGAAAATATGTATCAGACTTTGTATGGATAGTTTGTTAGAGAAAGTGGCTTTTTCCTCAATACAATGTTTTATGAACAACTGGGCGTGTTGAGAAATTTTACTATAAAAAGATGCTGTAGACGACAAACCAGCACGCTTTGAAGCTCAAGTGGTGGATAGGTAGATTTAAGAATCCGTAAGCAAGCCTAGATAGGGTCATTTATTTGATGAAGGTTTTTTTGTAGATAGAAGCAGTCTCTGGTAGATGGGGAGGTCACCAGCGAAGCTGTTAGTAGGCAAAATCATCTTTGGTGCAGGAATGAAAGAGAGATAAAAGGTGAGAAAAATAATTTTTATTGGACAGAGCGGCGACCAGGCTGTCTACTATAATACGAGGACAAAAGAAGCCTTAGTGGCGAGTAAAAGTGCCCTCTTAAATACAGAAGGCGCAAGGAAGTCCAATAGGGCCATTATTCCTTTGATGTTTGCTTTTGTTTTTTGGGGTATTGTTGGAGGATTAGTAGCTATACCTGCATTTTCAGGTTTTCGATACAACAGCGGAATGACAAAGTTTTTCATTACTGGATTCATGTTTGTGTTTTTTGGTAGTATGTGGATGTTAGAGATTGCTCTATATAAAAACGTTAAATATGTTCGAGGAGCCACTAAACAACAATTTACAAAGGCAGTAGATTCGAACTTATTTTGGGAAAATTTTGATGTCAAAAAAGCTTCTATAGGGAAATTTTGTGCCTTCTTAGCTGTTATGCTCTTATTGCTTTTTGCAACGGTAATAACATTTATTGCTTTTATTCCAGGTATTATTGATTCATTTGAAAGAAAAGCTCCATTTGAATTGCAGATAATAACTTCGCCCTTAATAGGAATACTACCAGCAGTTTTTTATCTTTCTCTGTTCCAAAACAACCCCATCCGCTGGTTGTTAGCCGTGCGGAAGTATGAACAAGGGAAAGTGGTATTTGTAGAAGACAAGGAGAAGAAATATGAGTGAGACTCTATTACTATAGGAAACAGGGGAGCAAAACCTTCTTCAGCAAGTGCAAGTACGATTAGATTACGCTAGGAAAACGAATCTTTATCAACGTTTTAAAACGGATGAATTCTCGCTTTATTTGACGTTACGAAAGGTATTATATAAATGTTTAAAAAAGCCGAAATAGAGCCCTTGGCTAAAAAACCTTCGATATCGCATACTAAAAACAGAGGATAGATATTATTTTCTTGGTGTAGAACGTCCTTTTTTGATTGTCTACTTCTTACCCTTGTTGATTTATTTTGTGCCTCACAGATTATTCATGCTAAATGCAGACTATCAATTAAAAAAATGGTTCCTTATCATTCAAACCTTGCAGAAAGAAACTATTTGATTCTTAGAACTTCAGTCTTGTTTTTGTCTCACCTTTTGTTGGGTGAGTTTTTCTTTTAGTCTTTTCTAGTCCAGTCAAAAAGTCTAAATATTTTAAATTATTAGAAAAATGGAAATAAATTGCCCCTGTCGGAAGCCTTGGAGATAGATGTTGGCTCATGATGTCTGGATTAAAAAGAGTGATTTTGGAGAAGATTGTTTCGGTTTTGTATACAAAAGTGAGAAGAGCGCTAGAGTCAAGTGCTTTAACCAGTGGCTAGACTGGGCTTTCTTTTGCCTCAGAAGGTCGTTTCTTTTCGATTTTTGTAGCAAGAAGCAGACAGGTCATTTTTGAAGAAATAAGGATTATGCATTTTTGGGTATAAAACATGCATTTAGAAGTTTGCAACACGATGTTACACTTTTGTTACAATGGGAAATAAAATAGCAAAACTCTTGATATAATGGGAAAAAACGGGTATAATGATAAGTATGGTTTGATGTTAAAACTTTGACATTATAATCAACAACCACATATTATTATATGTTTTAAACATCGAATGATTAGAATATTGCATAGTAGGTGGTTGGACTATATTTAAAACAAGGAGAAACGTTCATGGATAAAAATGCGCGACGCAGATTACACAGAGCGAGTGCTGAGAAACGACTTCGATACTCAGTGCGTAAGTTTAATGTAGGTGTGGCTTCCGTAGCCGTCGCAGCTTTCATGTTCTTGGGCGGGAACGCTGTTGCAGCCAACACATTGGCTAAAACAGATTCCCCAAGCACTTCTACAGAGAAGAAGGAGACTGTACCAGAATCGGAGGGGAAATCAGGTCCAGATACTTCTAAGTCTGCTGCAGATGCTACTTCAGCCGCAGAAACTGTAGCAAGTTCTGAAACCCCATCTAGCCAAGTGGCGGATAAAGCTGTGAAACCGGAAGTGGCTTCAAAGAGCGAGGCTGCTTTAAAAGAAGCAACTTCACAAGTATCTGAGGCTTCAGTTGCAAATAGCCAATCAGCTGCTTCTGCAGTTAAGTCTGAAGCTACATCTGTAGCGGCATCAACTGCTTCTTCATCTGAAACTGTAGCAGAATCTACTACTGCAGAATCTGGCAAGTCTTCAATTGAAAAGGCAACTAGTCAGGCTGCTAGTTTGGCAACTGCTGGTCAAAATTCAACTGCTGTAGCACGAAGCGAAGCAAATTCTACATTGGCTGCTGCTCAACGCGAAGTAGATAAAGGCTATGCTGATTTCCGTAAATCAGGAGAAAGTGGCTTCCGTTCATTTGACCCACAAACAGGAAAAACAACTGTAACGAAAGAAAACTTCCTTGACTACTTCAGATTGAATGGTTCAGCTACCTATAATTCATACGATGGTATCGTAACCCTTACTCCAGATGAAAACTCTAAGACAGGTAACTTCAGTCTGAAGAGTAAGATTAATATGAACCAAAGCTTCAAGCTGACTGGAGGAGTTAACCTTGGTAGCAAGACTCAGGAACGTTATGGTGCCGATGGTATCGGTTTTGCCTTCCATACAGGGAACACAACAGACCTAGGTGCTGATGGTGGTAACCTTGGTATCGGTGGTTTGCGTAACGCGACTGGTTTCAAACTGGATACTTTCTGGAACGTCCACACCCCGCCAAAAGGAAATCGTTTTGACACTAGCAATACGGATTCCTTCCAATACGGTTGGGCGGAAGACCCTCGTCTGGGACAATTCGGTGCTTGGGTAAATACCACTCATAAACAAGTTCCTGGTGCTCGTGGTCTCTTCGGACCTAGTGGCACATATGAGCGTTGGTGGGCTGAGACAGATGCTGGTAGTGCTCAACGTCTAGACTCAAGTGACCTAGATGGTCGTTTCCATAGATTTGCTATCCAGTATGATGGTGTAACCAAAGAATTAACTATCTCTTACGAAAGTAATCTTGGTATCAAGCAATGGAAGAAGAAAGTTTCCACTCCAGAACAACTGATGTCCATGGTGGTTACGGCTACGACTGGTAACTACAAGAACTTGCAACAGTTCCAAATCAAGCGTTTTGACTTCTATCAAAGTGCCTCTGTCGATGTACGTTATGAAGATGAGCAAGGTCGAGAACTTGCAGAAGGCTCAGTAACTTATCCACAAGGTGCCTTTAAAGGTAAGGCCTATACAACTGAACAGAAGAAGATCCCTGGCTATGGTTTCATTGGAATGAAGAGAGGTAGCTTGCCACCTTCAGGAACTCTTGCTGACTGGGGAACAAACGGTACAGTAACCTACGTTTATCGTAGAGGTGCTGCCGATGTTAAGACAGAAAAACAAACTGTTACTCGTAGAATCGAATACCGCTATAGAGATGGTCAAACAGCAGGACGTCCAGCACTTCCGCAAACAGTTACTCAAACAGCTGAGTTTACTCGAACAGTTACAGGTGGCAGACCTGGCCCATGGAGTCCAGCGAGCCAAAACTTTGGTGGCGTAAATACACCAAGTATTACTGGTTTCACACCAGATAGAACTCGTGTGGATGGTATCACAGTGAACGCAGGTTCTACTCCAGGAACTGAGATTGTTTACTATGAAAAGATTGCGCCAAGAGTAACAACTGAAACTAAGGATGTTACTCGTACAGTTGCTTACGAATACGAAGATGGCGTGACTTCAGGTCGTCCAGCTCTTCCACGTGAAGTACAACAAAATGTACAATTTACTCGTCAAGTGTCAGAAGACCCAGTGACTGGTCAAAAGACATACGGCAATTGGACACCAAGTCGTCAAACTGTAGATGCGGTTGATACACCAGCTATTAAAGGCTTTACACCAAATAAAACTCGTGTAAATTCAGCCTCTGTTTCGCCAACAGACCCAAGCTGGCGTGAAATCGTTTCATACCGTAAGAATAATCCGAAAGTAACAACTGAAACTAAAGATGTTACTCGTACAGTCGCTTACGAATATGAAGACGGTGTGACTAGAAATCGTCCAGCTCTTCCACAACCTGTTGAGCAAACAGTTCAATTTACTCGTCAAGTGTCAGAAGACCCAGTGACTGGTCAAAAGACATATGGCAATTGGACACCAAGTCGTCAAACTGTGGGTGCAGTTGACAGCCCAGAAGTAGCAGGCTTTACACCAAGTAAACCACGTGTAAATTCAGCTTCTGTTTCACCAACGGATCCAAGCTGGCGTGAAATTGTAAGCTATGCACCGGCTACTCAACGAGGAACTATCGTTTACCGTACAGATGGTAGAAACGGTGTTCCAGCTAAGACTCTCCACACAGATAACGTATCAGGCCAATCAGATACACCTGTAAACTACACAACAACTGATAAAATCAATGAATTCAAGCAACAAGGGTATGATCTTGTTAGCGACGGCTTTACTAAAGCTGGAGGTCAAAGATTTGACAGCAATAATAATGTAGACCAAACATGGGAAGTTGTTCTAACTCCACGTATTGAGACAAGAAGCGAGACAAAACAAGTTCTTCGTACTATTGAATATCAATATGGTGATGGTGTAACAGAAGGACGTCCAGCGCTTCCTCCTACTGTCACTCAACCAGCATCATTTAATAGACAAGTCTCTGTGAACAAAGTGACAGGTGTTGAAACTCCAGGCGCTTGGAGCAGACGAAGTGGAACTCTTCCAGAAGTGTCTTCTCCTGGCATTACAGGATTTACTCCAGATAGAGCATCAGTTCCGCTTATCACTGTAACTCCTACTTCTCCTGATTCAAAAGAGGTTGTCAAGTATAACTTGGATGAGCAACGCGGCTCTATCAAGTACGTAACAGATGGTAAGAACGGTGTGCCAGTTAAGACTCTTTACACAGACTCTGTGACTGGTAAGTCAGGTGAACCAGTATCTTACTCAACAGTAGCTCGTATCGAACAATTGAAACAAGCTGGTTACACACTTGTAAGTGATGGTTTCACTCAACCAAATGGTCAGACGTTTGATAAAGATAAAACACAAGATCAAACATGGACAGTTGTTGTAACTCCTCGCTTGGATGACAATACGAACCCAGCTGAGTTGAACAACAAGGTTACTCGTACGATCAAGTACCAATACGCAGATGGTAAACCAGAAGGTCGTCCAGCTCTGAAAG
>ERZ773254.531-NODE-531-length-20865-cov-3.056511_pt1 | contig 20865 bp, 11 predicted proteins | sample MGYA00580516_ERZ773254 | MGnify/ENA primary metagenome ERZ773254 (study PRJEB29015, sample SAMEA2738158) | human oral metagenome | biome: human oral; feature: human-associated habitat; material: saliva | place: China | collected 2192 ...
ACCACTCTACAATGAACAAACAAATCAATTTGTAACCACTACCCAGCTCAAACAATGGTTACAGAAATAAGGCAGGTGAAACTATGAACCGTGAACAATTTACACATTTGTGTAAACAACCGTTCATTCAACAAATTGCATATAATGCACGATGGACATTATCTGAAGATAAACGTCCATTAAACATGCGTAAAATACTCACCCATCCCGAATCCATCGGTGAGCATCTTCCGGGAGCCACTACCTATGATAATGAATCATTAGTGACCTTACCCGAATTATACAGAGCGTTCATGACCCCACCGAATATCACGTATTATCTCGATAATGCGTTTGACGATATATTGGTATTGGATATTGAACCGCATTGTCCAGAAGACCTAAAACAAGAACTGTTACAAATTCCGCACCTATACGCGGAAACATCTACGAGTGGTAAAGGGATACATCTCATCGTACCTAAACCGGATAACTTCTATGATTATCCAAACGCTATCGAAAAAACATCCCTTCAATTCACAGAACCACTCGAAGATAAGAACATCAAACCGAAAGTCTGGTACGAAATTCTCATCCGACACTTCGTATCCTTCACTGGAAACCAATTACACTTACCCCAAGGAGATAAATCCTTCGCGGATGTATATGCTTCTCTAGCAAAAGATGCAAAACATATATCTAAGGGTGAAGTATCATCCGATGTGGATTTAAAACCTGAAGACATCATTGACGGTGAATGGTTAGTGGATAACCTTGTCGGAATCTTACCGAAGAAAGACATGGATGACTACCCTTCACGGTCACACTATGACTTTGCCGTGATTGGTACTATTCGAAACCACTTGAAGAAACTGTTCCAGACGATGAAGATAAAACTCAATGGTCATGAATACACAGAAGAAGAAATCATTTCGATTGTCTACCATGCGGTATACGAAACGTTACCGTATCGTGAAAAGTACGATACGTATCGAAATGGTCTACCCTATCTGATGTATGCGATTGTCAACCAAATAGCACTCGACAAAGGAAGTGAAAAATAAACATGAAAAGATTCATTCATCAACTGTTCGATGACCCAGCAAACAAAATCCTTCTCGGATTTTTCTTGATTGTAGATATATATATCACATGGTTCGCACAGCATTTTCTACATTACTTCGATAATGCGTATGCGATGACTATGTGTTGCATCATCCAACTACTCTATTTAAGTGCTGGTGTACTCTTTGCGGAAAATCGACAAAATAAATATATTTATCTTGCGAGTACCATTTATCCACTCGCCCTGTTATACTGGTTTGTACCAGTAATCTTCAAATAAAGAAAGGATGGTAATATGTCAGATTACTTAGAAAAAGAACTGTTCATTCAGTATAAAAACACGCATTTCAAACACAAAAAGCACAAACCATTATTCCTAATCGTGGGTAAAACCGCATCTGGTAAATCCACGTTGGAATCTAAACTCAACGAATTGTTAAAAGGAATACCAATCAAATCCTACACAACTAGACCACCGCGTCCGGGTGACGATACACATGTGTTCCTATCCCCTAGTGAGTTCGCTAACATTAAAGATAAGTTAGTCACTTATACGAAGATTGGAGCATATGAATACGGTGCAACACCGAAACAAATCCTATCTGGTATTGCATACGTTATCGACCCTGTTGGTATCGTTACGTTACAAACAAATGGATTTTTCACGAATCATCCTTACGTGCATCCGATTGTTATCCATCTGGATACACCAGATAACATCCGTAAAGAACGCTTCATTCAACGAAGTCATGACAAAACGCAAGCAAAGAAAGATTTTATCACGCGTGAAGCCAACGAAACAGATCCATTCAAGCCGTTAGCTTTTGTGAAAGAAAATATGCTGACTATCACCGTTGACGGAACCAAACCAGTAGATGACCTTGTATACGAACTCGGTAATCTCTATGAGTCGCTAGAAACACTCTACACGACTTCAGTTGCCTACTGGGATTTTAATACAACCGTAGCAGACGGATTGGTGCATACCGTGGATGAGTTGATGAACGCATCAACCATCAAAGAACTAGAAGATAAAATGAACATCTTCATCAAACGCATTAGTGCGCTCGGTATGAAACCGATGATGTCTTTAGGAGAACTACCAAATTGTACTATCCAAGACATGACGGAACACATCGAACGCGAAGTAGCGCTCTTAAAAGCCCTAGAACGACTCACAGTGCATTTGAATCAAAAAGTAATGGAATCATCCGGAAAGAAACAAAATTGCTACAAGGACGCTTTATCGCGATTTTACGGCACGTTCTTTTCTGACTTAATACCAGAAATGGAACAATTCCATAAGCGATTGGTACTCTTGATGAAAAAATACGGGTTTGAACTCGAACAGCGCATGGAAAGAAAACCAATCACTCGTGATGAAATACCAACACATATCATCCACTTAGCTGGTAGGGATAGAAATCATGAAACACCAGATGATACATTAGAAATTAGTATCTATATCCCTGAAAAATACCGTCAACAATTTACACCATACGAATTACAAGAACTAAGTAAAGCATTGGATAAGAACATTTCAGCCTTCTTAGAGAATCCTGAAGGTTACATCCAAATGCTTCACCCAGATGAGAAAGGAAATGAATAAACTATGAAACCAATTATTTACTCAAAGAAAAACTGTCCTGAATGCTTCAGAACAAAGACCTACTTCAGCGAAATCGCTGGAGTTGAATATGAAGAACGACTCATTGACCCAGCAACAGACCCTATCGTCGAAGAATTTCGTGCGCTAGGATTCCAATCCTTCCCTGTTGTTCAATACGGGCCGACACTCAAAGAAGCGTGGGCTGGTCATCGTGTAGACTTATTACAAAAACATTTTCCAGCATAAAAAAAAGAACTCTTGTTGATACTCTCAGCAAGGGTTCTTCTTTTTTTATCCTAATAGTGTGTTAATGACTAACACAAGAGTTCCTAACGTGATGGTTGTTACCCATACGTATTCACTCGGTGCGCCTGTTCGATACAAGTACCATTTGTGTCCTTTTGCGACCTGAGCACCGTTAGGATATTCCCGATACCCCGTGATAGGCCACAGTAAGCAGTCACCCGACTTCGAACATTTATCCACTAGGATATGCACCAGTGCACCTAAAAACATCGCCCACAACATCGGAACATATACAGATCCGATCGCAATCAGCATTAAAAACCAAATGCTATGCGTGAACCGGCGATGCCCTACTGGTAAATAGAAATATCTTCCCAGAAGCGACGTTGGTGAGTCAATATCGGGTAACAAATTCCCTAGCAAATACAAAATACCAGTAACGATTGCTACAATCCACATGTTTGAACCGAATTGATGGAAGATTTTGAGTTGCTCTAGGTGAATCCATTCTGGAATCCAATGTTTTTCTTCCCATGTTGGCATCCATAGGAAGGTACACACAGCCACATCCGTACCAACAATTAAATGATTTTTTCCTAGCATCTATCAATAACCTTTCTTGAAAAATCAATAATAATATACACTTATTATACTCTATTGAAACCGTTGCAAGCAACTAAGAGAGCGTCAGCTCGTTTCTTAGCAGGAAACGAGCCGAGTGCGTAAGTGAAACAATTTTAAATTAAAAGGAGGATTTTAAAAATGACTTTAAAATTTGATGAAGTATTAGAAGCCACTGTCCTAGCGATGTTGGAGAATCAGATTACACCAGCCTTGTTCGGTGAGCCGGGTATTGGTAAGTCCGCATGGTTACGTAATTTAGCAGAAAAACAAGGTACGAAATGCTTTACATTAGCATGTAACCAACTAGCAGATAAAGCCGATATGACAGGTGCACGTACTGTACAAGACCCTGACACGAAAGAATGGAAACAAGTATTCTTCCCACATGAAGTGTTCGCTGATGTGAACGCCTATGCGAAGAAACATAAGAAACAAAACCCGTTCTTATTCATTGATGAATAGAACCGCCCTAATGCGGATATTACTGGTACAGTCATGTCAGTTGTAACCGATAAGAAACTCGGTGGGATGGAACTCGAACCAAATATCCGTATCGTAATTGCTGGTAATGATAAAGGAAATATCGCAAGTTTGGATACAGCATCTATTTCCAGAACAGCGTTACTCTTTGTTCAACCGGATGTTGCGACTTACTTTAGTGTGAATCCAAACTTACACCCAGTCATTAAAGACGTATTAGTCAAGAATAATGACTTAATCTTTTGTAAGAAACTCAATACACAACAAAAATCAAATGATGAAGATTTATACGATTTTGAAGAACAATTGGAACAATTTACAACACCAAGAACGATTACTTATTTATCCGATTGGTTGAACACAATGGATAATAAAACATTGTTAGCGTTGTATAACACACCAACGGATACCAAATACGGTTCGTATAACATCTTATCAGAAATTGTCTTCGGACTCGTTGGTTATACGGAGTTTGCGTTACAAGTGTTAGATAACCTACCACAAACATTACAACAATCCACTTCTACTAACAAACCAACAGCAATCACTGTCGGTAAACCACCGATTGTGGATGATTTACGTAATGCTACTACGCGGAAAGAAATCGAAGAATTACTAGCTGACTCGGATTTTGAAGAAAAATCCAACGTGTTGCTATTCTGTTTACATGATACTGAAGACAACGCTCACCTTATTCCACCATTGATGAGTGCGTTACCAGAAACAGACGAAAATGGTAACACGCAATACATGGAAAAAATGGTCATGAACAAATTTATCCAATTAGCTCAAGCAGGTCAACTAGACGAAGATAACCTACTTGTAGCGAAGAAACAACCAACACCATTCGGTGATTTTATCAATACGATTGCCTAAAAAGAAAGAAGGTTGCAACTTATGACTCAAAAATATATAAACAAATATACAATCTTACAAGATGTTACGATGGAATATGCCCATCGTACTCTTTACCGTATCAAAGCCTTGCGAGATTTTGGTGACGTAAAAACTGGTGACTTCGGTGGTTGGATAGAAAGTGAAGATAATCTATCTCAATACGGAAATTGTTGGATTTACGATTACGCAATAGTATACGGCAAAGCACGTATTTCTAATAATGCTCAAATCCGTAGTCAAGCAGAAATCTCTGGTTCCGCAAAAGTATACCAAGACGCTATTGTAGGCGGACAAGCTCAAGTTATGCAACTAGCGCGTATCTATGGTAATGCAGAAATTTATGGTACAGCTCAAATTATGAATCGTGTAAAAGTCTATGGAAACGCATGTGTATCTGGCGACACACTATTACACGAAGAAGCAAAAGTCTATGGTAACGCTCGCGTTTATGGTGAAGCTATCATTTGTGGTAGTGCTGAAGTTTATGGTAAATCATGTGTTTTCGATACCGCTACTGTTTATGGTCTTGCAAAGGTATACCGTAATGCAAAAGTATGCAAAAATGCAAAAATTCGAGGTAACGCAAAAGTGCGTGGACATGTTAGAGTTAGTGGTTTTGCCATCATTTCTGGCGATGCTGTTATTGAATCTTCTGATGATTACATTACTTTAAGAAATAACTGGTCTAGCGGACGCTACTTCACGTACACACGCTCGAACCAAATGTATCGCGTTGGTTGCTTCTACGGAACAGCTGATGAACTGATTGCTAAAGCCTACAAAGATAGCAAACTCAGTGGAGATTGCTACAAAGCATCTGTTCAATACATTCAAGCATTAGAACAAGCGTTTCATGACAATACAAAATAATACTACCATCTGAAAGGAGTCATCCCCTAGTGTCATACTAGGGGTTTCTTCTTCTATATACACTAAACCAATATTTAAAGGAGAGAAAAATATGCCAAAAATTATCAATAATGTCGTTCATGTTCCCGGAGTCGTTGCAGACCCGTACACACCAAAATGGTTCTCATCTACCTTTACGGGTTCTGGTAAAGGTACTGGGATGTTGAACAACCAATTAAGTTTCAATATGAATCGTCTAGGAATGAAGAAAGTCACTCGAAATCTAAAAGGCTTCGATACTTACGAATCCGAACTCAAATCTCGTTATGTGAACGGTACGATTGAAATCTCAACATTCCCTGTATTCCCTATTCCGTGGTTCTACTTCGACTCATATTACAAATTCGCGTCAGAAGTACCAAAAGAGGGATTTGTCTTATTCATGAAAGTAATCGACAAATTCTTTAAGAGCCACCCTGAATACTTAACTGATTTTAGTGGCGCTAAAACCAACGCTTATGGTGCGATTATGCCGTTACAAATCCAAGTTCGTCAGGACTCAAACATCGGTGCTAAATCTCGTGAAGTGATGACACAATACGCGTTCTTTATCCAAGGACACCCTACTGAAACACGTGTGTTCTGGGTACGCCACGATGAAGATGTTGCTGAGTTCTTGACCAGTGTTACCAACTATCCGATTGACAGTCAAAAAGTATACGACTACTTACAACAAACAGACTTGTATCAACTACTCACTCGTAACGTACAATTCTGGACAGATAATATCAGCAAATGGTTAGACTTGTATTGCAAAACAGTAATGAGTACCTACCCTACAAAAGACGCAGTAAAACCACTGATGAAGGCGTTACATTACTGGGGGCAATACAAGTTGGAATTGAGCAACTATCAACAGTTGTTTGATTTTATCCACAATTCCAAATTAGCACAAAAGAACAAATACAAGTTAATCCAAGCAGATATTCACTTGTTATTATTCGATACCTTAGACCAATTAAAAGCCAAAGAATCGAAATTAGCCCATATCAAAGCACCAAAACCAGAACCACAGATTGATCCGAAATTCACTCTCGAACAATTTGGTGCTATTTCCGACGAATCACCACTTGTTTTAACACAAGCCGGTGCCGGTACTGGTAAGTCTACTACCCTTCTTGCACGTATTCAATACATGAAAGATTGTGGTATCGACCCTGAAACCATCACGGTCTTATCATTTACCAACGCGGGTGCGGATAATATCAAAGAAAAGAACCCAAACATCCAATCAATGACAATTGCGAAGATGCTTCATACCGTGTATACACACAACTATGAAGAACATCAATTAAGTACGCCTGAAACAATGGTCAATGCTATCAAAGCGTTCCAAAAACAATTCAAGAGTAAGACACAAGATGTTGCAAAACGCTTGATTGACGGCTTATATGACACACGTTCAGCAAAACCAAGCGGATACTCACGCTTGTTACAAATCGTAGAAACAAACTGGGATGAATTGGTAGAGATTTTATCGCGTGTGCGTCAAATCACACTTGAATTAGAAATCATTATCGCGTATGTGCGTATGGATAAGATGATTTTACCGCCTGAGTTTAAGACGAAGCACTTAATCATCGACGAAGTACAAGATAACTCATTGTTTGAGTTCATCTATGCGTTAAAATTCGCGAATAAATACGAAACAAGTCTATTCATGGTGGGTGATAGCTCACAAACTCTATATGAGTTCCGAGCAAGTAACCCTAAAGCCTTGAATATCCTTGAAATGACTTCTTATTTCTCTACACATCAGTTGAACATCAACTATCGTTCAAACCAAGAAATCTTAGATTACGCAAACCAATTCCTACAAATCGTGGAAGCGAACCAGTTTGCACAAATCCAATTACAAGCGAATGATTTAAAACCAGTAACCAAACAAAGTTTCCAAGAAGCTGTAACCTTAGATGTGCATACGATTGCTCGTCAAAAGGACGTAGACGAAAACCTTGCAGGTTATTTAGATAGTACGGATGTACGTGCCTTTATTGATGATAAAATCGCTAAAGGTGAAAAGGTTGCGTTCTTGACACACAAAGGTAAACACATGAAAATCATGGAACAATGGTTAGAACAAGCCTATCCAAATCATGAAATTGCCAACCTTCGTAGCAATAGCGTGTATACATTATCGTTATTCTCTCAATTCGTAGCGGATAACAGCGACGCGTTACAAAATGTACCGGTGCATCAGTTCTTCAGTGCGTTTAAGAATATGTTTGCTAAATCTATTCAAGACTACCAAGCAGAACGAAAAGAACCAGACAAAATCTTACAATACAATGCTGACCGTTTATTAGAATACTGGGAGAAACATTTCTTCTTACTATGCGATAATATCGTGATTGCATGGAAACACAAAACACTCACAACAAACAACGCAATCCAAGAGTTAATCCAACTCGTGTTACAATGCGAAATTCAGTTCAATGGTATCCTACAAGCAGTCAATGATGAAACAAACGCTGAGAAGAAATCTTTCGACAAAATCCAACGTTCAACATTCATTGTATCGACTATCCATGGTGCAAAAGGTCTTGAGTTTGACAACGTGGTCATTTTAATCAATGAAAATGCCCTATCTCGTCAAGAAGACTTACGTATGTATTACGTAGGCTTGACGCGTGCTCAAAAAGCGGAATACGTTATCGGTGTGACCCAATCTCGTGTAGATATGCTCACAACTCGTTACAACGCATTGTTAGACTCATACAAATAAACACAAAAATACCCGTAACCAAATTGGTTACGGGTTTCTTTTTTCGTGTCGTACCGCATGTGCTAAATGCTTTGATGGTGTAAATTTGATATGCTTGTATGAATCCATATATCCAACAGAACCGATTGGAACAGGATGTCCTTTGCGTTCCTTGACATTGAATGTACCAAAACCAGTCACAAGGACTGATTTACCTTCAATCAAGCATTGTTCAATTTCATCGAACAATCGGTTAACTACATGACTAGCTAACCCACGCACTTCGTCCATATTTTCCAATTTAAAGTTCTTTTCGGCAAGAAACATAAACATAGCATCTGATACTTTATCGTTCAAATGCGAACGGCTTACACGATTTTCATATTTTGTCATCATTCGTACCCCTTTTTTATCAAAATTAAGTACGAGTTGATTGATAATTCTACCAACATTATATCATATCGTAACACGAATGTAAAATAAAATAGGTGAATCCAACAAGTGGACTCACCTATTCTTTTTTACAACTCTAATTCATCTTTAGGTTCAGGTTTTGATTCCCATTTTTTCACCGCACTGGATGAACGAATGGTTTCCTTATTCCCTTCCCTAGAATCTCTACCGATGAACGAATGATGTTTCAACATGCTCGTATCCGCTTCACGTTTATACACCTTCGCGTTGTCCACCGCTTGTTCTAACTCTTGAAAGGCTGTATTTGCTCTCACTTTTTCTGGTTTGAAGAAGTTCGTATACTTCCCATCAAAGATATTAGCACCTTGTTTCGCCAATGACTCAAGTGTGGAAATCTTCCCACCGTAAGCCATTTTATCCATCGGTGAACCACAGGCTTCTTTCAGTTCTTTTTCTAAATTCATCATATACCCTTGTTCATCCGTCATTGAATGACTGATATTTTCGATTAACTCAGGGTTAATATGGATATTCAATCCATCTTTATGATGATAGATACGAGTAGTCTGTTCCACCCATTTTTCACGCGTTAACGGAACTAATTTCCCGTTTTCACGTAAAGGAGTCCACCTTGTTGACCCATCCGCGTCCACTGTTTCTTCTAACGCAATTCCTTGCCACATCGCACGGCTTGTACTCATCAGAATATCAAACTTGCGTTTCGCTTCAACAGGGTCATGTTTCGCTTGTAGAACAGATTGTGTTACTACATACGTTAATTCAAGCGTTTCATACGCGTTATAATTACGTAAAGCACTCATACCGCGTTGAGAAGACATACCAGCTACACCAGTACCAAAGGCTTTTACTTCGGTAGCAATTTGAGTGTTAATATGGTCTTGACGCGTAATCAATGGTTCGTGATGATCCACTAAGTTATCGAAGTCGATGTCGCCTTCTTCTTTCCCATCACTCACACCTAAGTAGCGCATATATTGACGTACTTTACCGATGCTGCCTTTCGCACCAGTTTCAATACAAGCATGACATACGCTTCGTAAATGTGATTCCATATCCTTGTAACTGATAACAGCCTTACCTGTTGCTTCATGGAACGCTTGTTTATACATTCCGTTTAATTCTTTCACGAACGCTTCGCGACCTTCATGCACAGATGATACACCTTCTGGAAGCGAACCAGTTGCTTTGTAATTACGTTCGTAATCATTGATACGTTGTTTGATGTCTTTGAAATGCGCGTCTAATTCCGGATTGTAATGACGAGCGACTTGTACGTCTAACCCTTGATGGAGATTTAATTCATACAAGCCTGTTTCTTCATCCTTCACCGCATAATCTAACAGATTACCAGCAACGCTTAATTTCTCAAGAACTTCACGTTTCGCTTCTTTGGTTTTCAGAGCTTTCACCCCAACGGAATCCCCGTCAAAGTCACCACTCATCGCTTCAACGACCGCAGGGTTTACCGCAACACCGACTAAATCTTCGCGAAGGGTTGCTTTGAATCCACGAACACCCCCACCACGTAACACAGGGTCACGCCAAATCATCACAGGGTCACCTTGCTTAATCCCAAGGTGTTTCATCATTGCAGAACTCATCGCCAATTCATCCACACCGATGTTCGTATCGGCTGTCCATACCGCAGTTGCAGAAGATAATTGTTTGTTCGCCATCAAGCCTTCACGGAACAAGTTGTGTTTCCCTTCGAACTTACGAGCGATAATATCTTCACGAGTCGTTGCATATTTCGCACTAGCTAGAGCGACTAACTCATTCATTTTCGCTTCAATCGCACTACGTTCTGAAGCAGAAGCGGTTTCTAATTTCGCTTGTAAATCACGATATTCTAACGATGCTTCATAAACCGCTAAATACGTATTCGTATACGTATGCGTGCTCACTTCACCGTCTAACAACTCGTGACCGCTACGTAGATAAGCACTTAGGACAGGTAATACATAATTCCCGTTTTCATCTTGTGGAGTATACACAGCATCTTCACCAGAGCCACGTAACACAAGTGGGAATGGAATCTTCATGAATCCACCTTTACCTTGTAATTGTTCCTTAAACTCTTTTAACATAGCCGATTTTGCAAGAGAACCTTTTTCTGTATATTGCAACGGACTAGGCTCAAACACAGCACGGTTTTCCCCTTCTTGTGAACGATATTCCGTTAACAGATTTCCATATTCGTCAATATCCAAACCAAGGACAATCAAATGCTCACGTAAGTCTACTAACGCATTATGATTAGAACCGTATAACTCAGTTAAAATAGCTGTTGCATCTAACGCATTAAGACCCCATGCTAACTGAGCAGACGCTTTACGTCCACGACCTTGCGCCAAGGCTTCACTGTCGTATAATTTCGTCTTGTTATCCACAGTCATGTGAGTAATCATCATACGCACTGTACTTGCCCCTGATTCGACGATAGTGCCATCATTTAATACAAGGTCATATTTCTTCCCGTCAAACATTTCACGCGCTGTACCCCCGTTAAATCGGCTCACAGCAGGGAATGGTGCCATTACCATGTCTACATCTGGATTGTTTTTAAAGAACTTCACATGTTCTGTTAATCCCATCGCTTCCGCTTCGTATTTATCCATATCAGGGTCAACCACATACGGAGATACCCCTTTATTTCCGTGAAACTCACATAATTTATCCCCTGTTTGGAACGGACGCATCTTACCATCCGCACCACGTACTGGATGTGTTTCAGCCCAATGTTTACTTACAGCCACACCATCTTCGAATGTACAACCACCAAGAGTCACTTGCGCTACAACAGCTTCTGTAACAGAACTTGCTTGCATGATGTTACTCATCACCATTTGTACACGGTCAGACGGGTCAAAGCGCGAATATTCCATCCCAAGACCATCCGCCATCAGTGGTGCACGACTGTTTACATCCCCTTTTGTCAGACTTCCATCAGGATTGATGGTTACGTCTTCCGTTAGGTAGCGTACAATCCCTTGATTTGTACCACCACTTGTAGCAAGTGGGTCAAAGTATCCATCTACTTCATGGTCTAAGACACCAAGGTTTCGTCCGCCCGTTAAAGCGAACACACTATAGAAGTTATCATTACGTGGATTTGTTTCAAACCCAGTCGTTCCATGAGTCGCTTCATATTCCGCACGGATTGTAGAACCTTCTTCGAATGATTTCGGATATTTCACACGAGATGCTTCCATCCGAAGCACACGATTCACCCATTCTTGACTCAAGTTTTCTTCTCGTGCATGTTCCATATAATCTAAATCATGTCTTGAATCATAAACGCGACTATATACTTTGTTGAACGCTGTTGGTTGCATCGCACTTACAGATCCGGTTGAAACCGTGCGAGAAACTTCGTAACGAATACTTGCTTCCATCAACTCAGCATATCCACGTAAACGTGTGCGTTCTTCCATGGATTTGTTCTCACCGAGTTTTTGTGGAATCACATAGGCTTCATATCCCGGTGCTGATAAATAGTTCTTAGTAGATGCGAATCGAGTGGTTACAACCCCTGTTTCCGCGTCTGGTTCGAAGATTTGACCCATAGTTCCTGTAATCTCACGCATGTAATCACCATTATCGGTAATGGTTTTCTTACACACTTGAGTGGCTTTATAAGACACTAATCCGTTTGCGTCAATCAGAATGTCATTGTCATCGACGATACACCCACGAGATTCTAATGATTCCTTCACAGCGTTAAACATCCGTTGCATAAAGAGTGACTCTTTATCCTTCATCGGAGTGGCTGAATCCACATCGAAGTACACTAATTGATTCCCTAATAATTGATGCGAGAACGAATCCCCACGCATTTCATCCGCAGTGAATCCTAATTCTTGACACGCGCTTACGATTGCGTCGCGTTTGTTGAACACATCTTCAGGACTGTCCATAAATTCAGACACAGTGACCATATCAAAACGTTTGCCGTTTTCATCCGGTGTAAATGATCCGACTAATTTATCCACAACGGCATCCGCGTGTTCTTGAATCGCAACTTCTGGTTCGCTTGTGTACACTAAATCATCGAAGTTATCTTCTAACCCAGCGTTGATAGATTCTTTACGCGCGTTATAATCGTCGATAGTCACACCCGGTTTCAATAATAAATCACTCTTACCTGTTAACACATCCCAATAAGACTGACGGATTTCAGCTAAGGTAATATCCCCGTCTAGTAACGACTCAGGTATCACCATTTCGCTTTTATCGATTCCAGCATATAATTGCTCACGGTATGCTTGATACACTTCATCTTCTCTTAATTGCGCTTTAAAGTTCGCTCTAGCAGATGACACAGCATCTTGTAAGAACGTCATCGCAGGAATAGACGAACTAACCTTCAAACGTGTAGCGCTCTTTGGTGCAGTACGATAAATGTTCACATCTTGTTCCTTGTATTCTGAGAACGGTTTGTACACAAAGTTCCCAGCACCACTCGATGTGACATAAGAACGATTGCGTTTGAATGTCTTTTGTTGACCACCTACACGCAATGTGTATGATTTTTCTTCCGCATGACCAACACGCTCACCTTCCACAACCAATGGTTGACCTAAGGCAAAACGTAATAAATTCACCATGTCTTCCGTTGTCGCTTCCGTGTATTGCACTGGTTGAATCTTACCATTCGCATCACGTTTTGTATAAGAAGTGTTGAAGCGCAACACAGCCCCGTCGTCATACACACGACCGATGTATTGACTGTTCTCAGGCGTATCCGTCAAACGTACACTGATGGACGTTCCAGTGATTTTAGCTTCTAGTTGTCCATTTCGTTCTGGACGAATACTATACTCATAACCATTTTCTTGTAAGTATTCCAAAATAGCAATCGCCTTTTGAATATCTGATTCTGGCATAAAGTCCTTCATACCAATAACCGGTTTCAAGTGATTAGATGCTTCGTTATATTCCTTCTCAGACATATACTTCGCTAACATCGTCAACTTGTTTGTATCGTCGTCTGTCAACATAGGTACGTGCGTTAACGTACCGAAATTGTTCCGTAACCCCACACGAACAAAGCGTAAATCTGGATGTTTTTCCTTCGCTTGCTTCATGAATCCAGACACGGATAAGCCCATACGGTCTAATTCCGCTTTGGATACAAAAATAGGTTCCGTTCCAGCTTTATTAACAGATGAGATACCTTCTAATAAGTTCCAATATGGAGATAATGGAACCACTTGTTCTTTCGGTATCATTTCACCTTTTAAATACGCACGAAAATCCTTCACATCCGCATCCACATTTTCACGCGTATATTCCGTATGCCCCGGTGCGACAGTATCTAACACCTTGTTCACAGCGTTAACAAGCATAGATACTTTCATGTTTGCATAATTTGGTTTGATGTCTTGGTCACGCATTTGTTGAATGATTTCACTCATCATTTGCTTCCGGATTTGTCTACCCATGGACACAGACCAGTGTTTCTTTGCTTCCGCGTTTGCTACTTCTATCGCGTTCCAGATAGCAAATTCATAAAATGGTGCTAGGACATCTTGTTTATCAAATAATCCAATCGTATCACTCATGAATCATCATCCTTTCTTTTCTTGTTTCAAGACAAAGAAAAAAAACGTCATTGAATCCACAATGACGTTTCTCTACTAAGCAACTATACAAGAAAACAGACTCATGATACCATGACCACTGACTCACATCTTCTTATCTATTCAGTTGTATCAAAGAAGTGCCGTTGCAGTATTCAGGTTCGTTAACCCTTATCTTGTTACTATGATTGTATCATATCTACTCTATCAAATCAATAAAAAACACGCCCTACAAGAGAGCGTGTTCGTAACGAATTATAGACCTAATTCGTCAACTTCTTTAGCTGTTTCAGCTTCAGCTTTTTTCGCTTTAGATTTAGTACCTTTAGCAGGTGCTTCTTCTTTCGCTACTTCAGTTTCAGCTACCTTCTTAGCTTCAGCCATAGCGTTGAATTGTGCTTCACGCACGTTTTCAGGCATTTCTAAAGCAGAAGGTTCTAATTTAGTAGTGTTTAACACAGCGTGTTTCACACCGTTTTTATCTTTAGATAAGAAGATAGAACCTTTTACTAAATAAGCAGTTCCGATTTCGTTACCTTCTTTATCAAAGATAGGTTGATGTTTGTCACCAGCCACTTCTTTAATCGCATCCATTTGTTTTTGAGCATATGGTGCACCATTGCTGATGCGTGATACGCCGTCTTTACCAGTTTGAGTGCGAGTTTCTAAGTGCAAGTTACGTGCATCTTCATCAGGACGTAATGCTTCAGCATTGATTTGTACATCAAGATAATGAGTTACAAAGTTGTCCTTTTCAAATTTTTGTTTGTCGTAAGCTAATACGACCATTTCACGACCATTGTAGGCTTCTGAACCTTTTCCAAATTTCATGTTTCTAATCCCCCTTGCCTTTCGGCTTAATAGTTAAGTTTTATTTGGATTTACTTCATTCATGTTTTCACGAAATATCTCATCCTAATTTTGTCGTAATTCATTCTTCGAAACAGTCATCTGATTTACATCCGGAATAAAACCAGCTTCAGTTTTTCGGTTTGTTTCACGAACACCTAGAGTGTAGCATACTTTTCTTCTAAAGTCAAGTCTTTTAATCGCTCAGAAAGAGAATCTTTCTGACAAATAGTTTTGTATACATAGCAAAGGTAAGCGAGTTTCCGTTTCGACCTTGTAGATAGCTGTTGCCGAAGTGGAACGTATCGACGCACCATTCGAATCAGTAATGATTCATCGTTAGTGGTCAACAATGTTTGATATTCAGATTCAAAAGTGGCATCCACAGGCTCATTCACCTTCCCATGTAAAATAATAGGGCTGACTACAACCTGTAAGCCAACCCAAATAATACTAAACTATCCCCGAAAAAGAAAAGTAAAGGATACGGGCTTCCCCGCCCCTTTACTATATCATATTTGGTTTTCTAGGTCAATTAACCATCGACTAAAACTTTCGCAACAGTCTTATCGAATGAACCACCAGCGATAAAGCCCCAGTGTTTCAATCCAGCTAAGAACTTAGCACCTTCACCAGTCAGTTTAAACTCACGTGTTTGTCGTAGACTTGCCCAGTCTTCATCAGAGATACCCATCTTCGAATCCTTCATCGAACCACCTTGCGTAAACGCACGTCGTTCATCTTCTTTGATACGGTCTTCCATATCCGCTAGGGATACTCTATCGAAGATTTTCGTATCCTTATGGAATAACTCACCACTATCCGTCATCATGAATCCGTCTGAACCAGCTTTATGTTGTGTTACCCAGTCGCGTACATCATCGAAGCAGAGATTATACGCTTTACCTAGAGCTTGAGCCACACCACCCGGTGCAAGGATGTTCGTTAATCTGTCACCGTCTTCGACTTCGACAATCTCATCCGGACTTAACCCACCAGTACCATCCGCATTTTTCGCGAACTTCTTAGACATGACCTTCTCAGCTTTCTTCTTGTATTCTTCTGTTTCAAGGATTTGCATCATGTTATCTTCATTCACAAATTCTTTTGGTTTTAAATCCACGTTGTTTTCTTTCGCACACGCCATGAACTTATTCACCAATAACATAATACCATTACTTGTCACGTCTTGGTCTTGACGCATAAATGAAACGTCATCAAGATCCAATTCATTCATGTAAAATTCTTTTGCAGTACTTGTCCAATACGCTTGTTCCAGACGTTTATCGACCATTTCGAAGAAGTTCGGGATGTTTTGTAACAAATCGAAATCCTTCGTAGTAGACAACGTTGGTAGCGTTGGTAATGAATATGATTTACCCGGAGAAGGAATCTTGTGTCCATCCCCTTGCAACTTATACGCCATAGGTAAAGCTGTTTCGTTTCGGTTCCAGATTGGACTGTCACCAGCACGTAACACCACAGAGTTAGCTGGATTGATGAACGCTAAGTCATTGTATGAAAGTACAGGTACTTCTTGTGCTTGAATCGTTTCAGAAATCGAACCAGAATCCAACGAGAATCCAGCGAAAACGTCACGATTGTTTGTACGTGAAGACATGTACACCTTATGCGTCGTACCAGACATCTTACTTACAGCATCAATAGATGTGTCATCTGTTGATTTTAAGAAGATAATAACACTTGTGTTCCCTTGTGCAATCTTGTCTTTAGACTCACCGTACACGTCTTTTAATTGTTGTAATACTTGCAGAATCAACGTAAATCGTTGGTCTTGCCCTAAACCGATAGACAGATAAGTCATGAAGTTCTTGATACCATTACCTTCTGATTCCAAGTTCCCTAACTCATCAAGCATCCAGTTTGTTTTATACAAAGGTTTTTGGTTTGGTTTTGATAGATACGCCTTTTCGAAGTTCAACTCGGTTTGTTGACTGATAAAAATCAGCAAGAGCTTCGCATACCCTTTTAAGTGTGGTGGCGTAATCATAAAAATTGCCTTCGGACGTTCAGTATAACGTACACGATTCATTTCGATTGCAGGAACAGGTTTCGATGTTGTCATCGGGATAAATGAACCAAAATCGTCCATCATAACGTCTACAACGTCTTTTTCGATAAATTGGTATCCCGGCACATATTGTTGTAATTCTTCATCGAAGCGTAATTCTTCTAATGTACCGTTACGTACAATTTTCTTATGTTCGATTGGTGACATCACGTATTGACGACCGTTAGGAGTCGTTCTGTATCCTTTTGTGAACTTGAAGTAGAAACGCTTTACAACCATTTCGGATGAAGGTATTTGTAACTCTAGTTTCAAGTACATGGATTCACCGGGAACAATCCCTTCGAACATATACTCTACCCAACCGTCCATGGATACAAGACCCATGTGCTTAAACTCTTTTCCGAGTTCTTCTTTCATCGCAGGGTCTTTATAAGCTGTCCAATAACCTAATAGACCGACAAGAGAGTTCTTGCGTAAGAAATCCACATCGAACTTCACTGAAATACGTCGTGGGAATGACAGCGAACCTAAGTCTAAGTTTTGACTAGGTGCACCACTCGTCAAGGATGCAATCGTCGGGTCAGTAAAGAACACCATTTGCGTGATTGCAATCCCGTATACAGAAGCGATTGTCTTATCAGAACCACCCATCGCTTTTAAGGTAGCATCTGTATTCAATACTTCATTACGGATACGGTTACGTGGCAACATTGAAGTTGCGTTGAAATAAAGAGATAATAAATCCATTTCTGGTTTATCTTCCCAAATGTACTTATTCATAAAAGCCACATAATCTTGTTTCGCTTCTTTTTCTTCGTCTGATAATCGTAGAAATTCTTCTGATTCCACATCTAGGTCAGACTTAGGATTCTTACGTTTCTTACTCGATAATTGCGTAAATAACTGATAACAGTTATATAAGGTCACACGAGTCCAGAGTTCATCAATCTTTTGGTCTAAAACGGATTGTTTCACGCCTTCGCGTTTCAACTTTTGCACCAATTCGCGTTCTTCTTCTAGGAAATAGTCAATAAGCCCGAATGCAGCACGCTTGAAAGCATTATTCGCCGCCTGATTCCAGAAAGGATCTGACCCACCGTCGAGCGGAAAAAAGGTTTCGGCAATATTATTTACATATGAAGCCGTTGCCCCCATGTTTCCTTCGCGCGCAGCATCCGCTGCTAACCCTAGAGGATTGTAGATTGCCGTTCCCATCGTGTTAATCAAGTTGAGTAACAGCACTTCGTAACCCCGCGTTTCAAAAGGTACCATGAACTTAACCGCCAACTCACCTTTCGGGTCATTGACAATGATATTGTCTAAAATCTTCGCACGAGATAACGCATCTAAGTATGGTTCAATATATGTTTGCCCTTTACCGGCACGAGTAATCGCAAGTACCATTACGTTAACAGGGGCTGTATCCACAATGTAAACACCAGCTGGTGTTTGCACTTCGTAGTGTGGGAGTTCCCAGTCATCGTTAATTAAATCCGCAATCGTCTTATACTTTCCTAGTTTCTCACGATTACGTCCATCTGGATTGTAGAGTAATTTAAAAGGATTAAATCTTTTACGGAATTGTTTCGGTGTGTTACTCGCTTCAAACAACGCATCCCCGAATTTTTCATCAATGATTGGTACGGATTCAAGGATTCTGTTTCCGTCTTTGTCTAACACAAAGTCACCGGCATAGAATAACTCACCATCAACGGTTGTATCCTTCTTGTATCGTTTCCATTTTTGCACGCGTTTCAACTTTGGTAACGTACCCCAATAGCGGATACGTTCAACTGGAATGTGTAACATTTTAGCCACTTTCTCACCGAAAGTTGTTGTAAATACGCCTACAATCACCTTCGCGATACCATATTTCAACCAAGCGGTTGGTGATACACGAGTATTGAATGAAATGTACGCGTGACCTAGAATCGCACTAGGTGTCAAACTATAATGTGCCCCACTATCGGGAATCACATGATAGTTGAGCATCATTTCAGTAGGTAATTGGATGTGTTGGTCATCTTCATATTGCAACAGGCTCACTTGGTCATTCTTCTCGTTCTTACGATTGATATGTGTCCAACGAGTAAAGAAGAACCATAAGAACACGACGACCCATACGAATAACGCCACTAAGACCTTCCATTGTGGTCTGTCTTCCAACACCCAATACATGAATTTGTTTTGTTTCTTACGTAATTCGATTTTACTAGCGACGGTTCCGTTTTCTTCTGATTCAATCGCTTTGCTTTGTTGTTCTAAGAACCATGCTGGTTGTGGAACATCATCAGCGGAACCATATTGTTCACTAGACGCTGGAGTTCTGTTTTCATCCAATAGTGTGTATACATATGTTCCTGTTCCATCATACGATTTTGCTTTTGATTCATACGTGATGAATTTAAAATCTTCATTGTAGAAACCATTCAATCCATCTTTATTCTTCACTATTTGTCCAACGGTTACATTCGTTGGTAGCGTCCGGTGGTTACTAGGCCACGCTTTGGAAATACCGAACTCACTCATAGACATTACAACCCAGACAATCACAGCAAAGATGAATCCTAGAAACACCCCTGTTACAAACGAGCCTGTCATGGACTGTTTCCCTTCTAACTGACTACGTTCGAGCACCTGTTGTCCGAACACATCACGTTGCTTCCCGTGGGCAGTGTCCACTTGATTGCGGTTAAATAAACCCATATATTTCCTTCCTTTCCATTTGAAATAAAAAGGGGTTAGGGCTACGCCCTAACCCCTTCGTCAGTTACATTAAAAATGTTTGTTTCACGCTTGTAGCAACTGTATCCATGACTTGATTCATCGCTTGTGCGTTATAAGGAACTGTTGCGTCCGCTTGTGCTTTCATACCAAGTAGGTATCCGATGAAACCAACAGCGATACATGCAATGATCGCAAGTGCGATAATTCCGAAGATAACGCGTTTGTTTGTTGTGTGTTGACGTTCAGCATCGTCTTTCCACATTTGCGATTGATTCATTAAACGTGTTACTTCTTGTTCGTGTGTTTCAGTTTTGAACGCTAAATCTTTACGGTAACGTTCGTTCACTTCTTCTAATTCAGCTTTAGATTTCGCAAGGATATTATCCACTGATTCATTTAATCGAACAATCGTTTCGTCACGAACTTTCAATTCTTCTTGATAACGAAGCTCGTTATCCATTAAACGTTGTGTTTGACCAGCATAACGTGCTTGAGCATCTTCACGTAAGCGTTGGATTTCAGCAGTATGTGTACGTGTTAATTGTTCAATCTTGTTATTCAATGCCAATTCTTCTTGTAACGCTTTGATACGCGTTTCTTCGAATTGACGGTTATCTTTCAAGAATTGACGAATCTTTTCTTCACCTTGACGTAACACTTCATGTTCTTGTTCTAAGAACTCAGCCATTTGGTCACTAACCATTGATTCTACTTTTAGTTCGAATTG
>ERZ773254.537-NODE-537-length-20733-cov-2.869620_pt1 | contig 20733 bp, 15 predicted proteins | sample MGYA00580516_ERZ773254 | MGnify/ENA primary metagenome ERZ773254 (study PRJEB29015, sample SAMEA2738158) | human oral metagenome | biome: human oral; feature: human-associated habitat; material: saliva | place: China | collected 2192 ...
GCAATATTAGGCAAACTAAAAGGGATAGTTACTATCGTGTAACTATCCCTTGCTTTTATCTTTCTTCGCTATGAAGCGATGGGGTTGGCTTACATCATGCCGCCCATGCCGGGAGCGGGCATTGCGGGAGCAGGATTTTCTTCCTTCTTGTCGCAGATGACACACTCGGTGGTGAGGAACATACCAGCAACAGAAGCAGCGTTCTCAAGTGCAACGCGAGCCACCTTTGCGGGGTCAACAACACCAGCAGCGCGGAGGTCTTCGTACTTCTCGGTCTTGGCGTTGTAGCCATAGTTGCCCTCGCCCTCGCGAACGTTGTTTACAACCACAGCACCCTCGATGCCAGCATTATAGCAAATCTGGCGGAGCGGTTCTTCAATAGCGCGGCGGATGATAGCGATACCCGTCTGTTCGTCCTGGTTGTCGCCCTTCAGATCGTCGAGAGCCTTCTGTGCGCGGATGTAGCTCACGCCGCCACCCGTCACGATGCCTTCCTCGATAGCTGCACGCGTAGCGCAGAGAGCATCGTCGCAGCGGTCTTTCTTCTCCTTCTGTTCAGTTTCAGAAGCAGCACCCACCTCGAGCACGCAAACGCCACCGCTCAGTTTTGCAAGGCGTTCCTGGAGTTTCTCCTTGTCGTAAGAAGATGTGCTGTTTGCAATCTCGTTCTTGATTTGGTTGATACGATCCTGAATCAGGCTCTTCTGACCTGCACCGTTCACGATGGTCGTGTTCTCCTTAGAGATGGTCACCTTATCGGCAGAACCGAGCATTTCGAGCGTAGTCTGTTCGAGCTTCAAGCCCTTCTCTTCGCTCACAACAACGCCACCCGTCAGCACAGCGATGTCTTCCAGCATGGCCTTGCGGCGATCGCCGAAGCCAGGAGCTTTCACAGCGCAAATCTTCAAGCTACCACGCAGGCGGTTTACTACGAGCGTAGTCAGTGCCTCGCTGTCCACATCCTCAGCAATAACGAGGAGAGGACGGCCGCTTTGTGCTGCTGGTTCGAGCACGGGGAGGAAATCCTTTAAGTTAGAAATCTTCTTATCGTAGATGAGAATGTACGGCTTCTCCATGTCGCACTGCATCTTTTCAGAATCGGTCACGAAGTAGGGAGAGAGGTAACCGCGGTCAAACTGCATACCTTCCACAGTCTTGAGCACGGTGTCGCGACCCTTTGCGTCCTCAATGGTGATAACGCCGTTTACGCTGACAGCGCGCATACCATCGGCGATGAGCTTGCCAATTTCAGCATCGTTGTTAGCAGAGATGCTTGCCACCTGCTCAATCTTCTCGTAGCTTTCGCCCACTTGTTCAGCCTGTGCCTTAATGCCTTCTACCACTTTTGCCACAGCCTTGTCCATACCGCGCTTTAGATCAAGCGGGTTAGCACCAGCTGCCACATTTCTCATACCCTCTGTCAGGATGGCCTGCGTCAGGACGGTAGCAGTAGTAGTACCATCGCCGGCATCGTCGCCCGTCTTGCTCGCAACGCTCTTCACGAGTTGTGCGCCAGCATTCTCGAAACTGTCTTCCAGTTCGATTTCTTTTGCCACTGTAACGCCATCTTTCGTGATGCGCGGAGCACCGAATTTTTTGTCGATTACCACATTGCGACCTTTAGGGCCGAGGGTTACTTTCACTGCGTTTGCCAACGCGTTAGCACCTTCGCGGAGCGCTTCGCGCGCATCCACATTGTATCTGATATCTTTTGCCATGATAAATCTTTATTTTGAAATGTATAATGTTAGTTCTTGAAAACGATTATTTCACTACTGCCAAAACGTCACTCTGACGCATGATGAGGAAATTTTCGCCGTCCAGTTCCACTTCCGTACCACTATATTTTCCATAGAGTACCTTATCGCCCACTTTCAGAACCATTTCCTCGTCTTTTGTGCCTTGCCCAACGGCCAGCACCTTACCTTCGATGGGACGTTCTTTCTTTGCGGTGTCGGGGATGATAATGCCACCGGCTGTTTTCTCTTCAGCCTCTTGTGGCTGCACCAGAACTCTGTCTGCTAATGGTTGAATGTTCATAATACTTGTATTTTAGTTTTGGTTATTTACGTATTTGTTTGCGACAATGCCTTTATACTAAAAGCGTGCCAAAGGTAGAAAAAAGAAGATGGATTTAGGAGAAACGAGAAAAAAGCTATGTTGTGTACCATCAGAAAGGCAGTGTTCGGTCGTAAAAAACTCTGAGTCGCAGCTCCTTTATCCCTGCAGCTGGATTTTCGTATGGTAACTCACCCCTCTGGGGACAGTGGGCAAAAACTGTTGCTTCTATTATCACTCCTACCCGTAAAAAATGATATTTGTTGTCACAGCATTGTCCTGTTGTTGTAGCGCGTTCAATTCTTACTTTTTCAGTTTGTTATGCTCAAACTATTCTCGCAGTTCTGGGATTAGTGTACAAATATTTGAAATACATTTCAGATAGTCTACTTTTGCTTCATTTGATTTCACTATTCCCTTCGCTCTTTGACATACTGATACACAACGGAAACGGAAAACTCCTCTGATATTTGGAATTGTTGACGGACAATTGTATATTTGCAGAAAACAGAAGGCAAGAATATGACACAGATTTTGGTAACACTTGACGAAGACTCTACCGCACAGAGCATACGACGCGCAATAAGCATGCTTCGTGGCGTGGCTTCCACCTCTATCTATAAAGGAGAGGAGCAGGCACGCAAGGCGTATGTGAAGAAAACACTGACACGCGCCGTTGACGAATTGAAGACAGCGAAGGAAAAAGACACGAAAATGCAGATGGCTGAAGATTTCATCAAGGAACTTGAAGAAGGCGTATGACTGTGGAGATTTATCTTGGCGAGGAGTTTAAGCGACAGTTCAAGCGATTGGCGAAGAAATACCATTCGCTCACAAACGACTTCAAGGTTTTTATGCGAGCCATAGAAACTGACCCTATGCAAGGGGTAGACCTTGGCAATAACATGCGCAAGGTGAGGATGACTATTGCATCGAAAGGTAAAGGCAAGAGTAGCGGTGCAAGAGTGATAACCTATCATGTGGTTCTTACGCACGAGCATATTGAAGTCAATCTGCTCACCATTTATGACAAGAGCGAACTCGCCAACGTTTCTGATAGCTATCTCAAGAGTTTGCTGACCGAGCTGCTCTGACCTCAGAACTTTTTATAAGAATAAGACTAACTGGATTACATTTTGGTAGGAAAATGAATCGAATCCAAATTTCAATAGCAATTGTAGGGATAGCGGAAGTATGCGAGAGTATTTAATGTTATCCCGAATTGGGATTATTATCACTCCTACCAAGAAAAACTTATTTTTGTTGTCACCTTGTTGTCACGCTCTCAATCCATATATTTTCAGTTAGTTATGCTCAAGGTGTGACAACGTGACGACATGACAACGAAAAAATAAACAGTGGAGAGGAGTATGTTTCCTCTTAATTACTTCCTTATTGTGTCAGCTGACGCAATAAGGAAGCCAGCCGACACAATAAGGCTGTCAGCTGACAACCTTATTCAGTACAGAACACTAAATATTTACTGTTAATTCCCTTGTCCACCATTGCTTGTGAGAGGAAAGGAAGTATAAGCTGAATGATGCAGCCGGCAATCAAGCCAAAGATAAGCTGCAAACCGAGCGACTTGAACGGCAGTAGATATTTTGCGAATGAAAATAGACTTTCCCGTAGTATTTAGCTATCATCCGCAAGCAAGATGGTCCGCAATCGGCAGCTTCTTGTTGTTGGTAGTGGGGAAAAGATTTCAATGACATTCAATTTCTATTTTTTCGGTTGTCGGCTGAAGTGATAGACGGCATGTAGCATAAGGTAGTTTGGAAGTGCTCGATTCCATGTTACTGTTCTTCCTTGTGCGTTGATGACATACTGGGTTGAAGACAAATGATGCAGCAAGTCAAAGGCTTCAGCACTTATGACGAACGTACCTTTCATGAAGGGCTGGCTAATGGAGGCGTTCATCACGAAATCATTTCTGTTGATGTCTTTGCTACCATATCCTTGGCGGCTATACATGTTACCATCCACTATAATTGACGTTCTTATAACGGGTACGGTATAGCGTGCTGCTATGCCGTACTGATAATCGAAAGTATTAAGTATGGAAAAGTTACGCATCTTGCCCTCAGAGTGCCGCCAGCGGAAGTCGCCGTTTACTCTTATGCTGAAATCTTTATATTGATATTGCAGCCAAACCCCATCGTGTAAGGTTAGCGTATTGACAGCATTGGGCGTACTTTCCGTCATGCCGGTTTGCATCACATGGTCAATGGAATGGTGGTAAGCGGCATCTAGATCCGTCTGCCAAGACCAATATTGTCGTTTGTCAAGGAAACGGGTGAAGTCAAATCGGATCGAGGCGTTATAAGCTCCACGTACATTCTTGGGCTGATAGGTGTATTGAGAGTTTTTCGGATTGAATATTACTGATTGTGCCACTTGTCGGTGGTAGTAGCTGAAATTTCCATTGAGGTGGTATTGTTGTCCCTTCCGCTTGCTTTCCCAGTCGGTAAAGTTTATGCTGAACGTTGTAGATGCAGAACCTTTTAAGTGGGGGTTCCCGAGTTTTACAATCTGTGGTGTAGCATCGTTCTTGTAGTTAAGCAAATCGAAGATGGAGGCGGGGCCCTGATTATATCCCAGCTGGAAACTCAATTGTTCACCTTGTTTTTTTGTTGGAAGAATCTTGAAGCTGAACGAGGGGGAAAAATTATAGCTTATACGCTTCTTTTCTTGCGTAATATTGTTGCGACTGTACGATAGATGCTCTGAACTTAATATGTTGGAAAAGACAAAGTTCCAAGAAATATACTCCATCTTCATGTATTTTCCCGGAATAAATTTCTTCCATCTTAAAAAGAAAGTCGGTACGTTGTAAAATTCTCGAAAATTGCTTTCATAGGAGTTTCTAGGGTCGGTAATAGCTACCAAGGCATCCAATTGAGAGGGTAGAGCAAGCGTGTCGGGATGATATAGATTATCGCGCTCATACTTTTTGGTATACTCTTGACGATCCTGTATCTCCAACCGAAGGTTCTTATTCAGCTCTCTATTCCAAAAAAGATGGACACTTGCGGAGGTTTCTCTGTGGTGATAGTCGTTGGCATTGTACTGTGTGTGGGTTGACGGATTCATAAACTGTTCGGTAATGAAGCCTCGAGCTGTTTCGTTCTTGTCTTCGTACTGTTTGAAGCCGTATGCAAAAACCAATGAGCGAAGAAAATTATCGATTTTCGGGAAGATCATTCCGCCTATATTCAAGCGATAAGAATAGCCATCATTATAGCCTGTGCTGCGCAAGCGAGTGTTGATGCTATCCAGGAAATCTTCTGAAATGGACATGCTATTACCTTTGTATTTATTATAAACAAATTCCACACCTGAATCAGTATAGATTTTTTTCGGAATAGTCAGCTTGAAACTGTTCTTCACCAAGAGACGGTTTTCGTATGATGTTCTGAATGTTTTGACAGTGGAATATGGTCTACTTCCATCTAAAAATAATTCTCGGCGTTGAACAGTTTCTTCATAGTCTTTCGAAGCTAAAAAATCAACCATGAAGTTTTCTTTTACATTACCATCCTTCGACTGATAGTCCACTTCACCGGCTACGCTTTTGGTCGTAAGTTGAGAGCGTGGCATTTCTTCCGGTTTCCAACTGCTTGATTCTCCGATATGTCGTTTTTCATTCACATTGTTTGCGTTCGCCCAAAATGTAAATCTGACTTTATCTATATAGTTCAGTAAGAACACGCGTCCAAGCCAGTGTTCTTTTGTGCCTCCGGCCACTTCTGCATTACCAATATAACCTTTTCGGTAGGCATCTTTGAGATTTACGTCCATGACGTATGTCTTTGGATCTATCTCGTACCCAACGGCTCGGCTGCGGTCACTCTCTTTTTCATAAACCTTCAAATTTTTCACGGTATAATAGGGCAGATTGTCGAGTAATACTTTGCTGTTTCCACCAAAAAATGAGCGTGAACCTAAAAGCAATTCGTCAACTTTACGCCCGTTGACGAATATTTCACCATTATCGTTCATGGTAACTCCGGGCATTTGTCGAATCAAGTCGTCAAGCATGGAGCCTTCCGGCAACTTAAAGGCCGACGCATCGTAGACCAAGGTGTCACCTTTATAAAACATTTTGAGTTTTGTGGCTGTGACAGTAGCCATACCAAGTGTTTTCTCACGAATGCGGCGTAGTTCGAGCGGTTTATCCAATCCCCATGCATCATCTATTTCTGCTTTGACGGAAAGGGTTTGCCAAGCATCTGAATATCCGTCGAGGGTTGCCCGAATCAGATAGGTGGAGGTCTTCTTGGGCAGTTTGATGCAGAAGTCGGCACTGCCCCAACGTTTCCCTTCAGATTTATTCAGAGTGACTTTAATGGAATCTTGCACGATAACACTGTCTGTGGTAAGCAACGTTACGCGAGCTTTTGCGAGTGGAGTTTTTAAGAATCCATCGCGCACTGACCCAAAGATGAGCTGTTGGGCAGAAGATGCGATGAAGAATATACATAAGAGTAACGTGAGCCAGAAACGTTTCATAATTTCGATTAAACTTGTATATTTAATTTAAGGGTATTTATTCTATTTGTGGCAAATATAAAGAGTTCTTTTTTATTATGCAATAATTTATAAAAAGAAATTAACAAGAGGAAACTTTAGAGCAATTTATATTTATTTTAGAGTTTTCGGATCTAATTTGTTTGATTTTACAGCTCTCTCCCTCAACAACACCTTAAAAACACAGCATTATATTAAGTGTTATTGATTGTCAGGAAGTAAGAGCTAATAGTGTCGTTGGGAACATCATATTGAACGGTAGAAAAACCTTTTGATGGGAAAGAATAAACGTCCTGTTTTTCGGCAAATGTTAGGGAAGTGAAGAAAGGGGGTAGTGTGCAGATAGTCTTTATTCCTTTGTCTGTGTAGCGTTTTTTTCTTGTCTGATTTATGCTTATTTTTGCAAATAATAAAATTGAATACGATATGGACAATAGAATGAAAGATTACCTTCCACCTATGGATACAGAAAAGCTCAATGCGCTTTTCGAGATAGAAAATGCCTTCAAAGCTGGTAAACTGTCGGCTGCCGAAGCCCAACAGCAGATCAAAGAACGTGTGGGAAAAGTTAGTGCCTATCATGTGGCCTACATAGAACAAACGATGACGGAAGAAAGCAGCGATGAATGTATCCGCGAGGATGTGCATTCCGTGATAGATATGCTGGGCGATGCCATCGACAATAGTTTGCCCAATCTTCCAGCCGACCACCCCATTATGCACTATCTCAAAGAGAACGAAGAGATGAAGCGTTTGCTCTTGGCGGTGGAGGATTTGGTGCAATATCCCATGATTAAAAACCAATGGTTAGAACTCTACGAGAAAATCAGTCAATACCCCTTACACTACAAGCGCAAGCAAAATCAGCTCTACCCCGTGCTTGAGCAGAAAGGTTTTACCCGCCCCACGACCACGATGTGGACTTTCGATGACATGGTGCGCGATGAAATCAGAGAAGCCGAACGCTTGTTGCGCGAGGACAACGAAGATGCTTTCATCAAGCAGCAAGAACGCGTGCTGCTATATGCGCGCGATTTGATGCAGAAGGAAGAATTCATCCTCTATCCCACATCTCTCGCGCTCATCAGTGCGGAAGAATTTGAAGACATGAAGAGTGGTGACCAAGAAATTGGCTTTGCCTTTTTCGAGGTGGAGCATACCGCTGCCGAAGTGAAGCCGCAAGCTGCCCCCGCTGCTCAGAACGATTTTGCCAACGACCTGCAAGCCCTGCTCGCTAAGTATGGCTATGCTGACAAAGGCAACAACATCCTGGACGTTGCAACGGGAAAACTCACCCTGGAGCAGGTGAATCTGATCTACAAGCACCTGCCCATCGACATCTCCTTTGTGGATGAGAATGAACTCGTTTGTTTCTATTCCGACACCGACCACCGCATTTTTCCGCGTAGTAAGAACGTTATCGGGCGCGAAGTGATGAACTGCCATCCGCGCAAGAGTGCCCACATCGTTCGCGAAGTGATCGACAAACTCAGAAGTGGCGAGCAAGACAAGGCCGAATTCTGGATCAATAAGCCAGGATTGTTCATCTATATTATATATGTGGCTGTGCGCGACAAGGAGGGCAACTTCCGCGGTGTACTCGAAATGATGCAGGATTGCACACACATCCGCGCTTTGGAAGGTTCGCAAACGCTGCTCACCTGGAGCAATGGCGATGCCCCAGCAGCTGCCGAAGCACCCACCCAAGTTGAGACGGAACAAACCGAAGTTGCCGAAACGCAAGCCGTGACGGAGATCACGCCACAAACGCGTCTGAAAGATCTCCTGGCGCAATATCCCACGCTCAAAAGTCGTTTGCCCGAATTGGATTCCAAATTCAAAATGCTCAATACGCCGCTTGGTCGGCTCATGATAGGAAAAGTGGACATACAAGCCATGAGCGACCGCACAGGTATGCCGCTCGAACAGCTCATCGAAGGGATAAAGAAACTCATTCGCTGATTGCTTGTAAGAATCATATTGTAAAACTTCTTCCGCCTATGGACGTGCCTCCCCGCATCTCCATAGGCGTTTTTCTGCTTCCCAGATAGAGCCAGCGCGGCAAAACTTCTTTTGGTAGGCTGCCTCGATGGGACATCGTCCAACTCAGTGGCTCATATCGGTTCCAAGGTGCTAATCCGCGGCGGGTATACTTTCCTATTTTGTAGTTTTATGCTATCTTCGCCGAAAATGACAAAACAGAAAGATATGACAACAATACAAATCCCTTCACTGGAGAAAATGCCGCAAGCAGTTGAGCAGTTTATCGCCGCTATGGCAGATCGAAAAGTCTTTGCCTTTTATGGAAAAATGGGGGCAGGGAAGACCACGTTTATCAAAGAACTCTGCAACGCGCTCGGTACGGACGACGAGGTGAATTCTCCCACCTTCGCCATCGTCAATGAGTACGCCACGCCGCAAGGGCCTATCTTCCACTTCGACTTCTATCGCATCAAGAAAGAAGAAGAGGTCTACGACATCGGCTATGAGGACTATGTTTATTCGGGCAATCTTTGTTTCATGGAATGGCCCGAACTCATCGAAGATATGCTCCCCGAAGATACCGTGCGCGTCAATATCGTGGAAAACGAGGACGGCACTCGCACGCTGACAATGGACGATCCGCAATAATCTCGCACATATCCCCCAAAGTAACGCATAAACATGAAAACACTTTCCGCCTTTTTCCTGGCCCTACTCATTGGTCTCCCAACCAGTGCGCAGAATTTCCGCCAACTGCGCGACGTGAAGGTGAACGAAACCTCCCTCGACCTTTCTAAAACCAACTGCACGGTGATTCCCCGCAACGCCATGCACTCGCGCTATCGGCTGCGGTCGCTCGTTTTGCCGTTGCAGCTCGACTCCGTGGGTAGTCAAGCCTTTTTTGCCTGCAAGGGCATCGGCGGGCGCTTGCGTTTCCCCGCCACTACCCGCGTGGTAGAGGCTTCAGCGTTCAACGGTTGCAGCAAATTGCGCGAACTCTCCTTTGAGGGAACTACGCGCCTCGCTCCCTTTGCTTTTGCCAATTGCGGCGGCCTCCGCACCGTGCGCCTCTCGGCCCTTGTGCCACCCATTTGCGCCGACAATGCCTTCGACGGTATCGACCTTCGCCGCGTGGAACTCATTGTTCCGGAGCGGGCTCGCAAGGACTACCGCCGCGCACCAGGCTGGCGACATTTCTTTGGCAAAAAGGAAATGGCAAACGTGTGCCGTCCCGAGGAGATTCTCGTGCCTAAACCGCTCACGCTGGAGGTGTTTCCCGAAGAAACCTTTGAGGAAGCAGCGGAGAGCAGCGGCAAGCGGAAGCGCATCCGCCATCGCCCCCTCACTTGGGCCGATGTGATTGGCGTGGAAGCCCCTCAGGAATTGAACAACGAGAAGTTGCAAGCCGAGCGCATACTCGCAGAGCGCACGGCCTATATGAAAGTGCGTCGCAAAACAGGTCCGACCATTCAGCTCCAACTCGACGCCTCTCTTCCCAACGATGAAGCCTATACCTTGGATGTTTCTAAAAAAGGCGTAGTGCTCAAAGGCAAGACATCCGCCGGTGTGTTCCGCGGACTGATGACGCTCGAGCAGCTCTGCATCGGTAACGGCTCAGGGGCGCGCTCTGAGAAAATCCCCGCCTTGCACATTGCCGACCAACCACGCACGCAGATCCGCGAATTGATGGTCGACCCCGTGCGCCATTTCATTCCCTTTGCCGACTTGAAGGCCTTTGTCGTGGAAATGGCGCGCTATAAATACAATGCGCTGCACCTCCATTTGGTGGACGACCAAGGCTGGCGCATCGAAATCAAGAAGTATCCGCAGCTCACGCAGAAAGCCTCCGACCGTGTGGGTATGGACGATATGCCCGAGCGCATTAGTGGTTTCTACACCCAGGCTCAGATGCGCGAACTCGTCCGCTTTGCCGCGCAGTATCACGTTATGATTATCCCCGAGATAGAACTACCGGGGCATGAGGTGGCTGCCGTCCATTGTTTCCCGCAACTGTCGTGTGCCAAGAAGCCCGTCCCCATTCGCTTGACGTGTGGCGTGAGCAACGAATTGCTCTGTCCCGCTGAGCCCTTTGTTTATGAATTTCTCGACAATGTCCTTACGGAGTTGGCTGATGTTTTCCCAGCTCCCTATGTTCATTTGGGAGGCGACGAAGCAGGTCAGCCACCTTTGGGCGCATGGAGCGATTGTCCCGCTTGTCAGGAGCTGAAGCGCAAGGAGGGATATACGGAAAACTGGCAGTTGCAGCAGTATCTCTTCGACCGCGTCATCGACCGACTCAAGGCGTTGAAGAAGACGCCGATGTATTGGTACGAGCAAGAATTCAAAACGATACAACCTGGTTGCGTTGTCTATGCTTGGCGTCATGGTCTGACAAAGACGGCCATTGACGCAGCTGTGCGCAACAAAGCTCAAATCATGCTCTGCCCTGGCGAACACTGCTACCTCGACTATCCGCAGCAGCGCGGCGATATGCCGGAGGTGAACTGGGGAATGCCCGTCACAACGCTTCAGCAGACTTACCGCCTCGATCCTGCGTGGGGACAGGACAGCACCTTTGTGCATCAGAATCTGCTCGGCGTTAGTGGCACACTTTGGAGCGAATGTATCAACTCCACGGAGCGTCTCTACTATCAGGCCTTCCCCCGCGCCGCCGCCTTGGCCGAAGCAGGTTGGAGCTATCCATCGCGCCGCAACTACACCGATTTCCTCCGCCGCCTCCGCCCGCTCACCGACGACCAGCAGCGTCGCGGAATTGCCGTAAATCTGTCGGAAGGACTGAAGGAAAAATAAAGCTGAATAGGGCGTTTTTCAATACAACAATAGCCGCAGTAATTTTATTTACTGCGGCTATTATTATGTGTGTATGTGTCAGCGTTAGAGCTTTGTTCCTACGCGAGCATAAGCTTTGAGTTCAACATCGAAGCGGAGCATGGAGTAGGCCGGAATACCGGAGCTACCGAGCAGGTTGTTAGATCCATACGCCAAATCGCTGGGGATATAGATGTGCCAGCGGTCGCCGATGTGCATGTGTTGCAGAGCAGTTTGCATACCCGATATTTGGGCGCTCACGAGGAAGTGGCGCGGAGCTGAATGGGTTGTGCTGAAAATGTCCTCTTCATTGATTGTCTGACCGGAATGGTCGATGAGTTTCCCTGTGGGATAGTTGGCCGAAGGGATGAGGCGCACCATATAGTTCATACTGACGGAATCGGTATAGAGTGGGCATCCACTGCCCGTTCCCTGCTTCACAATCTCCACGCAGATAGAGTCGTTGATGGAAGCTTTCGTATTGTCCGTATAGCCGAAGTAGCGATAGATGCGATAGTTGCAGTGAGCTTCCCAATCGGAGCCATACTGCGCCTTGGCCGTAGCGATGGCCGCTTTGGCTTGCTTCATGTGTTCGGCAAAGGCAGCTGTGTTCTGTCCTTTCCAGTTGTTGGCGAAATCGTCGTTTTCGGAATTGAGATGTTCCGAGCAAGAGGCGAAGGTCAGCACCAAGGCTGCTGCCGTCAGCAGGATTTTGAAAAGATTTTTCATAATGCTGATTGTCGAAGGAAATTATCTGTCCCACTCCTCACTGGATGAGAAGTGGGACAGTGTTGTTATTACTGCAATTTTTTGAGGAGGCTAGTAATGGATACTTTGTCTTCGATGAGCGAACGAAGCTCGCTGATGGGCACACGCTCCTGCTGCATTGTGTCGCGGTCGCGAAGCGTTACGCAGTTGTCAGTCAGCGTATCGTGGTCGATAGTGATACAGTACGGCGTACCGATAGCATCCTGTCGGCGATAGCGCTTACCGATGGTATCCTTTTCTTCATATTTGCAATTGAAGTGGAACTTCAGATCGTTCATGATCTCACGCGCCTTTTCGGGCAGACCGTCTTTCTTGATGAGTGGCAGTATGGCCAGCTTCACCGGAGCAAGGGCAGCGGGCAGTTTGAGCACTGTGCGCGTCTCGCCATTCTCGAGCTGCTCTTCTTGGTAGGAGTGGCACATCACCGAGAGGTACATACGGTCCACACCGATACTTGTTTCGATGACGTACGGTGTGTAGCTTTCTTTCGTTTCAGGATCGAAGTATTTGATACTCTTTCCGCTGAATTTCTCGTGCTGTGTGAGGTCGTAGTTCGTACGGCTGTGGATACCTTCAACTTCTTTGAATCCGAACGGCATCTTAAACTCGATGTCGGTGGCTGCATTGGCGTAGAAAGCCAGCTTCTCATGGTCGTGGAAACGATAGTTTTCAGCACCGAAGCCCAGAGCCTGGTGCCATTTCATACGCATCTCTTTCCAGTTTTTGAACCAGTCGATTTCAGTTCCGGGCTTCACGAAGAACTGCATCTCCATCTGTTCGAATTCGCGCATACGGAAGATGAACTGACGGGCAACGATCTCGTTGCGGAAAGCCTTACCGATTTGGGCGATACCAAAAGGAATTTTCATGCGGCCCGTTTTCTGCACGTTGAGGTAGTTGACAAAGATACCCTGTGCCGTTTCGGGGCGGAGGTAGATGTCGCTTGAACCATCAGCAGTAGAGCCCATAGATGTTTTGAACATCAAGTTGAACTGGCGCACATCGGTCCAGTTGCGCGTGCCGCTAATGGGATCGACAATTTCCTCATCGAGGATGATTTGTTTGAGTGCTTGCAGGTCGGTGCCGTTCATAGCTTCTTTGTAGCGCTCTTCAAGGGCATCACGCTTTGCTTGGTGCTCAAGCACGCGTTCGCTTGTTTCGCGATATTTCGCTTCGTCGAAGTTGTCGCCAAAACGTTTGCGTGCTTTGGCCACCTCTTTCTCTATCTTCTCATCGTATTTAGCAATTTGATCTTCAATGAGAACATCGGCGCGATAGCGTTTCTTTGAGTCGCGGTTGTCGATGAGGGGATCATTGAAAGCATCCACGTGACCGCTGGCTTTCCAGATAGTGGGGTGCATGAAGATGGCACTGTCGAGGCCCACAATGTTATCGTGGAGCAGCACCATGCTCTGCCACCAATATTGCTTGATATTGTTTTTCAGTTCCACACCGTTCTGACCGTAGTCATATACAGCGCCGAGTCCGTCGTAGAGTTCGGAAGAAGGGAATACGAAGCCATATTCCTTACAATGAGATACTATTTTCTTGAAAACGTCTTCTTGTTGAGCCATGATAGCTATTTAATTGATTGATTATTGTGTGCAAAGATACCATAAGCCCCTCGGAAAGCAAAGCAATTAAAGATTTTTGTAGGTCTTTCGGATGAGGAGGCATAGAGAGGCGGCTCATTGTTTTGCCAGCATTTGATGCACAAAGAGTTTCACTTGTTCCCAATCGTAGTAGGGAGCAGTGTCGGAAGGGATAGGGATGCGGGTTTCGCGTTCGTTGAGCAACACCTTCACAAGTATGCGCGGATTTTTCCGTGAACGGTAGAACACGAGTTGCAAGTTTGCACCCAGCGGAAAAAGCTGATAGCTACGCCAATGCGTGGCCACTTCCTCCGAAGTGGGAGCTTGCAGCGAGCATCCGTTGAGGTTGAGTGCTTCGCAGAGGCGCAGCAGATTCTCTTCGTTGCCAAAGCAGAGCATTGCACTCGGCTGCTGACGCTCAAAGCTCTTCTGGGCTTGTTGCTCGATGCTACCCATGAGCAGTTCTGTGGCCTCTTTGCCTGCATCGAAGCGCGGTGCTCGGGTATATTTTCGGAAGATGCTATAATTGTCGTCCCTCCAGTAGGCGTAGCATTCGTCCCGCGTGAAGATGCGGAAAAGGTCGAGGCGGCAATCCAAACTCTGGATGTTGGCTGCCAGCAAAAAGAGCTGTTGAAATAGAGAGCAGGCCTCGATGTGTTGGCGGATGTAAATCGTGTCGTTGAAAAGGCAACCCATCAGCCGATAGGGATTGACGGAAGTCAGTTCCGTTGTGTGGGCACTGATGAGGCCTGAAAACCAACTGTGGCTGGCGATGTCGGTGGAGAATTGCAGGTGTGGGTTGAGAGCCAATAATTGTGCACATTGGCTCTGCATAGATTGCTGACAGTGGAGCGAAGGCGTTGATACCACCTCTATGGTTTTGGCGCGGCCGAATATCTCTTTGTGCCGATAGAACATGCGGCGCGCAATGCCCCGATGCTGTTCGATGCCAGCCCGCGTGATTTCTCCGTAGTGGCCTCGTGCCAAAGTGGCGAGCGAATCCACCTCTGCCAGCACCTCTCGGCCCAAGGCTGTCAGTTTTCCCGCTGCCTGAGCACGCTGCAAGATTTGGCGCGGCCGCTCATAGTCCGTGTCCTGCATCAAATAGCGCGAACCGTTGCGTGCAAAGAGTTGGAGCGCAATGGGAGTATAGCCGCGGGGAATAGGTGTGCTTTTCTCTTGGCGCGGTTCCTTGTAGACATATAAGCTCCCCGCCGCACGATAGAGATCGGCGTAGATTTCCTGCCGTGCATCCGTAGCAGGTGTGTCGTGCCACGGCCACAGCAGGACAGAAAGCAAGGTTGTCAACAAGTTCAATAGCATCATGTTGCGCAAGATACGTGTTTATTTTCGTTAGGTCAAAACTTTTCCTAAAATAATTCCTATCTTGCGCTTTCAAAACTCCGACACATTGAAAATTCTATCTCTCTTTTTGTCCCTTTTCTCCCTCTGCGCCGTGGCTCAAACCGCGGTGCCAACGTTCCGTCCCGATAGTGCCCACCTGGGGGTGGCACTGGAAGTGATGCCTGGCCGTGTGCTCAAAATCGACCCTTACGAGCGGATGTGGCTACATGAGAACAAGAATGTGAGCGTAGGGCTGGCTCTGAACTATCGCACGCGCCCCGAGGATGCCGACTCCTTTGCGGCAGACTACAACTACCCGACGTTCTCCGTTGGTCTACTTTGGGGAAATTACCATAATGTGACGATGCACAAAGAAGCAGCACCCGATTGGGGACAGGCCGTACCTGTCGATTATGTGTCGCGGATGGGGCAGGTGTGGACGCTCTATGGCGGTTTCTTGCGCCCTTTGCTCCGTCGCCCCCATTGGGAGGTGGACTATGCCCTCAATTTCGGTGTTGGCATAGCTTCGCGTTTCTACAATCGGCATAATAATGTCGATAACGAACTTTTGGGGAGTCGTTGGAATATTTATTTCGGTGCTGGTCTTCGCGCTTCCTATTGGTTTTCGCCGCATTGGGCGATGCAGTTGGGCGTAGAATTTCGCCACCACAGTAATGGTGCACTCGATCGTCCCAATAAGGGAGAAAACTCAGTAGGACCGAGTCTGACTCTCCTCTATTATCCTTCAGCTCCCGCGGAAGATCTCCGACCGCAACAGGCCGAGAGCGGAGCGCCGTCCTCCTTTGTGCGCCGCTTCTATTGGGGGGCGCAGTTGGGTATAGGTGGAAAATCTCTCTTGGAGGATTGGATTAAAACGCAGTATAACACGCCTCTGTCGCACCCCGACTATCGCACAGGACATTTCCGTATCTATCCCACTTACAGTCTGCAATTCAATTTCATGTATCGCTATGCGCGGCGCTGGGCAAGCGGCCTGGGGCTCGATCTCAACTATGCGCAGGCGGCGCACCATATTGCCGCGCTCGACCGTGCAGCAGGTATTCAGTTGCCCCACTCCCCGTGGTCGGTAGGCCTTGCTGCTCGCCATGAAGTTTTCTATCATCATCTCTCGTTAGCTATGTCCTTAGGCGTTTATCTCCACCGCCAAATGGGGCAGGAAGCCAAGTGGGAGGAAAAGCCCTACTATGAGCGCATCGGCCTGCGCTACCATTTCCCGCGCTGGAAGGGTTTCTATCTCGGCGGCGATGTGAAAGCCCATCTCACCAAGGCCGATTTCACCGAATTTGTTATAGGCATGGAGTTTTGAAAACTTTTTCTACACCCTTTCTGAAGGAGCAGAAAAGGTGCGATAGAGCGCGGCGTAAATATCCTTATAGCGTTTGAAAATACAATAAGGACGTCAGCTGACAGCCTTATTGTGTCAGCTGACGCAATAAGGATATTTTTTGCTTCAGTAAGTTGAGGTGTTAGTTATTTATAATCAATGGTTTAGGTGTGAGTGGCGTGAGGCTACTTTTGCTTCTGCCTGTTATAGGGGCATAGATCAATGGTGAGTTCCTTGTGTTGCTTATCTGATAGGTGCATATTTTTCAAGAGGTTTAATAGTTCCTCTTGGCGGGGTTGCCCTAAAGTCATACGATACCAAGTGAGCACATCGATGAGGCGTTGGTATTTATATTTGTCGCGACTGAGTGGGTAGAGCGGCACTATTCGTTCGATGCGTTCGAGCTTTTCGCGCTGTTCCTCTGTGAATTGGTCCATCGGTAAGCACCAGTAGGGAACAATCTCGGAATAGCTACCTTTCAATTCGGCGTATCCCATGTCGAAGAGTTCGTCCCACGTGTGATAAGTTTCACTACTGTATATTTTTGCCACATTTCTGCGAATGGCCAAACATTTATAGCGGTTGATGCGGCCTTCGCGCTGTTCGAGGTCAACAGGGTTTGAGGGAAGATTCCAATGCACTATCTTGCGGGCGTACCAATGGAAGTCCAAGCCTTCTTGCCCAATGGATGTGGTGGAAAGGATGAAAGGACGGAAAGGTGAGTTGAAAGCCATGCGGATATTATTGGAGCGCGCCACGGATTTGTCTGTGATGGTTTTGTCGATAAAAGGAATGGCGAAGTGGCAGCGCATCTGCTGTTTTTTCTCCTCCTTGCCCAAGGAGTCCTTGGTGTCGATGCTCAGATTGCTGGTGCCGATGATCGCCTCGGTGATGCTTTTGCCCAAGAAGTTGGTTTCTAGCATGTGGGCATACTCATCAAGCACAGCTTGCAAATTGCCCACGGCGCAGTAGTCGAGGACGGATTCGTAATAGTTCTCCTCGCTTTTTTTGCTGTATAGAACATCAATAACGGCAGCACTCTCGGATTTGTTGAAAACCGAAATAATGGCTTTAGCCACCTTTTGGGCGTCGTCATTGTTGCCTGATTGTCGGTAGGCGCAGACAGCTGGCGAGGCGATGGCGATATTTGTGAGCACATCTAAAGCGTTGGGCGGTATGTACAGATTGGTAATATCTTCGGGCGTCTCCCCATCGAGCATCCTCATGATAGTGAGGAGGATTCTTGCATTGTTTCGTCCGCGTTGTGGTAAGGAACTGAGCAGTTCGTGTTCGGAAAATTTCTGTTGAATCCTTTGCTTGATTTCTTTTCGAATGGTGGAAAGTTCTTCGCCGTAGAAATCGGCAGGGGAGAAGACAGAAGCCAGTGTTTGGCAAGGATATTCTAAAAGATTATCAGCTTTCAAACGATTCTCACCATAACGATTCTTCTTCTGGGCAGTATAGCGTATTTGCTTATCGCTTTCTCTCAACGCCAGTTCGGGATAAGCACTCGCTTAGAAAAGTTCCATCGGCATCTAAATTCTTGTAGAACTCATCCAGTATACAAAACATTTCAGTAACTTTGTCTGTGGTAATCATCGCTACACACGTTTTGTAAGTTACTGATTTACAAGTATAAAACCACAAAACAATAGCGAGATTACCAACTTTTTAGAACACATTCTTATCCCGAACTGACGGAAAGTATTCAAAGAAAATAAACAAGAGGCTGTTTGTCAACTCTTGCCTATGACAAAATATCATAATAAGGCTTGTCTCTTCAGCATATTACGAATATGCAATCTTATTACTATACAGCCCAAAGATTGAATCGATTATTATTCCAGTTGTCTATGCTTTTATACAGCTTAGTCTTTTCAAATTCCTCTTTGCCAAAATAAGCTCTGATGAGGGCTACAATGGCTATTTCACTATATTCTTTTGCTTTTTTAGCTTTAGAATGAAGTATATTGCGAATTGCAGAAACCAAATCATGTCCATTTGTGAATAAAAAAAGTTCACCATCTTCGATAGGGTTCTGTTGTATAAACCTGTTCATTGTATTCAAGTCTGGAAATGATGCTTTTCCAGAATTTCCTGCAAGTTTTACGTGTTTAAGTACATCCTCTACACTGACAGGTTGATTATTGGGGATTAAATTGTATATTTTAGTCTTTTTGAAGCTAATTCCGTCTTTATCAGAATCTCCCCCAGTAAAAATCATTTTGTCATTATAATAACGGAGATATGACAAGTTTTTTAGAGAGGTCATTGCATCGAACGACAAATTTCGATATACGTCTTTAATAGTTTCCCAACAAATACATTGACAGACCTTTGAGGTCAGCATCATTGTTTCCATATCGTGGGTGTCGGTCAACATAAGATTGGCAATATTATGACTGATTTTATTTATATGGTCAAAATCAGCATCTTTGATACCTATAACGCAATCTTTGAGCTGCTCATCTGTGCTCACAATGCATATAGAATTCTTTACTTTTAGGCAATTTCCAGCACAAAGGAATTCTACAGCCTGCATATTAAAGAATTTTTTCAAAGCTTTTTCATCGTCTTCGCCCTCAACAACGATTATTACATCCCTATGATTAGGATGTTGTATATTTTGTCTTATTGTTTCTACGATACTTGGGGGATCGGTCGCCTCCAATACGGTGTTCTCCAATGATTTATTATCTTCTACGCAAGATTGGGGTTCGCATTCCTGCAATACGGAATTTTCCATTAGATTATTTGTTTGTTAAGTAATAAAGGTCTTTGGTCATACTAAGACCTTTGCTTACAATGCTTGGCGAATGAGTAGCGATAATAATCTGTAGACGCTTGACTGAAGCTATTTCCTTCATATCATCTACGATTGTCTTCTGCCATGCGACATGAAGTGAGTTCTCTGGTTCGTCAATCAACAATAAACCTTGATCAGGCACCTCATATATTAAACGATACAGCATTATGATTTCATTCTGTTCACCACTTGAAAGTTTATATCCGTCTATAATATCACCTTTGTCAGATTTGAACATAAAACCATGTTGAGGAGAAATTTCTACAGATTTGTTTGCAAAATGCTTAGAGGTCAGCATTTCTTGAAATAATTCTGTTTTTTTCGATATTGTTGAAATCTTGCTGAACTTCTCCTCGAGTCCTTTAAGATACGCAAAGAGTACGGCTTTGTTTTTTTCGTTATATTCTGGAATTTCTACTTTAGGTGTAAGCTTATATTTAACAATTGTGTTCATCTGACTCTCAACTTCATCCTTTAGCTTATGGTATGAAGCCTGAGAACAAACTTCATAATTTGGATCTAATACTTTTTTGATAAAGTTAGAATCAACTTGTTGTGAATAAAACAGATAGTTTTGTTGAGCAGTTTCCATTTTATCCATTAATGCTTCACGAACTTTCTCTATTGGCAGTTCATCATTCTCTTCATGAGCTTCATTATAGATTCGGTTTGCTGGTATGTAGTAAGAACGTAAGGTTTCGAGTTGCATCAGGAACTGTTCCTGTCCATTTGATTTGGCAATATGTTCGTTGAATTCTTCGTTATCTAATAAGATTTCTCTTTTCTCTCTATTAGGCAATTCATTCAACGCCCTACGTCTACTATATGTCTCTCGTAAGAAATTGTATGAACGGAGTGCTTTTTCGATGTTTGTGTTATTATATACGAAATGAGTGAGTGCTTCCCCCGTAGCTTTGTTCCAGGTAAACCTTACTTCTTTCTTCAAGTCTTCCTTATAGTCAACAGCAGATATACTTTCAGTTTCTGTTTTATAACTCTGAGTAATATTTAATACTGTATTATTATCAAAAGAGATTATTATTTCGTTGAATTTAATAACATAGAAATAATACAGAGACTTAGGATTAAGGGAATTTAAAATGCGTAGAATAGTAGTCTTGCCATATCCATTAGGACCTGTAAGAATAGTTATCTGTTCTTTCTCTTCGTTATTGAAATCTATATCATAGTTATATTGGTCGTAAAGTTTCTTGATTTGTAGTCTTGAAATTTGCATGGTTTATTTATTATAATATTCATGTAACACCTGTTGAAGAGTCTCGTTCACTGTATAACTTGATTCTTTTTCGATATTCTTGTTGCCTTCTGATTGGATTGCAGACATATATTCCGGATAATCATCTCCTTTGGATACATTGTTTTTCCATTGCATAGCTCTAAGGTTACGTTCGAAGTCGTCGCCTCCCATAACAACAGGGAAAACATGGTCAACTTCCCATCCGAAGGCAGAATCTCTC
>ERZ773254.540-NODE-540-length-20684-cov-3.192496_pt1 | contig 20684 bp, 16 predicted proteins | sample MGYA00580516_ERZ773254 | MGnify/ENA primary metagenome ERZ773254 (study PRJEB29015, sample SAMEA2738158) | human oral metagenome | biome: human oral; feature: human-associated habitat; material: saliva | place: China | collected 2192 ...
CAATTTGCTCCTTCGCAACGGTGTGCTTTCCTTGCGCGGCAGCGTGGCCTATGCTAAAGGCCGTGGCGCGGCTTATGAAGACGACACATTCATCAAACCCTCCGACAAGCAAAAGGGATTTCCCCAGATGGAGGCCTTTCTCTACCGAGAATATCTCTATCTGACTGCTCCGCAATACACCTTTGGAGGCGGTGTGGGTTATGCCTTCCATTTCCCCGCCACTCGCATGAAAACCTATGTTAATCTCGATGCTGTCCACCACAAGGCCAACGTGAGAAACGCCTTTTTGGCTGGACGCGACAATACGGGGGTGACGCTCACCATCGGATGTGCGTTCTAATCCTTCAGCACTCATTATTATATCTCTCTTAAATGAAGAAAATTTTATCCTATATTTTTTTGCTATTCCTTACAACAGAAGCTACGGCACAAAACGTAGAGACCGACAGAAGCTTCCGAACTGGCAAGCTGCCTAATGGCCTGACGTACTACATACGCCACAACGCGAAAGAAGCTGGTTTGGCCGATTTCTACATTGCCCAGCGCGTGGGTAGCATCCTCGAAGAGCCGCGCCAACGCGGTTTGGCCCACTTTCTGGAGCACATGGCGTTCAACGGAACGCAGAACTTCCGCGACACGCCCAAAAGTCCGAGCATTGTCCACTGGTGCGAGGCACACGGCATAAAGTTCGGCACAAATCTCAACGCTTACACCTCCGTTGACGAGACTGTGTACCACGTTGGAGCTGTTCCCGTGCGCAACAACTCAACGGTGGACTCCACCCTCCTTATCCTCCACGACTGGAGCCACTATCTCTTGCTCACCGATAAGGAGATAGACAAGGAGCGGGGCGTCATCCACGAGGAATGGCGTACGCGCCGCGCCGGCATGGCCACACAGCGCATGATGGAAAATGCACTTCCCATCATCTACAAAGGCTCTAAGTATGAGGACTGCCTGCCCATCGGCTCGATGGACATTGTGGACCATTTCCCCTATAAAGATTTGCGCGACTACTACCACAAATGGTATCGCCCCGATCTGCAGGCCATCATCGTGGTGGGCGACATCGACGTGGACGCTATGGAGAAGAAGATCAAAGACGTCTTCGGCCCTATCCCTATGCCAAAGAACGCCGCCAAGCGCGAGTACTTCTCCGTGCCCGACAACGACAAGATGATTGTGGCCTCCCTGAAAGATGCAGAGCAGCCCATCATGCTCGTGAATCTCTACATGAAGCGCGACGCAGCCCCCGAGACGGAAAAGAACACACTGAAGTATCAGCGCGACGCCTACTTGGACGACCTCGTGAGCTATATCGTGGGCGAGCGTCTCAACGAGGTGCAGGAAAGTCCGAGCAAGCCCTGCCTCAGCGCATCCGCACACATCGGCCAGTTCCTCGTGAGCCGCTCAAAGGAAGCGTTCACTCTCTCCTTCGGCGCGCGCCAGGAAAACATCCGTGGCTCTTTCGAAGCGGCCGTGGGATGTATCGAACAGATTCGCCAACATGGGTTCACGCAGGGCGAACTTGACCGCGCCAAGGCTTTCTACCTCAAGGTTGTCAACAACCGCTTCAACCAGCGCGACGATCGCCGCAACAACTATTTTGTGCGCAAGGCGCAAAACAACTTCCTCAACAACGAGCCCATCACAACAGAGGCCTACGACAAGCAACTGGCCGAACGCTTCGACCGCGAGGTGACGCTCAAGGACGTGAATGCAGCTATGCGCGAGGCCATCACCAATCGCAACCAAGTGCTTGTGGTCTACGCACCCGAGAAAGCAGACTTCCACATCCCTACCGATGCTGAACTGGAGAGCTACGTACTGGAAGCGCAGGCTCGCAAGTATCCCGCCTACGAGGAAAAGAAGGTGGACACGAAGCTCATTGAGAAACAGCCCAACAAGGGCCGCATCGTGAGTCAGAAAGCCTTTGCCCACGGCACCACAGAGCTCACGCTGAGCAATGGCGTGAAGGTGTATTTCAAACCAACGGATTTCAACAAGGACCAAGTAACGTTGCGCTTCTTCGGAGAGGGCGGCTCATCACTCTACCCTGATGCCGATATCCCCAACATTCAGTTCCTCGCCACTGCCATTAAGGAAGGCGGACTTGGAAAGTTCGACAAACTCGCTCTCAATAAGTATCTCTCCGACAAGACGGTGCGCATCAACGCCAACGTAGGTGCAGAAACGCAGAGCATCAGCGGACAATCCTCCGTGAAGGATGTGAAGACGCTCTTCGAGCTTGCACACCTCTACTTCACAGACCTGCGTCGCGACGATCAGGCTTTCGGTGCAGAACTCAACCGTATGCGCTCCTTCCTGACCAATCGTGAGGCCAGTCCGAAGGTGGGCTACAACGATTCGCTTTCGGCTATCGTCTACGGCAACTCGCCGCGCACTCAGCCCGTGAAGGCTGCCACGATCGACAAGGTCAACTACGACCGCGTGCTGCAGATCTATCATGAACGTTTCAGCAATGCTTCCAACTTCAAACTGATTGTGATGGGCAATATCTCGCTCGAAACGCTCCGCCCCTTGCTCGAACAGTACATCGCTTCGCTGCCATCAACGGGCAAGAAGGAAACATTTGCCGACACCTACCCCAATGTGCGCAATTGCAACGAAACGCACCGCTGGACGAAGAAGATGAACACGCCCATCTCAAAGGTGAGCATCATCTACACCTGGAACGAACCCTACTCCGCTAAGTCCGACTTGCAGCTCGATATGTTCCGCCGCGTGCTTTCTATTGCCTATGTCGACTCTGTTCGTGAGGACAAAGGCGGCGTTTATGGCGTAGGCCTGAGCAGCAGTATCGACAAATATTCCAACCCACGCGCGCTGCTGAAAGTATCCTTCGACACCGATCCAGACAAATACGAAATGGTGATGCCTATCATCTACCGACAGATAGAACACATTGCCCAATCTGGCCCTGCAGCTGCCAGTCTGAAAAAGGTAAAGGAATACCTCCTCAAGCAGTACGACCAAGCCGTTATCACCAACGACTATTGGAGCTATGTACTCTACAACCAGCTGCGCTATGGTGTTGATTTCGACAAGAACTATAAGCAGCTCGTTGAGAAAACCACAGCGGCCGACATCCAACGCATCGCCAAAAATATGCTCCAAAGCAAGCGTCGCATAGAAGTGACAATGCTCTCGGAGAAATAAAACAAACCGACACATTTTCTCTATTCTATAGCTTTTCCCGCCCAGCTTCTCCCACAGAGGTTGGGCGGGATTTTTTGATGCCACTACTCCAATCATCCGCCCACGCACTCCGCAAGTTTTTCATCTTATTCGTGAAGATTTCGCTCTTTTCGTAAAATTTCGTGGGCTAAAAACATCCACGAAGTTCTATACATCCGTAAAGAAACTTCCTATTTTTAGCCTCCCACCAATGGCTCCAATCCACGTTTTTCTCCCTCCGACCGCACAGTCGAAGCCACTCGCGCGCTGATACAATAAGGCTATCCGCCAGCATCCTTATTGCATCAGCTGACAGAATAAGGAAGTCAGCCAACGCAATAAGGAAACCGACGGACAGGTACGGCCGTATTTTCAAGAAAAAAGACCAAAAAAGTGGCAAAAACGCACCAATCCACCTCTTTCCGCCAGCTTTTCATCCATTTCTCCTTTCCACAGCAGAACACAACCACTAAAAAATCCCACAGATTTTGCAAAATCTCGATTTTTTAGCCACTCCAAAAGTGCGCAACAAAGTAAAATAAAACGAAAACTTTCCTATCCGTAAACACGATTAAAAAAGAAATTTCTTTTCCTATAAAACCACAAAAAATATCATTTTAAGGGGCGAACCACAAACTTATCCCTATCTTTGCGACAAAGACAACCGAAGATTTCATAAAACAAACCATGATGATGAAAAAGATATTGATGTGCTTCTGCACGCTGCTGTTCGCCTCCGTGGTTCTCATAGAGAGTCAGGCACAAGTGTTCAACCGCGAATACACCATCACGCGCGACTATGTTTATTTCAGAGGCCAACCACTGCGCGAAGCCAATCCGCGCTACTTCCAAGATCTGGGACACGGCTATGGTAAGGACAACCGCTATGTGTTTCTCTTCGGACAAATCCTGGAGTATGTAGACCCCTCCACATTCCGCCTCGTGACACAACGCAGGCCCTACGGTCCAGATCCCGCCCAAGATTTAGTGGACGACGACATCGACGAGGACACCTACAACTTCTATTACGGCGGAAACTTCACGCAAGGTGGCTATGTGCAGATGAACAACAGCGTGCTCTATCACGGCCGAAAAATCGAGGGAGCTTCAGCACAGAGTTTCCGATACCTCGGCAAAGGCTATGCAAAGGACGATTGGTACGTTTATTTCGAGGGTAAAAAAATCAAAGGTGCCTCCGCCATGAATTTCTCCCTCGCCGGCGGCTTCTATGCCACCGACAACTGGGCGGTCTACTATCGCGGACGCAAAGTGGAAGGCGCCTCCACCATGAACTTCACCTACCGCGGCGGTGGCTACGCCGAAGATTCCTGGAACACCTATTTCCAAGGACAAAAGCTCTAACCATCCGCCCCTTTATCCCCCTAAAAACCCCCTTGCACCCCTCGCTCCATGCAAGGGGTTTTCACAACAATACCTCCCGCACATCTCTCTGCCCACCGCATTTTCCCCTCCCTATATTTGATATTCTCAAAGTTTAATGATACCTTTGCGAGAAAGAGAGGGGGATTCAGAACTCTCCTCCTATAGGATTTTTTTAACTATACACATCCTACGCTTAAGTATCTTACAGATTTTCAGCATTTTATAACTCCAAACACCTGGTTTGGAGGAGCTAAAGAAGTATAGATACAACTCCGCTCACTTTCGTAACAGGCCTACCTTATTAAGAATTTAAAGACGCAGAGGAAAAGTAAAGAAAATTTTAACACACTACTTTTTGAAACGTGGTTACTACGCTTCAAAAAGGCTGTGAAACCGATAAAGAGATGATTGCCTCAATTCGGACAATCAACAACAGCTATAGCATTGTTTCACAAAAAAAAGAAATCCTTGGACAAGAAACCTAAACTCCTGCGCGTCACCACACACGACATCAGTCTCAACGGACTGCTGAAAGGACAACTCCGCTTTCTCAGTCAATACTTTGAGGTTGTCGGGGTAGCAGCAGACACGGGCGAACTGCAAAAGGTGGCAGAGAGAGAGGGGATTCGCGTTATTGAAGTGCCCATGCATAGAGAGATTTCGCTATGGGCGGATCTTTCGTGCTTATGGACCTTGTGGCGTTTGTTCCGCAAAGAGCGGCCAGATATTGTTCATGCCAACACGCCAAAAGGTTCATTACTCTCGATGATTGCTGCCTGGATGGCGAGAATTCCTATCCGCATCTACACCGTCACAGGACTACGCTACCAAGGCGTGACAGGGAAATTCAGATGGCTGCTCCAGTCTATGGAAAAACTGACGTGCCGTTTTGCTACGGACGTAATCCCCGAAGGAAAAGGCGTCTTAAACGCGCTGAGAGAAGATGGTATCACCCAAAAGCCTTTGGAGGTTATCTTGAATGGAAATATAAATGGTGTAGATGTCTCTTATTTTTCCGTTCAAGAATGCCCTATTAACAGAGAGCAGACAAGAAGAGAACTGAACATTTCTCCCGAGGATTTCACGTTTGTCTTTGTAGGCCGAATTGTGGCAGATAAGGGTATGAACGAATTAGCCTCTTGCATGCGACGACTCAAAGGACGAAGTAAGCTAATTCTTGTGGGTAGTTTTGAAAGCACGCTCGACCCTCTGAAAGAAGATAATGAAGATTTCTTCAAAACTTCTCCTGACGTTCGGTTTGTGGGCTGGCAAACAGACATTCGTCCATACTTGATTGCCGCTGATGCCTTAGTTTTTCCTTCCTATCGCGAAGGCTTCCCCAATGTTGTGCTGCAAGCCGGCGCAATGGAATTACCTGCCATCGTTACAGACATAAATGGGGCAAACGAGATCATCGTGAACAAGCAAAACGGCATTATCATCCCGCCGAAAGACGAGGAGGCACTCTACCACGCAATGGTTTCTTTCATTGAAGAACCTCAACGCATTTCACCAATGACTGCTAAAGCGAGAGAAATGGTATGCACGCGCTTTTCTCAACAAGAGGTTTGGAATGCGCTGCTTGAAAGATATAAGAAAATAATCTCAAGTAAATAATAGTCTACTTCCGTCAAGAAACATTCTTTTATATTGGATCAAGATGTATAAAAATTTCTTCAAGCGATTTCTCGATTTTAGCATTGCGCTAATAGCCTTTCTTGCTTTATCTCCAGTTTTCGTCATTCTTTGCATTCTGCTTTTTTTTGCTAACAAAGGAGCTGGTGTCTTTTTCCTCCAAGAAAGACCTGGAAAAAATGGGAAAAGTTTCAAAGTCATCAAATTTAAGTCGATGACAAATGAAACAGACTCCAATGGCAATCTATTACCAGATGTAGAAAGACTAACTCGTATTGGACTATTTATAAGATCCACATCATTAGATGAAATCCCACAACTTCTAAATGTATTGCGCGGCGACATGTCGCTCATTGGTCCTCGCCCACTATTATTAGAATGGCTTCCGCTTTATGACGAGCAGAGTTTCAGACGCCATGAAGTGAAACCTGGCATAACTGGTTGGGCACAAATACATGGACGTAACGAACTAAAATATAGCGAGAAGTTTGCCTTAGATGTATGGTATGTAGACCATCTCTCCTTTTTACTTGATCTGAAGATTCTTTTATTAACCATCAAGAAAGTAATACAGAGAAGCGATGTTGGACACGGCAATGAAAATGATGATGATGTAGATGATTTACATTTTGCTGATAGACTAAAAGAACTCAACTCAATAAATAAAAAATAATGAATACTTCATTTCAACTTATTTCCTTCGAGGATTCAGAGCAGTGGGACAAAATTGTATATTCATTCCCCGATCACGATATATATTACCTACATGGCTATCTCTCTGCATTCCAAATTCATGGTGATGGCACACCCATTCTTTTATATTATCAGAAGGAGGGACTTCGATGTCTCTGCACTTTTATGATCCGAGACGTAGCAACAGAAGAATGGGCTAAAGATGAGATTCCTACAAATACTTTCTTTGATGCAGTAACACCTTACGGCTATGGAGGTTGGCTTACAGATGGCAACATAACACAAGAAAACATCCAACTATTTTGGGATGAATATAAACAGTTTATGTCTAGCCATAATATTATTGCAGCATTCACTAGATGGTGTCCGTGGCTACAAAATCAAGAAGATTTTAACGACTTGTCGGCTGTCATCAAGTTAGGAAATACTATCTCTATAGATACAAGTTCTGAAGAACTCATTATGGAAAACATAAAAAGAAGAGTTCGAACAAAAATCCGAAAAGCAATGAAGGATGGAGTACAAATAGAGTATAGTGACGACCCTCAGTTACTGACAACATTTAGAGAGATATATAATAAGACTATGGATAAAGATAATGCCACTCCTTATTATTATTTCGAGCCTGAATTCTATGATTCCATGGCTAAAGACATTAAAGGAAAATGGAAATTTTTCTATGCTGTATATGAAGGGAATATTATTGCGATGAGCATTATTCTTTTTTGCAATGGAAAGATTCATTATCATCTTTCGGGCAGTCTTTCTGAGTACAAAGATCTCAATGCTACAAATCTTATTCTTTACCAAGTGTCGATTTATGGAGCACAAAATGGTTATCAGTTCTTCCACTTGGGAGGAGGTCTTGGTAGTAGTGAAGACTCTCTTTATCGATTTAAGAAAGCGCTTAATAAAAACGGAGATAAACAGTTCTGTATCTCCAAGGATTGCTTTGATAAAGAACAATACAATCATCTCGTCAACCTTAGGAAAGCTAAAGATCCTACGTTTAACGAAAATGGCACATTCTTTCCTCTATATAGGGGTTAATAAGAAGATAAATACTCAACACCTGATGTATAGTCACCCTGAAGTCCAACTATAACAAAAAATCAACAAACAAGATATGAATAGAATCTACTTGTGCTTAGCTCACATGAGCGGCAACGAAATGCAGTATATCCAAGAGGCGTTTGACACTAACTGGGTTGTGCCTCTCGGCCCAAACGTGAACGGGTTTGAGAAAGACCTCGAAACGTATGTTGGACAGGACAAAAAGGTAGTGGCATTATCTGCAGGAACGGCTGCGGTTCATTTGTCGCTACTTGCCCTCGGAGTGACGGCCGGCGATGAAGTCATCTGCCAGAGTTTCACGTTCTGCGCGTCCAGTCACCCTGTCACCTACTTGGGTGCAACGCCCGTGTTCATCGATTCGGAAAAGGAATCCTGGAATATGGACCCCGCACTGCTCGAAACGGCTATCAAAGACCGCATTGCAAAAACGGGACGCAAGCCGAAAGCCATCATCGTGGTCTATCTCTACGGTATGCCAGGCCGCATCGATGAGATTCTGGAAATCGCCCGCCGGTACGACATCCCCGTTGTTGAAGATGCTGCCGAAGGCCTGGGCTCACGTTTCGACGGACAAGTAGTTGGCACTTTTGGAGAATACGGCGTGCTCTCCTTCAATGGTAACAAGATGATCACCACCTCAGGGGGAGGCGCGCTGATCTGCCCCACCGAAGAGGCTAAAAACCGCGTGATGTTCTTTGCCACCCAAGCGCGCGAGGCTTACCCCTACTACCAGCACGAAGAAATTGGCTACAACTATCGCATGTCAAACATCTGTGCGGGCATCGGGCGCGGACAGATGACCGTCTTAGAAGACCACATCAACCACCACAAGCACGTGGCTCAGATCTATGCCGAACTTCTGCGCGATGTGGAGGGCATCGACGTACACCTGAATCCTAACAGTCGCTACGACTCAAACTATTGGCTGAGCACCATCACTATCTCTCCCGATCTCCATATCAAAGGAGAAGAAGACGTCTACAAAACAGCCATTGAAGGCGCAGTGGGCGGAGCAGCCGGCGTGGTTCACGCAGGAGGTTCGTTGCACACAGCTCTCGAACCGAACCGCAACGTGGAAGCGCTGCGCGTATGGCTCGACAAGGCAGGCATAGAAAGTCGCCCACTTTGGAAACCGATGCACGCGCAACCTTGCTACAAAGATGCCCCGCGTTATGTCAATGGCACATCAGATGGGCTCTTCCGCATAGGTATGTGTTTGCCCGCCGGACCTTATGTTTCTGACGATGATGTTCGCCGCATTGTAGAATCCATTAAGGAAGCAATTCTTTAGAGCATATAGGAAAGCGAAAGAAAGAGCCACCATTTCAAATCTTTTCTCCTTTTGCCTACATACTACCCCTTGTAACCTTTATTTCCATGATGCCTATGTCTTTTTTGCATAAATTCTCCACTTGGTATTTCAATAGGAAGGCGCTGCCCTATTGGGCCATTGTTTTGGCCGACAGTATTATCATTCTCATGGCCTATGCTGTCACCTATCTCATCTTCCGTCCCCAAATCCTACGTTGGGCAGATTTCGGACTCTCTGCAGAACGCCTCCAGCTCTTAGGTTGGATCAGCCTGCGCTTCCTCTTCTTCCTCCCACCTTATCTCATCGGTATGCGCATCTTCAAGACGTATGCCGACATCTTTCGCTACTCTTCGTTCATCGATCTACTTCGCGTTGTGGGAGTGATGAGCATCGGCGGTGTTTTGGCTTGGATGCTCCACTATCCTCTGTTTGTCTCTCTGCAGTTCTACCTCCAAAATGAGCGTTCGTTTGAGGCCAACATTCGCACCCGAGACATTCTTGTTGCCACTATTTCTGCCACCTTCCTGCTCTGGTTCACGCGCATGATTGTTAAGTCGCTCTATGAATTGAGCCTTACGCGAGCTGAAGCTAAAACGGCTTTTATCTATGGCGTGAAAGGTGGCGGCATCAGCATCGCTAAGAGCATCCGCAATATGAAGCCCCAGCAATTTGACCTTCGCGGTTTCATCACCGACGACAAAAGCGAAGCCAAACACATCCTTATGGGGCAGCGCGTATATTTTCTGGACGATAAGCTGATACCTTTGATGAAAGAGCGCGACATTAAAGTATTGCTTGTGTCGCCCTTATGTAGTAATGCTCTCCGCCAAAACCAAGCATTCCAAGATGCACTCATCGAAGCCGACATCCGTATTCTCATGATGCCCAAGACCGAAGAGTGGAAAGAAGGCGACCAGATCGGACCGCTCAACGAAGTAAAAATCGAGGACCTCCTCCCTCGCAATGAAATCCAGGTGGACATGGATGCTGTCGGCACCATGTTGCGCGGAAAGAGCATCCTCATCACAGGTTCGGCAGGTTCTATCGGTTCAGAAATGGTACGGCAGATAGCTATCTACAATCCTAAGCAAATGATTCTGATCGACCAGGCCGAAACTCCTCAACACGATGTCCGGCTGATGATGAAGAATGAATGGCCTGATATAGAAACCGAAACCATCGTCACGAATATCTGCCACCGCGATCGCATAGAGCAAATTTTCAAAATGTATCGTCCTGATTATGTCTTCCATGCTGCGGCCTACAAACATGTGCCCATGATGGAATGCAATCCTTCAGAAGCTGTTCAGAACAACATCGAGGGCACGCGCATCATTGCAGACATGTCCGTGAAATACGGGGTCAAGAAGTTTGTTATGATATCTACGGACAAGGCTGTGAACCCCACAAACGTCATGGGGTGTTCCAAACGCATCTGCGAGATTTATGTGCAGAGCCTCAACCGTGCTGAAAAGGACGGCATAGTAGAGGGACAGACGCAGTTCGTTACGACGCGCTTCGGCAACGTACTTGGCTCTAACGGTTCGGTCATTCCTCTCTTCCGCCGCCAGATTCAGGCTGGAGGTCCCGTCACAGTGACTCATCCAGACATCATTCGCTTCTTCATGCTCATCCCCGAAGCCTGCAAATTGGTGCTCGAAGCGGGCACACATGGTAAGGGTGGCGAAATTTTCGTCTTTGATATGGGCAAACCGGTGCGCATTGCCGACATGGCCAAGCGTATGATCAAACTGAGCGGAGCGCAGGGCGTTGAAATCAAATATACAGGCTTGCGCGATGGCGAAAAGCTCTACGAAGAAGTGCTCAATAACGAAGAAGAATCGAAACCCACTTTCCACAAGAAAATCCGTATCGCTGCTGTGCGCGAGTATGACTACAAGGAAGCTCAACAGCAAATAGATGCGCTTGTGGCTGCCAGCCATGAATTCAACGATATGGAAACGGTGCGCATCATGAAACAAATCGTACCAGAATACAAGAGTCAGCACTCAAAATATGAAGAGTTGGACAAAGCTACGGAAGTAGACCCCAACTGATACCGATTCGTTTCTCACCAAGTCTCTTAAAAGCACCTTATTCTCAAGGCTGCCAACTGACAGAATCCTACCGTCAGTTGGCAGCCTTTTTTGCGCACTGAAAAACAACCTTCAATCAATCCTCCCACCTATCGGACCATTCAGACCTGTCGGACCCATCTGGATAGAACTACCCGACAAGTTATCACCACGCCCAACTGCCCTAAAAATTGACAGCGTATTTTCTTCAGAAAAATAAAGAAAAATCGGTGTCGGTCGAAGAGAGAGGAAAGTCAGCAAAAGAAAACTCTCCTTTTGCCCCTAAAAAATAAGAATCTGCTCAATTTCCTCTAAAAACTGCCTCGTTTTCGCAAAAAACGCAGCGTCTGAAGGGAACAACACACTTCTGCCATTCGTCAGTTTCCTTATTGCGTCGGCGGATAGAATAAGGAAGTGAGCTGACGCAATAAGGATGTTGGCCAGCATCCTTATTGTATTCACGAAAACATTCATAAAAAGTGTCCTCATAAAAGGCCAACAGAAAGAACTGATACGGAAGCGAAGCTTTCTCAGCCTTTCTCACACCAACAAAGTAAGAACTATTTTTACAAAAGAATGATTTGCTCTCTGAGATTTCGGAGAAACTTTTCAGCCAAGCTAACATGGAAAGAAGCAGGCTGGGAAAGGGCAACACTCCCCCCTTCATGTCTCTCTACCCACTCGGTTTCAAATCATAAGTATTCTTACACAACGCGGTAACTGAAAGCTACAGGCCTATGATTTTCACTTTCTCTCAGGAAAGTGCATCCTCTCTGCCTCTCAAGTGCTTCTATTTGTTTTCATATTACAACACTTTGCAAGATATTTGTAACTCTTACCTATTTTTAAGTAAAATAGCTGTATATTTGCAGGCCTACAATAGGGCGACGCTTATCTCTGTTTTACCCTTTTGGGGTATAAGATTACAGATTTTTCTCTGTAGCCTCTTGTTTTTCACTTGCATACATCGTTTGCAGGGAGCTAAGAGAATACCTCTTTGCAAACTGTCGAGCCAGAATCGATTAGGTAAAAACGTGTTCTTTCTCGCCTCTATATGGCCCCACAAACTGTATCCCGAAAGCTCTCGGGTTCAGACAGATAACTAAATCCCATGATATTCCTCTATAATTTCTTAGCTTTTTTCTTCAGTGCAGCCATGGCTATGCTGATGATACGAGAAATTCTCCGCATAGCCTACCAGCGAAAACTCTTCGACCTTATTGACGGACGAAAAGTCCATACGGTGCAAGTGCCACGCTTAGGGGGAGTTGCCTTTACTCCTAGCATCATCATGAGCATCTCGCTCTTGAGCGTCATCGCCTCTATGTTTGGTATCTCGCCCTTCTTTGTCGTCGATGGGCGCACCGTTGCCTATTGTCTCTTTGCCATATTGCTCATCTACAGCGAGGGAATAGCCGATGACCTGCTTGGACTCAGCTACCAAGTGAAGTTCTTGTTCCAATTCATTTGCGCCATCGTTCTGGTGCTCTCTCGAACCTATTTCACCTCGCTCTACGGCCTTTTGGGTATCTATGAGATACCACCAGCCGTTGGCTACTTCCTGGCGGTGATTTTCATTGTGGGTATCATCAATGCCATTAACCTTATCGATGGCATAGACGGTTTGGCCTCGGGACTGAGCATGATAGCCCTCACTTTCTTTGGCATCTTTGCCACGCTCTATGGTTATGCTGCTTTCAGTATCATTGCTTTTGCCACACTCGGCGTAGTTGTTCCGTTTTTCTATTATAACGTCTTCGGACGTGCCGAGACGGAGCACAAGATATTTATGGGCGATTGTGGCAGCCAAACCATTGGTTTGATTCTCGGTATGCTGTCCGTGCGTTTCTGCATGTTGGGACACGCTCCAGAAATTCTCCACTTACCCAATACGCTTATCGTGGTATTCAGTCTCCTCCTCGTCCCGTGCTTCGACGTTATCCGTGTGATGGTGGGACGTATGCGCCGCGGTAAAAGCCCTTTCCATCCCGACAAAACACATATCCATCATAAGTTCTTAGCCCTGGGGTTCACACATCGCCGCACCATGGTGACGATCCTCCTTATTGCTATGGGCTATGTCATCCTGACACTCGCGCTGAGCCGCATCCTCAATATCAACATCGTTGTTCTGATCGATATTCTGGTGTGGACTGCTATGCACTTCTACTTGAACCGACGAATGGGGCCTCACCCCCTTACCCCTCTCCAAAAGGAGAGGGGAGTGAATACTCCTGTGGAAGACCATGTTGGGGGAAACAGGATTGCGTAGACTCTTGCGGATGAGAGTGGAAGACAATATTGGATTGACGGATTACTAATACTATGAGTTATGTACGATTATGAAACGGCAAATCCGGATAGGTATGGGTTACTAAAAGAATTTGCGCGCAAGAATCGCGCAGGGATGACGCCGTGCGAAAAGGTGTTGTGGGAAAAACTCAGAAAGCTTTCTTGTGGCATAAAGTTTCGCCGACAACACCCCATAGCCGACTATATTGCCGACTTCATTTGCTTGGAAAGAAAACTCATCATTGAAGTGGACGGAAAATATCACGAAAGTCCCGAACAAAAGGCTCATGATGAAATAAGAACCCACGACCTCGAGACCTATGGATATACAATCCTACGATTCACAAACGAAGACGTCACCTACCACCTACAAACGGTCATCAACCACATAAAAGACTACGTCTTGAACAAATAAACTGACACCTAACAACCACATAAAAACAGACACACCCAACAAAAATACACACTCCCCTCTCCACGGGGCGTAGTTACCATCACCTAAACACAGTTGCAACAATATAAAATGCCCACTAACAACCACATAAAAACAGACACATCCAACAAAAGTATACACTCCCCTCTCCCGTTGGAGAGGGGTAAGGGGGTGAGGCTCCCTTTCCTCCTCATCACCATCCTCTTCTTCATGTGGGGCTTTGCCCACAGTATGTTGGATGTACTCAACAAGCACTTTCAAGTGTCGCTCAATATCTCCATGACGCAGGCAGCACTCGTACAAAACGCCGTGTATGGAGGATATTTCCTGATGGCCATTCCAGCAGGGAAAATCATCAGCAGATTCGGGTATAGAGCCGGCGTCCTCACAGGCCTCGTACTCTTTTCCCTTGGAGCACTACTCTTTGTGCCCAGTAGCTTACTGAGCAGTCCGCTCCTCACTTTCTATTTCTTCGTCTTCTCCCTCTTCGTCATCGGCTGTGGCCTTACCTGCCTCGAAACGTCAGCCAATCCGTACGCCACAGTATTGGGCGACAAAGAAGGAGCAGAGCGACGCATCAATTTCGCCCAATCGTTCAACGGCTTAGGGTGGATTCTCGGCCCGCTCGTAGGTCTGTTTCTCTTCCGAGAAGGAGCAGAGAACAACGACGTTGTCATCCCCTATGCCGTCATCGGTGTGATAGTCCTCATCATGGCAGCAGTGTTCAGTAGAGTTCCCCTGCCAGAAGTAGGAACAGAGAACGATGCAGCAGAAGAAAACGCAACGAAAGCCCGCACCCTTTGGCAACACCGCAATTTTAAGTTCGGCATCCTCGTGCTGATGCTCTATGTGGCCGCACAAACAGGAGTCAATAGCTTCTTTATCAACTACACCACTGACCCCGCGGTAGGCATCTCCACGACCACAGCCACCCTGCTCCTCGCCTTCGGCTGCATGGGTCTCTTCATGGTGGGCCGCCTCTGCGGTAGTTGGCTCATGAGCCGCATCCGCGCCGAACGTATCTTGACCTTCTGCGCCTTAGGTGCCACCCTCGCCACGTTCGTCATCCTGCTCACGGGCGGCATGACAGGCACAGTTGCTCTCTTCTTTGTCTATTTATTTGAGAGCATCATGTTCCCCACCATCTTCGCCCTCTCTATCCGCGGACTGGGCAGTAAGCAGACAAAGCAAGCCAGCAGCTATCTCATCATGAGCATCGTGGGCGGTGCAGTAGCCCCCACTATCATGGCCTTCATCGGCGAACGTTCAGGTTTGGCTCAAGCCTTTATCGTCCCCCTCATCTGCTACATCGCCATCCTGCTATATGGCATGAAATATAAAAAACTGAAATAAGCAACAACACATAATGCAAGCCATTATCCTTGCGGCTGGTATGGGCCGCCGTCTGGGGGAATATACCCGAGACAACACCAAATGTATGTTACCCGTCAATGGGGAGCGTCTCATCGACCGCGTACTCGGTCAGCTCTCACAACTGGGACTGAGCCGCGTTGTCATTGTTGTGGGCTACAAAGGGCAGAACCTTATCGACTACATAGGCCATCGCTACGACGACTGTCTCAAGATTGAATATGTCAACAACCCTGTCTATGACAAGACCAACAATATCTATTCGCTCTCACTTGCCAAAGATAAATTGCAGGAGGACGACACGCTACTCATCGAATCGGACTTAATTTTCGACGATAGCCTCTTCCGCATGATTCTGGATAATCCCTACCCCAACCTCGCCCTTGTGGATAAATACGAGACTTGGATGGACGGGACGATGGTTCGCATTGACGAGGACAACAATATCGTCAATTTCATCCCTAAAAAGGCGTTCAAATACAAAGATGTAGATAGCTACTACAAAACCGTCAATATCTACAAATTCTCCCGTGAGTTCTCGCAAAACAAGTATGTCCCCTTCCTCGAAGCCTACAGTAAGGCTTTGGGCAACAATGAATACTACGAGCAGGTGCTGCGCGTTATCACCTTGCTTGACAATGCAGAACTGAAAGCTCTACCCATTACTAACGGGGCTAAATGGTACGAAATCGACGACGTACAGGATTTGGATATTGCTGAAACATTGTTTGCCGACAAAGACGAGTTTATGTACCGCTACAATATGCGGTTTGGTGGGCACTGGCGTTTCCCGAAACTCCTCGACTTCTGTTATCTTGTCAATCCCTATTTCCCGACGGCGCACATGAAAGATGAGTTGCGCGCCAACTTCGACATTCTTCTCTCAGAATACCCCAGCGGAATGTATGTCAATAGCCTCATTGCGGCCAAATACTTTGACATCCGACAGAAATACACCGTGGTAGGAAATGGTGCGGCCGAACTTATCAAAAGTTTGATGGAACGCGTGGAAGGTCGCATCGGTGTGGTCTATCCCACCTTCCAGGAATATCCCAACCGCAAGGAGCAAACGGAGATAGTAGGTTTCACGCCCGATAATGCTGATCTCAGCTATACGGCCGATGATCTTATCCGCTTCTATGCCGATAAACAGCTATCAACGCTCCTACTTATCAACCCCGACAATCCCAGCGGCAATTTCATCCCCAAAGCCGATGTGCTGCGCCTGGCCACTTGGTGTAAGGAACACGGTCTCTTCTTCGTGGTCGATGAGAGCTTCGTAGATTTCAGCGAGGACTTCCGCAACAATAGCTTGCTCCACAACGAGATTCTCCAGGCTTATCCCAACTTGGCCGTAATGAAGAGCATCAGCAAGAGCTACGGCGTCCCAGGTTTGCGCCTCGGAATTTTGGCCAGCAGCGATGAAGAGCTCATCAACTGGATGAAACACGATGTGAGCATTTGGAATATCAATAGTTTTGCGGAATTCTACATGCAAATCTTCGGTAAATATCAGAAGGACTACGACCGCGCGTGCCAGAAGTTCATAGCCGAACGCGAACGCTTCATGGCGCGCCTCACGGACATTCCTTTCCTCCGCGTCATCCCGAGTCAGGCCAACTATTTCCTCTGCCAGGTTACAGAAAAATACACCAGCGAGGAACTCACACGCCGCCTGCTCATGGATTTCAACATCCTTATCAAGGACTGCGACAATAAGGACGGACTGAAAAACAAAAACTATGTGCGCATCGCTGTGCGCGACCAAAAGGACAACGACACACTTGTCGATGCACTCAAAACACTGTAAGGAATGAATATCTGCATCTGCGGTGGAGGAAACCTCGGCCACGTTGTTCTCGGCGTCTTAGCTGCACAACCTCAGAACCGCGTCAGCCTGCTGACAAACCATCCGCAGCGATGGGCAGATACTGTGATGGTGACCGATCCCAACGGAAAGCAGTATGTTGGGAAAATTGTGCAGATCACCAATCGGGCAGAAGATGTTATACCGCATAGTGACATTGTTCTGCTCTGCCTCCCAGGTTTCGCCATCCGCGAGGAACTGGAGAAAATTCGCCCCTATCTGTCGGCCACTACCGCAGTGGGGAGCATCGTTTCCAGTACAGGATTTTTCTTTGAAGCTCAACGCCTGTTGCCCAAAGAGCAATCACTGTTTGGCTTTCAGCGCGTTCCGTTCATCTCCCGCACCACAGAATATGGTAGAAGTGCCGAACTGAAGGGCTACAAGCCATTGCTCAACCTTGCCATAGAGCAAACAGCAGACAAAGAGGCATTACGGCTCACTATTGAGCAACTATTCCACACTCCCACGCAGTTGTTGCAAAGCCACTATGAGGCAAGCCTTACCAACAGCAATCCTTTGCTTCATCCCTCCCGTCTCTATACGCTTTGGAAGGACTGGCACGAAGGTATTGTTTACGATAAGAATCCCTATTTCTACGCCGATTGGACACAGGAAGCAGCACAATTATATATAGACATGGATGCGGAGTTTCAAACATTGCTCCGCACTCTTCCCGTGCGCTCCGAAGCCATTCCCGACGTACTCACCTACTACGAAAGCCACGATGCAACATCGCTGGCACATAAACTCCGCACCATCCCCGCCTTTCAAGGCATCCTTTCCCCTATGAAAGAAGTGGAAGGAGGCTTTCTCCCTGATTTCCACAGCCGCTACTTCACCGAGGATTTCCCTTTCGGTATGCGCTTCATCATTGAGGTGGCTCAAGAAAAGGGAGTTCAGATTCCAAAGATCAAGGAAGTGTATGAATGGGGGATAAATAGGGCAGATTAAAGTTTGAAGAACTCTGTGTCAAAAGAAAAAAATAGTCAGAAAACATTTGTCGAAAACAGATAAATAAATGTTAAACCCTAAAGTTTAGTTGCAACTAAACAATGATATGAGTACTTTTGCTCTTGAAAGAATAGAAGCTGTAGTAGGTCGTCAAAGATTCGACAAACTGTTTGTAGATGGAGTCTGCCCCTTCGATGAATTTGAAAATAACATTGAAGCACAATATCGTAAAGAAATTCCCTCTCTATATGCCATTATGAACGATGTAGCAAATCTCAAATCAGTCCCTTACACCAAGTTTCATCCCTATGATAGAGGTTTTCCACGCGAATATGAAATTAAGACAAGACACCTCCGTGTATATGCCATAGAACAAGAAGGTGGAAAAATAATTGTAATTGGAGGCACAAAGGCCAATCAGAAGAAAGATCAAGCTAAGTTCCGAAGCATTAAAGAAAAATATATTTCTTTTTTGAAGAAAATCAAACGACTATAATTATGAAACGAGAAGAACTCCTACATAGCCCCGAATATTGGACAACAAAAATACAGATGGAACTCTATCGACAGATGGAGAGTTTCATGAAAGAAAAACATCTAAACAAATCACAATTAGCGGAGTTTTTGGGATGCAGTAAAGGCTACGTTTCTCAGCTCCTTTCGGGCGACTACGATCACAAACTCAGTAAATTCGTAGCACTCTCATTAGCCATCAACAAAATTCCAAAAATTGTTTTTACGGATTCTGAAGAATATATAAAGGTTGACCAACAAAACTTTTATGTTCAAAATAAAATCAGCACAACAAGTTTCGCAAAAGCATTTACCACTGCTGATGAATCCAATGTCATAAATGCTGCCTGAACAATGAATACTATTCCCTATAGAATACACGAGATCAAGACAACTCAATTTGCTACATTCCCTGAGAAATACATCAATGGAGGAGAGGTCTCTATCTCTACAACTTTTCATTTTGCACTGAAGAAAGATATCCCCAGTGTACTCTGTTCTGTAGAAGTCAATTACAGTCAGGACGAAAATCTGCTACTCATAGCACAAGTTGACTGTGTTTTTGCCATCGAAAAAGATGCCATGAGCAACTTACAGCAAGAAGGCAAAATCTCCGTAACATTTCTACGCTATCTTGGAACAATCGCCACAGGAACATTAAGAGGTATCATTCACGCCAAGACTGAAGGTTCTGTTCTCAACGGACTTGTTCTTCCTCCTTTGAATCTTAACAAAGTTATTAATCAAGATTTCATCTTTGATAAATCAACTGAAGTAGCCAAATAGCAGATATTTCCTACTCACGGTGATGTCAACTACTTTTCCTTCTTCGCCTCACTTGTGATCGTGAGATATACTACCGCAGAATATTGATTCCTTTTGGTTTACAACTTGACATGAAAGAGGTGAAGAAAACTATAAATCTAAATATATGAAACCCATCAGTACCGTTGAAGAGTTCAAGCAGATACAAGTCGATATCCTTCTTGCTATCGACAAGTTTTGCAAGGAACACAACATAAAGTACTCACTGGCTTGTGGGACACTACTCGGTGCCATTCGCCACAAAGGATTCATCCCCTGGGATGACGATATAGATATTTATCTCCTTCGAGAAGACTACAATAAATTAGTAGCTGCTTTTCCCTCTCTTTTAGACGAAAAATATTCCCTTAATTCTCTCGAAAGAAATCCGCTTTGGAATCGCCCCTACGCCAAAGCTTTCGACACACGAACAATAGAAGTGGAGGCAGTCAAAAGCAATATTCCAAACATGGGAGTAGGCATCGATGTTTTCCCTATAGATGAGGTTCCTGATGATGAAGCTGAATGGGAAAAGTTCGACAAACGCCGCCGCTTCCTACAAAATTGTTATACACTAAAAACCTTGGCTTGGAGAAAGGAACGCTCTTTGAGCAAAAACCTCTTCGCCTCATGCGCCAGCCTCTTATTGTCGCCTTGGTCGTTCCGCAAATTAGCAGAAATCATAGATAGATATTGTCAAAAGCACAACGGAAAGGGCTACAATCATATCTTTGAATGTTGCTTAGGAAGAATCTGCCGCCACAGCTTCAAGAAACAGGACATGGAACAAGTAGTTGATATTCCTTTCGAACAATACACGTTCAAAGCAATGATTGGCTACGACGACTACCTAACCTCCACTTATGGAGATTATATGCAGCTTCCGCCTAAAGAAAAACAAGTGAGCCACCACGTCCTTGAGGCGTATTGGAAAAAGAAAGCCACTTACATTATCAACAAGAAATTTAATTATATGAAACCAATAATGCTCGTTTTCGGGACTCGCCCCGAAGCCATCAAGATGGCCCCCCTCGTGAAGGAATTTCAAAAGCATCCAGACGCATTCAAGACAGTCGTATGTGT
>ERZ773254.547-NODE-547-length-20414-cov-4.269807_pt1 | contig 20414 bp, 13 predicted proteins | sample MGYA00580516_ERZ773254 | MGnify/ENA primary metagenome ERZ773254 (study PRJEB29015, sample SAMEA2738158) | human oral metagenome | biome: human oral; feature: human-associated habitat; material: saliva | place: China | collected 2192 ...
AGCAGGTTCACCTGGAGGGCGGCCCCGCCCCCGTGCGCAAGTACCTGCCGACCCTGATTGACCTGATTTACAAGGGTGAGATTGAACCCGGTAAGGTCTTCGATCTAGTATTGCCCATCGACGAAGCTCCCAAGGGCTATGAGGCAATGGATCAGCGTACCGCGACCAAGGTGCTGCTGACGATGTAGTAACTATATTTACTGTCGAGCGAAGAAACTCCTGCGAGCATGAACAACTGAATCATGAGCGTGGGAGTTGCTTCGTCTTTGACCTGGGAACATTGTGTCAAGAGACCTTCCGCAAGATGGCATATTTTCCTCGCCGTATATCTCACATATAAATTTAGGCGACAATCCGTGAGCTAGAGCATAGAATGGGATATGGAACTGTTGGTTTCTACTTGTTAAGGACAATGATGACGAACAAGCCTTTCCCTTCCGACCTCGAAATTGCTCTCGCAGCTGAGCTTAAACCCATCACCGAAATAGCCGCAGAGAACGGCATCAGCGAAGATCGTTTGGAGCCCTACGGTAAATATGTTGCCAAGGTCCTGCTCGACGAAAGCACCAACGCAGAAACCGCCCAAAAGCGCGGTTCCAAGTACATTGTCGTTACCGCTGTAACTCCCACACCGCTCGGCGAAGGTAAGACCGCAACCTCTGTCTCGCTAGCACAGGGATTCGCCCAGACCGGACGTAAAGCTGCGCTGGCGCTTCGCCAGCCTGCCATGGGACCAACCTTCGGTATTAAAGGCGGTGCCGCTGGCGGTGGTTACTCGCAGATAGTTCCCATGGAGAAGCTAAATCTGCATCTGACCGGTGATTTCCACGCCGTTACCGCGGCCCACAACCTTTTGGCCGCCATGATCGATAACCACCTGCACCAGGGTAATGACCTGCGTCTCGACCCCCGTGCTATCGAGTGGCGCCGCGTTATCGACATGAACGACCGCTCCCTGCGCAACATCGTAGTCGGTCTGGGCGAGCGTATTGACGGCGTGCCCCGACAGACCGGGTTTGATATTACCAGTGCCTCTGAAATCATGGTGATTCTTTCGCTGGCAACCTCCTTTGATGACCTGCGCAAACGTTTGGCGAAGATTGTTATCGGTCTGAACTACGATGGTGAGGCAGTCACCGCCGCCGATTTGAAGGCTGACGGCGCAATGGCTGTTATTCTGGCGGATGCCATTAACCCCAACCTGCTTCAGACTCTCGAACACACTCCGGCACTTATTCACGCGGGACCCTTCGGGAACATCGCTACCGGTAACTCCTCAGTTGTCGCTGACTACGTTGGCTTGGAATACTCCGACTACGTGATTACTGAGGCAGGTTTCGGTGCAGATATGGGTGCTGAACGTTTCTTTAACGTTAAATGCCGAATCTCAGGGCTGAAGCCTGATGCTGCTGTGCTGGTTGTCACCGTACGTTCCCTCAAATCCCACTCTGGGCTGTACAAGATCGTACCGGGCAAGCCTCTGCCCGAAGGCATGCTTGAAGAGAACCCTGCCGACGTTGAAGCAGGGGCTACTAACCTGAAGAAGCACATTGAGATTGTGCGTAACTTCGGTGTGCAGCCGGTGGTGGCTATTAATGCATTCCCCACCGATTTCGATTCTGAGCATGAAGTTATTCGCCGTATTGCCGAAGAGGCTGGCGCTCGCGTAGCTATCCATCATGGTGTTGCTGAGGGTGGCAAGGGCACGGTTGACCTGGCAAATGTGGTTGCTGAGGCTTGCGACGACGTTTCGAACCTGGAGTACACCTATGATCTTGAGGATTCTCTCGAAACTAAGCTTGAGAAGGTTGCCACTAAGGTTTACGGGGCAGACGGTATCTCGATTGCTCCCGCAGCGGCAAAGCAGCTTAAGCGTTTTGCTGATTTGGGGTACTCGCATCTACCTGTGGTGATTGCAAAGACCCACCTGTCGATCTCTTCTGATGCTTCCCTCAAGGGTGCACCTACCGGTTGGACTTTGCCTGTGCGCGAGGTTCGTCTTGCCGCAGGTGCCGGTTATGTTTACGCTATTTGCGGCACGATGCGCACCATGCCCGGTCTGAGCAAGAGCCCTGCTGCAGAGCGTATTGGTTTTGATGAAAACGGTACGATGATCGGTCTTTCGTAGTGGTTTCTGTGCCATATTTCGCCCATAAAAGGCGAGGGCTAGCTTGATAAGGTGCCGTGGGCATTCTCGTTATGTCGGGATGCGCACGGCACCTTTTCTGTGTCTTCGTGGGCTGTACCGAGGGATAGTTTTTACCGATTTCGTGTGTGTTGCGAAAAAACCATTCAAACAGACCAATTGGTGTATAGAACCCGCATGATTACGCGGGTTTAACAATACTGTTATTTAGGGGTATACCTTGAAAAATGGCTGTATGACGCGGAACTTCTAGAAAAAAGTTTTAGTGATTTATGCCATACAAAAATCAATAAAATCTCGATTGGTATTTAAATGCCCTGCTTTCATGCGGGGTAAAAATAACAGAATGGTTACAAATATGCGCTCAGCTTATCTAAGGTGTTTGGGGAGCAAAAACCATGTAGAAAACCGACCCAAAAGTAGGCTAAACTTGAGTTATCAAGTGATCGAAGGTTTCATGAATTGTCCTCGAGTTGCTTGTGTTTGAGTGAGTGATAGATACCCCCCGGGTGTCATAAAACGACCGCGCTATGGTAGCGCGGTCGTTTTGTTTAACCAGACTTGTGCTGCTAGAAAGCCTACAGGATGTACTGGGCTACCAGCCCCGTGAACCCCATTCTTCAAGGTGCGGACGCTCGGTGCCTAATGTTGTGGAACGCCCGTGACCCGGAAGCACAATCGCTTCATCATCAAAGTTTCCAAAGAGCTTTTCAAGAACGTTTGAGAAAAGTTCGCCAAACTGCGCGGGAGAATCGGTCTTGCCTACGCCGCCGGGGAAGAGCGCATCGCCGGTGAAAAGCAAGGTAGCAGGGGAGTCATCTTCCCATGTGGTCTGCACAGAATATACGATGGATCCGGGAGTATGCCCGGGAACGGAAATAGTGCGCACCTGCAGCTCTGTATCGTAAAAATCAAAAACTTCGCCGCCGTTTAACTCGTTTTCGACCGTGAAATTTTCTTGCGCACGAATGGCCTCGGCGTCCGCGGATCCTGCATAAGTAATGGCACCGGTGAGAGATTCAAGCTCGCGCAGAGCACGAATGTGGTCCCAGTGCCCATGGGTGACCATAATACCCGTCACGCCAAGAGCACGGCGGGGGATAGGCTCGAAATCTTCTTCAGATTCGAGAATGCGCACTCGGCGGTCGTTCTCTTCTGTAAGGGCTAGGTTTGGACAGTCCTGCATGATTGCCTCAAGCGTGAAGGTATACAGTGCTTCTGCATCATAAGCGGGATCGATCAGCATTTGCTCACCAGTATGGCGAATCGTGATCAGGTAGACGCTGTTATCCATGTCTGAGACGCTTAGGGCACGTACCGTAAATTCCGGATTTTCGAAGATAAGAGTTGATTCGGGATAAGTAGCCATATATCCAGTGTACTGATGCGGTGTATATCCCGTTTCTAGCGGCAGGTATAAGGGGGTAACGGGAATGAAAGTCACCAGGAAAAACGTTCGCCACGAGTCAAACCCGCATCATAAAGCATGCTATCCCCGCCGAAAGAGCGTAGAATGTAGATTCGAAGATAGACGAAAGGATTTTCGATGCCTCCCCGTGCTGGATCAGCAACCGCCCCTTTGCGTTCAAATGACCTTAGCAGCATTCGTGTGCAGGGTGCTCGCGAAAACAACCTCAAGAACGTTGATCTTACGATTCCACGTGACGCAATGGTGGTTTTTACAGGGCTATCGGGATCTGGTAAATCTTCACTTGCTTTTGACACCATCTTCGCAGAGGGACAGCGCAGGTACGTTGAATCACTATCTTCCTACGCGCGTATGTTCCTTGGGCAGGTAGATAAGCCTGATGTTGATTTTATTGAGGGGCTATCGCCAGCGGTCTCTATCGACCAGAAATCTACTTCAAAAAACCCGCGGTCGACGGTAGGCACCATAACCGAGATTTACGATTATATGCGCCTGCTGTGGGCTCGTGTAGGGCGTGCGCACTGCCCAGTGTGCGGTGAAGAAATTACCAAGCAAACCCCGCAGCAGATTGTCGATGCACTGCTGGAATACCCCGAACGTACGCGTTTGCAGGTTCTTGCCCCCGTGGTATCAGCTCGCAAAGGTGAGTTTGTTGATCTGTTCAAAGACTTGGTGACACAGGGCTATTCGCGTGCCCGGGTGGACGGAAAAACAGTTCAACTCTCGGATCCTCCTAAACTAGCGAAACAATACAAACACACCATTGACGTTGTGGTAGATCGTATCGTGATTAAGGAGGGTATTCACCAGCGACTGACCGATTCCGTGGAGACCGCACTCAGACTAGCCGATGGCCGCTTGCTCATCGAATTCGTAGATGTACAGGCAGATTCACCCGAACGCACCCGAACATTTAGTGAAAACCTTGCCTGCCCCAACAATCACCCCCTGCAGGTGGACACTATTGAGCCGCGCGCCTTCTCCTTCAACTCGCCCTTTGGCGCATGCCAGGCTTGCGATGGTATTGGTTCCAGGCTTGAAGTTGATGAGGATCTTTTAGTGCCCAACCCAGATATGACTCTGGGTGAAGGCGCTATCGCTCCGTGGTCGCAGGGAAAATCTACCACCGAGTATTGGCTGCGTCTTCTTGCAGGTCTCGGCGAAGAGCTCGGATTTGACCTTAACACTCCGTGGAAAGATCTCCCTGCCAAGGTTCGCAAAGCAATTCTGGAGGGCAAAGATTTTAAAGTTGAGGTCTCGTACCGCAACCGTTTTGGGCGCGAACGCCGCTATACCTCCGGGTTTGAGGGTGTTAAAGCCAATATTATGCGTAAACATCAAGAAACTGAATCTGATTTTGCGCGTGATCGCTACGAACAATATATGCGTCAAGTTGCATGCCCGGTATGTCATGGTGCGCGGCTTAACCCTACTATTCTCAGCGTCAAAATTGAGGGTAAATCCATTGCGGATGTAACCGCTATGCCACTTCGTACCGCCTTAGGTTTTATGCGCGCCCTAAAGCTGACCCCTCGCGAGGCTAAGATCGCCGATCAGGTACTTAAAGAGCTTGATGCACGCTTGCAATTCCTCTTGGACGTAGGGCTCGATTACCTGACGTTATCACGTTCCGCTGGCACGCTTTCGGGCGGGGAGGCCCAGCGCATACGACTGGCAACCCAGATTGGTTCCGGGCTCGTTGGTGTGCTTTATGTGTTGGATGAGCCCTCTATCGGTTTGCACCAGCGCGATAACCGACGTCTAATCGATACCCTGACAAAGCTACGCGATATGGGAAATACCCTCATTGTAGTGGAACATGACGAAGACACGATGCGGGAAGCCGACTGGATTGTCGATGTTGGTCCAGGTGCGGGCGAACACGGCGGTGAAATCGTCCATTCGGGCACTTACAAGGAACTTTTGTCCAATAAAAAGTCGATAACCGGTGATTATATGGCGGGTCGGCGCTCTATTAAAGTTCCAAAGAAACGCCGCCCACATGACCGTAAACGTGTGTTAAAGGTCTATGGAGCTCGCGAGAACAACCTCAAAAATGTTGATGTTACCTTCCCCCTAGGTGTTTTTACCGCGATCACAGGCGTATCGGGATCGGGTAAATCAACCCTCGTGAACGATATTCTCTATACCTCACTGGCGAATAAACTCAACGGTGCAAAACAGGTTCCAGGACGGCACAAGAAGGTAGACGGTCTGGAACATCTGGATAAGGTTATTCATGTTGATCAATCGCCTATTGGGCGTACTCCGCGGTCAAATCCCGCGACGTACACCGGCGTGTTCGACCATATTCGTAAGCTCTTTGCCGAGACGAATGAGGCTAAAGTGCGCGGATATACCCCCGGACGGTTCTCGTTTAACGTTAAAGGCGGTCGATGCGAAGCATGCTCGGGTGACGGCACTCTCAAGATTGAGATGAACTTTTTGCCGGATGTGTACGTGCCTTGCGAAACTTGCCAGGGAAAACGCTATAATCGCGAAACCCTCGAAGTGCATTACAAAGGTAAGACTATTTCTGATGTGCTTGAAATGCCGGTGGAGGAAGCTGCAGAATTTTTTGCGGCCTTCACCCCGATCGCTCGGCACTTGAACACGCTGGTTGATGTGGGGCTTGGCTACATTCGTCTGGGGCAGCCCGCAACCACGCTTTCAGGTGGTGAGGCGCAGCGCGTGAAACTTGCCGCAGAGCTGCAGAAGCGTTCTAACGGTCGTTCGATCTATGTGCTTGATGAGCCTACAACAGGTCTGCATTTTGAGGATATCCGTAAGCTCTTAACTGTGCTTCAGTCTCTCGTTGATAAGGGCAATACCGTTATCACAATTGAACACAACCTTGATGTCATTAAATGTGCCGACTGGATTATTGATATGGGTCCGGAAGGTGGCGATGGTGGAGGCACCGTAATCGCCGAAGGAACGCCTGAAGATGTCGCACAGGTTGAAGAGTCTCATACCGGACGTTTCATCAAGGAACTTTTGGTATGAGTGATATTTCAGGTGATCATTTGCGAGCGCAGATGCGCGGTGCTGTAACAACTCTCGACAGAGTGCGCCATATTCTTGCTGCTCAGTTAGAGGCAGATTTCTGTTTACCTGCGGGAGCTATCTCTCAAGCACAGAATTTGGGTACTGAGGTCCTGAGCGCACTGCAGCTTCCAGCGGAAGAGATGGGCGCATCCCGCCGCTGCAACGCTGATACCTGGGAACTTCGGGTAGGTAACTATCTGGGCGTGGGGTTACTTTGCGCAAAGTATCCCCGAGTTTTGAAAACGGCCACTGAGTATATGCGTGGGGATCTCTCAAATTGGTTGGGCGATTACGCACCATTGCGCCAGCTGAATGAACTCTTGACCCCTTACAGCCAGCAGGTGAGCGGAACAAGCGTATATTACACGCCTTCACGCAACCTGCTTGAATCTGTGGTTCCGCCGGATGTTCCGGCGCAAGAGGTTAAATGTGCGGTACCCGGAATCGGTATGATGCGCCGGGTAGATAGCGGGGCGCTTCGAAAATCTTTACGGCAACATATTTGCGGTCTTCGCACGGTGACGACAGTACCGAACGCCTCAGCAGATGCTTTAGAGGCAGACGAAGATGATACGGCGGCTACGGAACTCTCGGTGCGAATAGAGCTCCTTCAACCTGAGCAGTACGAGCGTTTTCGCGATGATCCACGGTATGCGAACGCTTTAGGGTTTAGCGATCGTCGCCCCGATATTACGGTCCTTGCCGCGTTTGACTCTGACGCCGACCTTGCTTTAGCAGAACCTTTAGCAATGGCGGGTGCAAGTGACGATTCGCCACTGATGCGTCAAATCGGTATTGATGTGCTGCCACATGTACGACAACGCGGGCTTGCTGCGCATCTTGTATATGAACTTTCTCGAATGGTTCTTGCCGATGGGTATCTTCCATTTTATGGAACCAGTCCTTCACATGTGCTCTCACAGCGTGTGGCTTTGGCGGCCGGGTTCATCCCTACATGGTGGGAGTTTATCTCAACGAGCATGCACGATATGCCGCTCGATGAAGCATCGTAAAGTTCGTAAATTTTCGGCGAGAGTCAGAGAATTTCAGCGAGCGCCCACAACACAGGGGTGGTCTTTCGGAAACTTACCCGAAGACCAACCCCGCATTTCTCACAAGATTTACTAGGAGCTCTCAAGCTCCGCACCGTTAGATGCGATCACTCGACGGTACCAATCAAAAGACTTCTTACGGTAACGGGAGAGTGACCCCGAACCATCGTCATTACGATCTACATAGACGAAACCGTAGCGTTTCGACATCTGCGCTGTAGACGCTGAAACCATGTCGATACAGCCCCACGTAGTGTAACCGAGTAGCTGCACGCCATCGGCAATAGCTTCGCGCACCTGTTCCAGGTGTGCCCGCAGATAATCGATACGGTAATCGTCGATCACGGTCATTTCACCATCGACCTCAACAAGTTCGTCGCGTGCGCCTAAGCCATTCTCGACGATGAAAAGAGGTTTCTGCCAGCGGTCCCAGTACTGGTTGAGTACAATACGCAGCCCGACAGGATCGATCTGCCATCCCCACTCGGAAGCGGTCAATGTCGGGTTAGATACTCCACCGAGAATATTCCCTTCGCTGCTTTCGCCGCGGCTTGGGTCGCTGCTGGCACAGGCGGACATGTAGTAGCTGAACGAGACAAAATCGACCGTATTTTTGAGGTCTTCCCGATCTTGTTCGGTAATGTTGAGCTCGATACCTTTTTCGTGGAGCATGCGTAGGAAGTATCCGGGGTAGGTTCCACGAACGTGCACGTCGCCGAAGGCAAAGTTAGCGTGTTCGGCGTGCAGGGCGGCGAGCGCATCCTGGGGCGATGGTGTGAGCGGATAGGTTGGCATTGCTAAAATCATGCAGCCAATCTGGGCTTGAGGTACGAGCTCGCGGGCAGCACGGGTGGCGCGCGCTGAGGCGACAAGCTCATGATGAATTGCTTGGTAGAGGTCTTGCTTACTCAGCTGTTCTTTGGGGGTGTTAATACCGCCAGACATAAACGGTAAGTGCAGTACCGAATTGATTTCGTTGAAGGTGAGCCAGTATTTTACGCGGTGGCCGTAGCGTTCAAAGAGTACCCGGCAGTATCGTTCGTAGAAGTCGATAAGATCGCGACTTACCCAGCCGTTGTATTGTTCTGCAAGGTAAAGCGGTGTTTCGTAGTGGCTAATAGTGATGAGCGGTTCGATGCCGTATTTTTCAAGTTCATCAAGCACACGGTCGTAGAAGGCGAGGCCTTCCTCATTTGGCTCTGTTTCGTTACCGTTTGGGAAGACACGTGACCAGGCGATGGAGAACCGGAATACTTTGAACCCCATTTCCGCAAGGAGTGCGATGTCTTCGGGGTAGCGGTGGTAGAAATCGGTGCCCTCAAGTTTGAGGTTATCGGGCGTGGGCGTGGCACTTCGTGGGTTTAGCCCTCCGTGAGGAAGTACATCCTGGATGCTAGGACCCTTGCCGCCTTTATCCCAGGCACCTTCACATTGGTTGGCTGCGGAAGCGCCGCCCCATAGAAAATTTGGGGGAAACGCGCCGTGCAGGTGGGGTTTGATGATGGGCAGCGATTGGGTGTCATGCGTGAAATGCTGGTCTTGATGCATGGGGCTCTCCCGTAGATGGCGGACAGTTAATGCTTAGATGGGGAATATGTATATGGCGGATAGAAAACATCGCCGTTGTTGTACAACAACCCTAACAGTTTTAGCGCATATTCCTGCAGGGATGAGCAGTAAGATTACGGAAGATGGCTTAAGTTTCAGCGCTAGAACCTTGGTGCATCGGCTTTGTTTACGCCACGCTGTATCGGGTGCTTTTGGGTGTGCAGGCAACCTGCAGAATGTCGGCAGAAATAAAAAGCTCCGCAGGCGCTGAATCTTAGAAAAGGATTCAGCGCCCGGAGCTTATGTGGCTGAATAGACCGGAAGAGCTTAGCGAGCGCTCACTAGGGTGTAGCGTATCCGAGAGCGAATAGCCACGCGGTGCCCACAACACCCCATATAATAATATTTACGAGCGAAGACAGGAAGCCCAGCTTGAACCATTCGCCCACACTGAAATACCCCGATCCGTAGTACACCCCTGCCGGTCCAGAGGCATAGTGAGTGATACTGCCGATAAGGTTGCCAGTAAAGCCGAGGAAAAGTGCGGCGAACATTGGGGGAGTACCCGCCGAAATTGCTGCCGCCAGGAACACAGCATAGAGGGCGACAATCTGCGCGGTGTTAGAAGCAAACATGTAGTGAATGTAGAAGTACACCAGAATCAGAATGCCGAAGGCGAGCGGCCAGGACATACCCGCAACGCTGTGCGCGGCGCGATCGCCTAGAAGAAAATGAGGGTGGACCAAGCACTGGAGTTATTCGCCATATCTTTCCAGGTGAGCACCTTAGTCACGAGAAGAATTGCGATGCCGAAGAAAGCTGCACTGGTCGCGCTAATACCCCAGGATGTGCCGCCAATCCATAGGGCTAGCAGCAGTACGAAGGTACCGAGCATAATCCACTCCGGCACGCTTAAGGGGCCCATCTCGGCAAGCTCTTTGCGTGCATGGTCGGGAGCATCAGGGGTGTGCTTGATAGTCGGCGGGTATACCTTTGAGATAAACCAAGGCATAATAGCAAGGGCAATCAGGCCGGGGGCTAACGCGGCAAGTGCCCAAGTGCCCCAGTCCAGGTGCAGACCTTTTTCTTGAGCAAATTTTTGAGCCAGCGGGTTACCAGCCATTGCCGTCACGAACATTGCGGCGGTGATGGTATTGACCTGCGCCTCGGTCATGAGCAGATAAGAGCCTAGCTTGCGGCGTTTCTCGGGGGTCTCGTTGGTAGAGCCATTCACCTCAGCAAGAGAGCGAATAATCGGGTAAATCACGCCACCCGCGAGAGCCGTATTTGAAGGAGTAGCCGGTGCAAGCACGAGATCTGTGATCGCCATACCGTAAGAAAGCCCGAGAGAAGACTTACCGAGCATGCGCACAAACAATAGGGCGATGCGCTTTCCTAACCCGGTAATGAGGAACCCATCGGCAATGAAGAACGCGGCAACAATAATCCAGATTGAGTCGTTGCCGAATCCTTTAAGCGCCTCTTCTTTCGCGTTCATGGTACCGGTGATCATTGCAGCGCCGAGACCAATAAGCGCCACCGATGGGGTTGGCAGCGGCTGGAAGATAAGACCTAGGATAGTACCGGCAAAGATAGCGAGCATATGCATGCCACGTGGTTCCACCCCCGAAGGTACGGGAATAAACCAGATGGCTATAGTAATCGCGAGAATCACCGCAACTTTGACGATGAGAACAGTATTAGTCTGCTTGGGTTTTTCGGGAGGTTGCGATTGCTCATTGCGAGCGGTGGCATCGGGCTCGGATGTCGAGGACGATTGGCTCATGTCCGTACTCCTTTGAAACGAAACTTGATAGGCGCACACGTACAGTGTGCATACGGTTTCGTCAGCGTTCTTATGCTGTGAATGTGTTGGTATCTGATGGTTTGTGTGGGAATACCGTTCAGACGTTTTAAGTTTACGTCTAGACTCACCTTTCAGAAAAGGGTTGCCTGCAAAAACACAGGGCTGCCTTGGTTTCCCTTACTTTCGCTGAACAGTCGGGAATGATGCGCCAACCGGTAGAATAAAATCCGTGGAAATCCTTCGTGAACAAGGCCCAAAATCCGGTGAACTTCTGATGCACCACGACGATACCGTGGCAATGCTGCGCGAGGTCGCAGCGGGAAAACGCCCCGCAACCCTGCGTATCTACCAGCCGAACCCTACCGTCGCTTTCGGTCGTCGCGATGAGCTCAATCCAGGATTTACCGCCGCCGCGCAGACATGCCGTGATCTCGGGTACGACATACTCGTGCGTAAAGTAGGCGGTCACGCGGCCGCCTACCACACCGGCTGCCTCGTCATCGATCATTTTCAGCCCGCCGAAGACGCAAAAACCGGCAACAACCTGCGTTACAAACTTTTCGGAGAAATGTACGCTCAAGCCCTGCAACTCGTGGGGGTGGATGCGGCAGTCGGCGAAATCCCCCAAGAATACTGCCCGGGTGAATACTCCGTATACGCCCGGCTAGGCGGCGAACACTCTGGGGAGCGCATCAAACTTGTGGGGACCGCACAGCGCGTTATTCAGGGTGGCTGGTGGTTCAGCACCGGAATCGTTGTATATAACTCGGCATCTCTACGCGAGATTACCTCGCGAGTATACGATGCTCTCGGCATGCCCCTTAACCCTGCAACTGTAGGTGCCGCTGAAGACGCAAACCCCGCTCTGCTCATGGAAGACCTGGAAGACGCGATTTTAGAGATTTATGCACAGAACGGTTTCAAATAGCCGTTATGCACCAAGGCGGCGTTCCCGCCTTATGACTAGCTAAGACAGCCGGCGGTTCCCACATAATCCATGCAGCTGCACGGCACCCCTAGCGAGACAATAAAGACAAGTTCACCGTAGACTGGTAATACGACCGCCCTCACACCTCAAGGAGAGCATATGCGCTGGGGACAAATCCAAGACGACAAAGGCCGCCGCGCCGTCTGCATGCACGAAGAAACCATCTATGAACTCCCCGCAAAACTCTCACCCCTACTCCAGTTCTACAGCCGTTACCGCACCAACTTCGGCAACCCTGCCAACGCGATGAGCATCCTCCACGAAAACGGTGCTACAACACTAGGGCACGGCGAAGAACTCTGGAATACCCTACCTTTCGTACGACCGCTGGACCGCCCTGGAAAAGTCCTTTGTGCCGGGCTCAACTACCGCGATCATGCCGAAGAAATGGGACTCGAAATCCCAAAATATCCCACCATCTTCACGAAATATCCGAATGCGCTCATCGGTCCCAATGAAGAAATTCAGATGCCTTCTGCAAACGAAACAGGAAGCACAAAAATAGATTGGGAGGTCGAACTTTGCCTTGTTATTGGGCAAAAGATGCGCCGGGTAGACGAAGAAGAAGCGCTCGCTGGACTGCTGGGGTACACCATTCTCAACGATGTTTCGGTGCGCGACTGGCAGGGACGTACCAGCGAATGGTTTCAAGGTAAAAACTGGGATAGCATGACACCGTTTGGTCCCTATATTGTTGCGACGGACGAACTTGACCCGACTCGCGGATTAGAGATTACCTGCGAAGTTGACGGCGAGGTACGTCAGCACGGTAATACCTCTGACATGATTTTTACTTCTGCACAGCTTATCTCATATATTTCGCAGTTCATGACCCTAGAACCTGGCGACCTCATCGCTACCGGAACTCCCGCCGGAGTAGGGCTTTCACTGCACCCACGGAACTGGCTTAAGCCTGGGCAGACTCTCGTAACCCGCATTGAAGGAATTGGCGCTATCAGTAACAGGTGCTCGCAGCCTTATAGCGGATAAGACAAGGGTTTATTCAGATGGTTGGGTAAACGCTGCAAAAAAGTGCAGTACCGTATGGTCTGCGCGTTTGTTCTCCGATTTGTATTTAAGGCGCCTGCATTCTCACCCATGCATAGGAGAGGATGCAGGTACTTTTTGTTGACCTGAAACCTTTGTGCGGGATAGGGGTGTTAGGAAACGTAACCTAAGGTTTGGCGGAGAAGAGCGCCTGCTAGAGTGAGAATAGACGGAACGATGGGGCACATAGTCTAAGAGGACTGTGACGTCTTGGGACAGCCTATATTTCATGTAAAGGAGGAAAACGCCTAGTCAGTACGTTAATGTCACAATTTGGTGAGAAGTTTGTAGCGTATTGACCTATAAAAAGGTGTTTATATAAAATTATGTTTATGGATAACGGTTCAGGTCAGACGGAACCACGAGACTGGGAACAAGAATTCGGTGCATCCGTAGCAATTTTCTCAGCACTCGCTAATCCGTTAAGACTTGCGATTGCACACCATTTGGTGGAGCGTCCGCATAGTGTGAGCGAACTGCATACCTGCTTGGGTATTTCGCAGCCGCTCGCCTCCCATCATTTGCGCATCCTTCGAGAGGCGCATGTTGTTGAAGGGGAGCAGCACGGCAGAACCACTATCTACAAATTGTTAGACCACCACATCAGTCACATTGTGAAGGATGTGCACGAACATACGAAACACACCGGCGATTAGCTCGGTTTATCTGAGGAGAGATCATGACCACCGTTGCACCCCACCGTCATTCCGAAAGCCATGCACATACCCACGGACCTGCATGTGGTCACCAGGCAGTCATTCACTTAGATCACGTAGACTACCTGCATGACGGGCACGCACACCGCGAGCACGAAGGACACTACGATGAGTGCAACGTATGCTCCTGCGGTAACTGCTCTGACCTGTGCGTAAACTGCACCTGCGATAATTGCACCTGCCCGACCTGTAACCATGCGGTTTGCGAATGCGCGCACTGTAATGATTCTTGCGCCAACTGCGCATGTGATGACTGCGCATGCCCCACATGCCAGCACGCAGCGTAAGCAATTTTTAGACTATAAACCCGCCCGGCGTACTCTATGAGGATGCGCCGGGCGGGTTTTGTATAAGGGTCTCTGTTGTATTCAAAGCATATAGGGCGTGTGTCATTGTGTGCGTTATCTAAATATAGTCTTTTGGGCAATTCTTAAGAGTGGTTCTGTGTGGAAGTTGAGTTTTTAAATGTAAACTCGAAAATCTAATATCTTTAATGTTCTGGATAAAATCCACAGAGTTGTTTATTAATAAATGGTTATATATGTCGCGGGTGAATCGCTAAATATTTTGAATCATCGTAGAGTAATAGATATGACTTCTTCTGAGTCCATTTAGTACGTGCGAATAAGCTGTTCCATCGGAGGAATGGCGCATGGAACGTGTGGTTTTCAGAATTGGTCTTATTTTATTCACCCAGCCACAATTTTTTTTGAGGATGTGTTCATCGATGAATACTCGTATCCCTGGTTTGTCTCGTCGTGCCCTTATGAGCGTTTTGGGCGTTTCTGGGTTTGCTGTGTTGTTATCTGCGTGTGGGGAGGACTCGAAGCCTGCTGGAGCGGCTACTGAGAGTTCGAGTTCTTCTAGCGCGGAAGGTGCTGGTGCTTCCAGTTCTGCGTCTGTTTCTTCAAGCGAGAGCCCTTCGCCGTCGTCGAGTGTGTCGCCGCATTATTCGGGGAACTCGAAAGCTCCGGAGGGGGAGTATCGTCCTGCGGATTTTTATGGTCCTGCGCAGAATGTTCCGAAGCCCAAGACGGAAGAGGGGTATACGAACGCTTCCTTAGAAGGGATGCGCAAGACGGTGCAGGCCTGGACTGAATGGCGTAACTACGGCATGCAAACCGGAGACTACAGCGAGACAAAAAAACTCATTAGTAAAGACTTTACCAATGAGAAAAAATCCTATGATTTCGACTCTGGCCTTTATAAGAAAGGGGGATGGATCATGGGTGGAGACAGTCACAAGTATGAATTCCACGGCGAACCTATCAACCAGGGCAACGGCAAATACGAGTGGAAATTCTTTCTAGTATGGTCTCATGTTATATACGTTGAAGCGAACGGGAAAGATTACCGGGAAGTATCAAATAAAGACTATGAAGATAATTGGTACACTCTCTCACTTCATCATGATGGTAATCGTTGGCTTATTGATAACGTCTTCCCTATCGAGTTGGATAAGAAGTAGGTTCAAGGAATCATGAGAACTAGAGCTTTTCCGCTCCTAACAGCCTTCATCCTGCTCTGTGCACCTTTGGATTTCTACACATTAGCTGTAGCTGATGTTGTGTGTGGTAACTCAAATACATACTGGTGTTCTGAACAAGAGGAGACTTACACGTATCGGTGGAATAAACATGGGCAGAATGCTCAGCCTGTTGATAATTCCCATCAAGGTGACGAGAGTATACAGATGGACCAAGGAGAACTGGCCAGGCGAGAAGAAGAACATCAGCGGTGGTATCGAGAGCATCATCATGGTGAGTTTGGATTCGCTCAAGATAAAAGTGGTGCTAATAAGTCGTTTAGATTTGATGTTGCCAATGATGGTTCGTACTGTGTTAGTCGGGATGGGCGTGTGGGTCAGTATAAAGAATTTACTGATGATGGTCGGGCTAAACCTGTTGGGGAGACGATTACGAATCATCTGTTCGGTGATACCTGCACCCTCAACGACCCGGAAGCAGCACAGCAAGCCCAAAGCGAGTACGAACGGATCATTACCGAGATGCACACCCATTTACTGGAGCTGATCCCGGCGCACCCACACCTGATCTTGGATAGTGCGCATCCACCACACACGAGTAAGGGCGAGGAAACGAATTTCTACACCACTCTAGAGGGCAGCAGCAATATTTTTGAAGGGGACTTACCGATTGGGCATACCAGGATTCGGGCGGTGCCGGTGGCGTACCGGTATGAGTACGGAGACGGATACGACCTAAAAACACATAGTGCTGGTAGCCCGGTGTCTTCACAGCATTCCGGACAATCCTTGCATGAGACGTCGACGAGTTATGCGTATCCGCAGGTGGGGAATTTTCATGCCTATGTCACGGTGACGTATGCGGGTCAGTACAGTATTGATGGTGGGTCGTGGCAGTTTTTCGGAACCGAGGTGTCTCGTATTAGTGAGCCGGTGCTGGTGCGGGTGTGGGAGTCTGAGGTGCATTCGGTGGGTAAGACTTGTATTGAGGATCCGGGAGCGAAAGGGTGTCCAGGGCATGCGGAGGAGCCTGATGTTGGGAATCCGAATCCGCAGTTGCGTAAGGTGGATGTGTATACGGGTCAGCGGTGGCATTTGGATGATGTGGGGGTGGGGGATAGTGAGGGTCGGTTGCACCCAACCTGGCCCAACATGTAAACAGATTGTCAGTATATAAAGAGTAATACCTCACATATAAAAACTGTTTTATTGTACAGGAGAAAGTCTCGTATACTCCCTGTCGTAAAAATTAGTATGACACTACCAAAATGTTGATAAAAGGTTGAACTTTTCGCTAAACATAAAGATTTGGTTACAATTTCCGAATATCTTTGAAGTTCGCTTACAGATAAGGCTAATGTTAGAAGTGAGGTAGTTCTGAAGGGTTACCTTGGGCAACAAAACTTCCGGGTTGCTCTTATATCGCACCGCACAACACGATTATTAGCGATTTCGCTAAAAACGCTATGTCCTGAAGATTTAGCTCTGACGCTAGGAACAGGACATAGCGTTTTTGTATATCCGGGGGAAGTAGAATATAAACTGGCCTCCTGAGCTGTTGAAATAAGAAGTATTATAAACGTAGGGCTGTGGGCAACAGCATCCTACGATGCCGCCCCACAGCCCTACGGTTCTAACGGAGTAAAGCTTTACCGAGTGGCCCGCTCTAGAAGCTGCAGTACGTTCTGGAAGGTATGTCCGGTTGCTTCGGTCATACCCTGCTCACAGGTTCGGTTTGAGGACGCATACGCGGCGAACTCGTGCTCGTTTAGCTCAGCGGTCTCGGCACGGGTAGCGCTCTGCGTGAGCTCGGGGTGCAGCATGCCGCGATCACCCGCGTAACCACAGCATCCCCAATTCTTGGGAACGTATACCTGCTCGCTCATGGCGTTTGCAATCTTCTCGAACGCTGGCTGCACACCCAAGTGAGTCATCGAGCAGGTAGGGTGCAGCGCCAGCGACGGCAGGGGAGCCGATACCGTGAGCTTAGGCAACAGCGTATCGGCGGCGAACTGCACCGAGTCAATAAGTTTCAACTGAGCGTAATCGGCCTCGCCTGCCCCCAAACCCTGCGTGATTTTATGCTCCACAGCGGCTGCAACTTTCGCGCGCATCACCTCAAGGCCCTCAGTGCACGATGAAGCATCGCACACAATCGGGATGCGCCCGCCGTCGGTCGCCTGCCACAGCGCTTTGAGTACGCGGTCACTCATAATTGAGTAGCCGTCTGTGTACCCCTTGGACTTCCACGGCGTGCCACAGCACATTTGGTCGATACCTTCGGGAACCCGGTATTTCACACCTGCGCGTTCGCAGAGGCGAATAAACGCCTGAGTCGCATTCACCGGGTCGTGCTTACCTTCACCATCAACACCGCCGAACATGGCATTCACACAGGCGGGGAAGAACACGATATCGGGGGTTGCTTCCGCATGAGGAACGCGTGGCGCGCCACCGGCAGAAAGCCCCTTCTTATAGGCGGGCACCATATCGTCACCGAAGAGTTTACGACCAATATCGGTGGCTCCGCGTACCACCGGGAACGGCAGCATTTTTGCGACCGTGAGAGCCTTACCCGCCACTTTATCGACCGCACCCCAGTGTTTCGAGGCGAATTTCCACCCGGCGGCACCGAGCGCATCCTGGTTCTCGGCACGCAGGCGGCGCACTAGGTCACCCGTGTTGATCAGCACCGGGCAACGTGTAACGCACATGCCGTCTACAGCGCAGGTATCCACACCGTAGTATTCGTATTCTTGGCGTAGGCGTTCGGCAAGTTTAGTATCACCATTAGCCTCTGCTGCGGCGATTTCGCGACGCAGCACAATGCGCTGGCGCGGGGTCAGCGTCAAATCCTTAGACGGGCACACCGGTTCGCAGTACCCGCATTCCACACACCGATCGACTTCTTCCTCAACTGTTTCAGCAACTTTCAGATCGGTGGCATAATCGGTGTCTTCGTCGGCAAGAACCACACCCGGATTCAAGAAACCCTTCGGGTCGATCAGGCGCTTAATTTCGCGCATGACCTCAAAGAGCTCGTCACCGAATTGGCGACGTACAAACGGCGCCATAATACGCCCGGTTCCGTGCTCTGCCTTGAGCGAGCCGTCAGCATTCAGAATGAGCTGCACCATTTCCTCGGTGAAGTCGCGGTACCGTACAAGCTGCTTGGCGTCGCGGAACTGTTCGTTGAGCATGAAGTGAATATTGCCGTCTTTTGCGTGCCCGAAAATGACCGAGTCTTGGTATCCGTGGGCATCAAAGAGGGCGGTCAAATCGCGGCAGGTAGCACCAAGTACATCCACCGGAACCACCACATCCTCAAGCAGCGCATTCGTGCCGGTGGGGCGGTTGCCCGCAACCGTGGTGTAAAGTCCGCGCCGCGCAGCCCAGAGTGCATTACGCTCAGAAAGTTTGCTGGTCATTTCGACCGGCGACACCACCGGGAGAGCATCAAACATAGGTGCGGCAGATGCGGCAAGGTCGGTGAGCTCCTGCTCAGAGTTTCCCTGAAATTCCACGAGAAGGGCCGCATGCTCACGCACATCAATGGCGGCAAGAGCCTCCGCCGCCTGCCCGGTGCGCTGTGCCACACGAATACTGGTGGCATCCATGAGCTCAACCGTCGCCAGGTGGTTAGCCACAAGCTCGGGCACGGAACGAGTAGCGTCTAAGAGGTTATCGAACACGAGCAGACCGGTCGAAACGAATTTATGAATGGGCAGAGTACGGTAGGTTGCAGACGCCACGAACCCGAGTGTTCCTTCGGAACCGATTAGAAGGTGCTGCAGAATATCAACCGGGGTGCTGTAATCCAGCAGAGAGTTCACGCCGTATCCCATAGTGTTCTTCATGGAGTATTGCTGATGAATGCGCGCAACCGACTCCGGGTTTTCGACCACGCGCTTGTGCAGGCGCAGCAGTCCTTCGTGAATCTCGGGTTCGAGGGCGCGCAGTCGGTCATCAGCATCGGGCGCAGAAGTATCAATAACGGTTCCGCTAGGGAGCACGAATACCATAGATTCCAGCGTGTTGTAGGTGTTGAATTCGGTGCCGGAAGACATGCCCGAGGAGTTATTGGCGACCACCCCGCCGATAGTGCATGCCGACCATGAGGCCGGGTCAGGCCCAAGCTTGTACCCGTAAGGCACCAGCATATTATTGACCGCCATCACCGTGGCGCCGGGCTGAACGCGTACCCTCTTGCCGCCGTCAAGCACCTCAATTTTCTTGAAGTTACGGCGGGTATCGACCATCAGTCCATCGCCGCTTGCCTGACCGGATAGAGAGGTGCCGCCCGACCGAAAGGTGAGCGGCAAGTTGAAGGCGCTGGCAGCACGGAAAATATCGGCGACCGCCTCCGCAGAATCGGGGCGTACGATTCCGGCGGGTACCAGCAGGTAGTGCGAGGCATCATGTGAGATAGCGAGCCTGTCAATTTCTTTGACACTGGAATCGAGGGCGTGCGCGCGGGTTTCGGCGAGCATATGCTCAAGGGCGTTGGTGTAGGGGGAGTTCAGAGCTTCGGATGTATTGGATACAACTGTCATGGGCCTTAATCTCCTTACCGGTGTAGGCATAGTTCTCTTCCTATCCTTCCAGTATGTGCTTTTGCACACGTTATGTCTGCTTAGCTTTGGCTAGGCTTACACGCCGGAATACCCGTTTTGCTGAGGTATTATGACGGGAAACTATCGTTGATATTGTGTCTACCCTGAGCCGTTACCTGAAAATTTGCTGTGAACGCCGTAGAATAGTGATGTCCGTGCACCTGTACAGTGCGGATTAGCCTGCGCGGCTGCGCCTATCCTGGCCCCGTACGCTGGGGGAATAGGCCCCGTGCCTAACCTAAAGGAGACACATGTCTGCCGCTGAACTGTCAGCACCCATCATGATCAGCGTATCCGGTGAGGAGCGCGAGGTTACTGCCGCCACCGCCGCTGAACTCTTTGCGGATAATGCGAAGATTGTGGTTGCCCGCGTGAATGGCACGCTGGTTGACCTTTCTCACAAGCTGTCTGAGGGCGATACCGTTGAGCCCGTTTTCATTGACGAACCTGATGGCTTGAATGTGCTGCGCCATTCTGCGGCGCACGTGATGGCGCAGGCGGTGCAGGAGTACCGCAAGGACGCCAAGCTGGGCA
>ERZ773254.549-NODE-549-length-20331-cov-3.556865_pt1 | contig 20331 bp, 18 predicted proteins | sample MGYA00580516_ERZ773254 | MGnify/ENA primary metagenome ERZ773254 (study PRJEB29015, sample SAMEA2738158) | human oral metagenome | biome: human oral; feature: human-associated habitat; material: saliva | place: China | collected 2192 ...
ACGAAGAGCCGCCACATCATCATAAGGCGCAACGATGACTTCACTGACACGAGCAGCTGGACAATTAGCAGCTGGATCTAGCGTAATGACTTTGTGGCCTCGGTAGATTGCAGCAATCGCCATCATTTGTCCTAATTGACCACCACCGATAATTCCAATCGTTTTAGTTGAGTTCATTGCTAGACTCCTCAGCAATCTTTCCTTGTTTTTCTGCAAAGTCAGCCAGTGCTTGGGCAATTGGGGCATCTTCAACAGACAGCAAGCGCAAAGCAAAGAGCGCTGCATTGGTTGCACCTGCTTCGCCGATAGCCATCGTTGCCACAGGCACACCGCCAGGCATTTGCACAATAGAGTAGAGCGAATCCACTCCGCTCAATGCACGAGATTTTATAGGCACACCGATAACCGGCAACGTTGTTTTAGCCGCTACCATACCAGGCAGGTGAGCCGCCCCGCCAGCACCTGCAATGATAACCTTAATACCATGTGCGCGTGCTTCCTCAGCATATCGGAACATAAGGTCTGGTGTTCGGTGGGCAGAGACCACCTTTTTTTCATAAGCAACACCGAAGTCCTCAAGAACTTGGGCTGCTTTTTTCATCGTTTCCCAGTCGGATTTGGAACCCATGATGATAGAAATAATTGGTTGCATAATTTCTCCTTTTTCAAGCCTGCCTTAGGCTGTAGAGGCGTCGTGAACTTTCTTGCGTGTGATGCTACGCTTTTCTTCTCATCTTTTCTTAAAAGCCGAGGAAAAGCTAACATCCCATCTAAAAAATCTTCTTGACTAGGTTTGTAGACCTTTGAGCTACAAACTTTCCTAAAATACCACAGCGATAACAGACATAGTTTCATAACGACCTTTGGTCGCTTGAGCTAGCGCTATACTTTATTTAATTATATCTTCAGCATCAACAACTCTGTAGCCTCGTTTCTTTAATGCTTGCGCAAAAAGACCACTGCCCTCTATTTTTCGACCAGAAAAATGACCATCGTAAATCTGGTTGACACCACAAGAGGGACTTCGGGACTGAAGAATAGCCAAGTCAATGTTTTTTTCAGCTAAACTAGACAATGTGTGATCAATTCCTACTTGAAATTCTTTATCATAAAAATTCCCATTGACATCACATGGCCGCCCTTTTAAAATCTCTACTGGCTCTCTTGGAACTGGTAAGCCGCCCGCAACTTCTGGGCACACTGCTAAGACATCTTTATCCGCAACAAAGTCAATAACAGCTTGATTATAATTATTGCCTCCATTGTACTTGCAATTTTCTCCAAGCAAACAGGCACTAACTAGTATACATTTTTTATTTTTCAAGAGCCTTGCTCCCAATATCAGTTCTGTAGAACAGTCCAGTCGTGTCTTGTTTGTCGAGTTGGGTGTAAATTTTTTCCTGCGCAGCTGAAACGCTGTCAGATGTGGTGACTAACATATAGACTCGGCCGCCATTGGACAGCAGTGCTTTGCCATTTTCACCAAACTTAGCGCCTGCATAGTAGGTGATGATATCACCGTCGGTCTTTTCTGGCAGAACCACACCTTTTTCGTAGTCAAGTGGATAACCTTCAGAAGCCACCACAACGCCCAATGTCACACCGCTATCCGTCCAAGTCATATCAGGCTCCTTGCCTTCCAAAATATCCGTGATGTTCTGCGCCAAGTCAGAAGTCAGGCGTGGCAGAATAACCTGCGTCTCTGGATCACCAAAGCGAGCATTGAACTCAATAACCTTGGGACCGTCCGCAGTCAGAATCAAACCAGCATAAAGAACACCGACATAAGGTCGCCCTTCTTTAATCATCCCCTCCAGCACTGGCTTAACAATGGTATCAACCGCAATTTCAACCACGCTTGCTGACAGATGTGGCACAGGCGCATAAGCGCCCATACCGCCTGTGTTTGGACCCTTGTCACCGTCATAAGCACGTTTGTGGTCCTGAGCCGTCGGCATGATGTAAAACTTGTCACCATTAACAAAGGCAAAGAGAGAGAATTCCTCTCCAGCCAGAAATTCCTCAATCACTACACGCGCACCAGAATCGCCGAATTTATTGTCCAAAAGCATTTCGTGTGCTGCTTCAACCGGTCCTTCATGATGGAGGTGACGGCTGCGGCGGCCCCGACGGCGTCCTCCGCGACCACCACGCCCTTGCCCCGCGCCAAGCCGTCCGCCTTCACCACGATTGGAGCGCCCTCTTTTTCGATATAGGATTTAGCTTTTTCAAAGTCTGAGAAAGTTTCGTAGCGTGCTGTCGGCACACCGTATTTTTTCATGATTGATTTGGCAAAATCCTTGGACCATTCCAGCTCAGCAGCTAGCCGAGTCGGACCAAAAGCCTTGAGTCCAACCTGATTAAAATCATCAACAATTCCAGCCGCTAGCGCATCATCAGGACCAATGAAAGTCCAAGCAACATCATTTGCTTTAGCAAAGTCAATCAGCGCTGCATGCTCAGAAATCCCAATCGGAACCAACTTAAGACCGTCGAAGGTCATCCCGTCATTTCCGGGAGCAACAAAGACCTGCTCCACCTGCGGTGATTCCAACAATTTCTTAGCAATCGCATGCTCGCGACCACCCGAACCAACAACTAAAAGTTTCATAGCTAAGATACCTCAATATAAAGCAATTACATGGACAAATGCCCAAAAACCAGCTATTTTCGCAAAAACAGAATATTTTTACGAATTATATAAAACTATTATAACATATTCGTTCGGGAAATGTGGATTGTATGCGAATTTTTGTACTTCGTCTAACGAAAATTCGTATACAATTCGTAGTAAAAATAAAAGCCCATGTTCATGAAATTTGAACATCATTCCGTAACCCTATATTTCATCAAGTATTGTCATTTTTACTCCCATTAATAATTATTTAGTACATATTATTCATAATAACAATAGCTAATTACAAATCAAATAGACTTATCCCAATATTTTCTCTTGGGTCACTCCCACCAATTAATGTTTCTAAAAAAGGGTCAAGTTGTTGTAGAAAAATTTCTTTCTTTTCCCTAGAAAGATTCTCCCATGATTCAGGATTTATTGCTATATTTTCTCCTGAACGTAGTAACTCATTTGATACAAAGTTCTTCCTCTCATTATTATTCAATTTATCCAAAAAACAACCATATGATTTAAACAATATTTCATCCTTTTTAAACCATGATATTATGGCGTACGTCTTTCCTTCTTGTGGAAAGACTGTTAAGAAAACGTGACTTAGTGGTACATCAACATTCTCTATGCCCTGGATTCTTTTTCCTTCAAAATCTTTTTCTGGAGAATAAAAACAACTTCCCGCAAATTTTATTTCGTTTTCAAATTCCCATACTCTATTGATAAGGGTATCAAAGCATTTACTTTGAATTGAGTTATCAAATTCCTTTTTCTCTAGCAAAAAATCCTTAATTGCCAGTTCAAAACCTAATTGATTATCATGATTATTAACAGTCTTTTGAGCCATTATCTCCAAAAAGTTATTAGCTTCTAACTTTCTATGATACTCATAGGCAAATGTTCTGTAGGTATACAAAAAAATTTGTTCTTCTGTTTTAGCAAATTCTCTATCTTCAATTGGTTGAAAGAGGATTTTATCATGTTTTTTACAAAATCCAGTAAACACACTAGCAACTTTTCTACCATATCTATCAATTGTTACAAATGGTAAATTATTTTTCGATAACGGCATACAAACTTCACCATTAGTAGAAATTTTTTTATATTCGATTATTTTGGATTGAATGTGCCTTTATAATTTTTTCATCACATTCTTCCACATTAGGATGTAGACACTGTTTGATGCGCGCCTCATTCCGTGACTCTCCAATCAACTTATACATTTTTTCAAAATACAATTCTTGAGATAATTTTTTCAAGCAACATTTTTTATATTTTTTTCCACTTCCACACGGACATTTCTCATTCCTACCAATTTTATTTCTCATACATGCTCCTTGAATTTTTTACATTTATTATACCAAATCTTCTTATATCTTGAAAATCAATTTTAAGATTAATAGATTTAACTTCATGACTTTGTTTAAGATACGATATTTCTTAATTATCAGTCTATATAGTTAAAAAATGATCTCTGCTGATAAATGATACTAATTACATTGTTTAGTTGAACTTTTTGATAATAACAAAAATCCCATTATCATTTTCTAATTTTCCAATCCAACTTACCATTTTTCTCATCTTTTCCCGAATAATCTAAATGGAACTATCCAAATTATTTATTCAAAGGAGATTTATGAAAAAATATAGTCAATTATTTTTACTATCCAGCGCCCTTTTGAGTGTTTTTTCAGCTCAACTAACAGTTCAAGCCTCGGAAGCAAATAATGCTTCAAAAAGCTCAAATCCAACAACTCTTGCTAGCGATGTTACTGTCAATGTTTCTGGCAATAGCGTTTCTATCAACTACATACGTTCACAAGCCCAAAACCCCTACACCATTTCCCATGCTGTTTGGTCTGATGAAAATGGGCAAGATGACCTTAAATGGTATTCCGCATCTCAAACATCAACAACTGTTGATTTGAGCCAACATTCTGGGTACGGTACTTTCCATATCCATACATATATCAACATCAATGGAAAAATGATCGGTTTAAATGGAACGACTTTCAAAGTGGAAAAACCCGCTAATAGTACGGTTTCTACAACAGTTTTTGGAAAGAATGCTCAAATATCCTTCACTCGAGACAAGGATCAAACCAATGCTAATATTTTACACGCTGTTTGGTCTGACGAAAAAGGGCAAGATGACATCAAGTGGTATACGGCAGGGCAAGACACAACAGAAATTGACTTATCCAATCATAAAGGATACGGTGTTTACCATGTTCATACTTATGAAAGTAAAAATGGAAAAATGATTGGGTTAAATGGCACCACTTTTAACCTTGAAAAACCAAATCCTACTATTCAGACTAGCTTTCCTGAGCCTGGTATCATGGATATTCAGATCAAAAATGTTCCTGAAACAATCTACAAACTAACTGTTCCGGCTTGGTCTGACCGCAACGGACAGGATGATCTTCAATGGTATGCAGCTACTAAAAATCCTGATGGAAGCTACAATGTTAGAGTTGAGCTAAAAAAACACAACTATGACACAGGAACTTATCACATTCATCTTTACGGAGAAAGCTATGTCAAACCAGAGTTTACTGGCTTAGCTGGAATCACTGCCCAAGTTGATGCTGATAAATTGCCTTCTGAAGAAGAGCAAAAACCATTCTTCTCTGTTGAAAATATCAATCAAGAACAAGGGACTTATACCGTCAAAGTTAGTGAAACTTCAAAGTCCAAACCGATTCAATCTGTCCGAGTACCTATTTGGAGCACGAGCAATCAAAGCAATATCAAGTGGTATGCAGCCACTAATCACGGTGACGGAACATTTACGGCAGCATTTGATATTCGCAATCATCAAGTTTTGTCTGGAACATACACCAATCATATTTATGTGAAATATAAAGACGGTAGCGAGCATAGTTACGCAACGGATTCGGTTACTATGTCCGCAGAAAAAATTAAAACCAAAGTATCTGTCAATAAGCGCTCAACTTATCTTTATGAGGTGACAGTGACAGATGCCTACGGTGACGGAACAATTACTCTACCGACTTGGTCTGAAGTCAACGGCCAAGATGATATTCAGTGGTACACCGCTACTAAAGCTGGAAATGGAATTTACAAATTCACAGTTGATACGCAAAAACACACTGGCAGTGGCCTTTTCCATACACATGTTTACCGCAATCTCAACGGTCAAATAATTGGACTAACAGGTACGAGCTATCAAGTAGAGAAGCCTGCTATCTCTTTCCAACCAAATTATGCCGCAGCAACGACTTATCCAAAAGGGCAATGCACTTGGGGCGCCAAAGCTCTTGCGCCTTGGGCTGGTAACTACTGGGGCAACGGTGGTGACTGGGCTGCTAGTGCCAGACGAGCTGGTTTTAAAACCGGTACAACTCCACAAGTAGGGGCTATTATTTGTTGGACAGACGGTAGTTACGGTCACGTTGGAGTTGTTACTCACGTTGCCTCAAACACACGCATTCAGATTCAAGAGGCCAACTACGCTGGAAAACAGTATATTGGCAACTTCCGCGGCTGGTTCAATCCTCATGCAGCTGGACAAGGAGCAGTTAGTTACATTTATCCAAAATAAGTCCCTCTGAACAACTTTAAAAACCTTGGAAAACAAATCCAAGGTTTTTATACTATTCTCAATGTCTAAAATGCCGTACACCTGTAAACACCATGGCAATGCCGTATTTATCAGCCATATCGATAGATTCTTGGTCACGGACGGACCCACCAGGTTGGATGATTGCTTTCACACCTGCAGCAGCAATTTCTTCAACATTATCCGCAAATGGGAAGAAAGCATCACTAGCAAGAACCGCACCGTCAAGACGGTCTTTGGCTTGGTCAAGAGCGATACGAACAGAAGCTACACGGTTTGTTTGACCAGGACCAACACCCAATGTCATATGGCCATTTGTAACGATGATACCGTTTGATTTCACGTATTTGATAGCTTTCCAAGCAAATTCAAGTGCTGCTTTTTCTTGGTCAGTTGGTTGACGTTTTGTCACAACTTTCCAATCAGCTGGATTTTCTTTGACAACATCTTGGTTTTGAACCAACAGCCCACCAACAACACCCGTGTATTCTTTTTCAACTTGGCTAGCTTCTTGAGCTTCAAATGGCAATTGAAGAATACGCAAATTTTTCTTCTTAGTTGTCAAGATTTCAAGGGCTTCTTCTGAATAACTTGGTGCAATGATGATTTCAAGGAAGATAGCGTGCATTTTCTTAGCTGTTGCGGCGTCAACTTCACGATTCAGCACAACAATACCACCAAAGATTGAAACTGGGTCTGATTCATAAGCGTAGTCCCAAGCTGTTTCAATGTCATCAGCTTGACCGATACCACACGGATTCATGTGTTTAAGGGCAACAACAGTGGGACGGTCTTTGAAATCACGGATAATGCGGATTGCAGCGTCAGCGTCACGGATGTTGTTAAATGACAATTCTTTACCATTCAATTGTTTAGCAGAAGCAATTGAGTAATCTGTTGGCAAAGCTTTTTGGTAGAAATCAGCGTCTTGTTGAGGGTTTTCACCATAGCGCATTGGTTGTTTCAAATCGTAAGTGATTGTGAGTTTTTCAGGTTTTGTTTCACCAACTTGTTTTGTGAAATATTCTGCAATTAAAGCGTCATAAGCTGCTGTATGACGGAAAACTTTTGCTGCCAGGCGCCTACGAGTTTCAAAGTTTGTTTCACCATTAGCTGACAATTCATCCAAAACAACAGCGTAATCAGCTGGGTCAACGACAACTGTAACACTAGCATGGTTTTTAGCAGCAGAGCGAAGCATGGAAGGACCACCGATATCAATATTTTCAACCGCATCAGCGTAAGTCACATCTGGTTTCAGAATAGTTTCTTTGAATGGGTAAAGGTTAACCACAACAAGGTCAATCAATTCAATGTGGTTATCTTTTGCGGCTTGAAGGTGGCTGTCAAGATCGCGACGGGCCAAAAGACCACCATGAATATTTGGATGAAGTGTTTTCACACGACCGTCCATCATTTCTGGGAAGCCCGTTACATCATCAATGGCGATAGTATCAACGCCTGCTTTATCAAGCGTAACTTTTGTTCCGCCAGTTGAGATAATATCCCAACCAAGTTTTTTTAATTCTTGAGCAAATTCAACAATGCCCGCTTTGTCTGAAACACTGATTAGTGCACGTTTTGTCATTTCAGTCCTACTTTCTACTTCTTTTTGTAAAATATAAACCACTAAATAGCAATACTGGCAATAAGCCCGATAGAATAAGCCAAGCAAAGGCGTAACGGATTTTCAAGATTACCAAATAAGTACATTTACTATAAAGGCAACGACAATAAAAGTTAATACAAACACCAAAATCTTTTTTATCATCATAATCTCCTTATAAGGCAGCATACTAATAGCTAACTACGCTATCAAATACACGGACTACTTTTTCTTAACTCCTAAGCTCTCCAAAACATCTGGATAGAGTTTATACTCTGCTTCATGAATGCGAGCTTCAAAACTGTCAATGGTATCATCAGCCAGACGAGGCACACGAACTTGTTTAATCACTTTTCCCGTGTCAACACCATTGTCAACCCAGTGAATGGTAACACCAGATTGGTCAACACCTGCTTCCCAAGCATCATCAATACCATGAGCCCCTGGAAATTCTGGCAGATAAGCTGGATGGATATTGATAATGCGACCTTGATAGGCAGCCAGCAAGGTTGGGCCAACGATTTTCATGTAACCAGCTAGGCAAACAAGATCAATAGCATATTTTTTCAAGAGGTCAATGATAGCCTGCTCATAAGCAATTTTGTTGTCAAATTCCTTGAGTTCAAAGGCGTAACTTTTGATACCAAGATTTTTAGCACGCTCCAAGACATAGGCATCACGATGGTCAGAGAAAACAAATTCTACTGGGAATTGCTCGCCGATGACCTGAAAATTTGACCCATTACCAGAAGCGAAAACAGCAATTTTTTTGCTCATTATTTGATCACCACACTTGCGTCAGCTTTTTTCACGATACGCCCAAGCTCATAAACAGGCTCATCAAGGACTTCCTTGACACGGTCAACCTTTTCAGGACTGACAGCCAGCATGAGCCCGATACCCATGTTGAAGATTTCAAACATTTCGTCGTGCTTCAGCTCACCATATTTTTCAAGCGCCTTGAAGATTGGCAGAACTGGCACCTTGTCTTCTTCGATTTCGGCTGCCAAATCGTCCCCAAACATACGTGGGACATTTTCGATAAAGCCGCCACCTGTGATGTGGGCAATACCGTTGACTAATTCTTCCTTAATCAATGGCAGAGCTGCTTTGACATAGATACGAGTAGGTTCAAGTAAGACATCTTTGAGTTTTTTACCTTCCAATTCTGGCAGTTCTTCCTCACCAGTATAGTCTGCAAAGACACGGCGGACAAGCGAATAACCGTTTGAATGGATACCGCTGGAAGCCAATCCCAGTAGCACATCTCCTTCTTTGACTTTTGAGCCGTCGATGATTTGTGATTTTTCAGCCACACCAACCGCAAAACCAGCCAAGTCGTAATCGTCTTTGCCATACATACCAGGCATTTCAGCTGTTTCGCCGCCAATCAGACCAGCACCAGCTTGGACACAGCCTTCAGCCACACCAGCAACCACCTGCTCCAGTTTAGCAGGTTCATTCTTACCCGTTGCAATGTAGTCTAGGAAATAAAGAGGTTCAGCACCCGCAGCAATGATGTCGTTGACACACATGGCCACACAGTCCTGACCAATGGTATCGTGTTTGTCGTACTTGATAGCCAGCATGAGCTTAGTTCCGACACCGTCCGTTCCTGAAATCAAGACAGGCTCTTTGACATCCAGCTGGGACAAATCAAACATCCCACCGAAGCCACCGAGAGCCCCCAGAACACCAAGACGCTCCGTACGCGCCACATGTTTCTTAATCCGAGCAACAACCTCGTATCCCGCCTCAACATCAACACCAGATTGAGCGTAAGCATTTTTTGTCATAATAATTTTCCTTCTCTTTTTTGTCAAAAAACCATATTGAAGATTGCGACGTTTTTTCAGTCAAACCATAATTTTGACTGAAAAAGCTAGTCAGGTCTTTAGCTTTGGCCCCATAGGACAAAGCGTCCACTGACAAATGCTTTAGCCTTTAGTCAGTGGTAAGACGTGGAGCGTAAGCATTTTTTTCTGTCATAATATTTTCCTTCTTTTTTCTTCGGAAATAGCAGAGCTGCTATTGAGTTCGGTCTATCAATAAAAACTAACCTTCTCATCCAAGCTTCTACGATAATCTTTCTCGTAATCGTAAATCGGTGTTGGGTACTCTCCATCAAAGTAAGCAACACAGAGACCGCCGTTTGGGGCATTTGTTTCAAGTCCGATAGAGTCAATCAAGCCGTCAATAGACAAGTAAGTTAGGCTATCTGCACCGATAATCTGGCGTGTTTCTTCAACAGAATGATTAGCCGCAATCAATTCACGCCGTGTTTGAATATCAATTCCATAGAAACATGGATATTTTAGAGGTGGGCTAGCAATTGCCACGTGAACTTCTGTAGCTCCAGCTTCTTTCAAGAGCTGAACGATACGACGTGAAGTTGTCCCACGCACGATGGAGTCATCAATCATGACGACACGTTTGCCCTTAACCACTCCAGATACGGCAGAAAGCTTCATGCGAACCCCTTGCTCACGCAGTTCTTGCGTCGGCTGGATAAAGGTTCGCTGAGTGTATTGATTTTTGATGAGACCCATTTCATTTGGCAGTCCTGATTCTTCGGCGAAGCCCATAGCTGCGCTGAGTGAGGAATTAGGTACACCAACCACAATGTCTGCCTCATGTTTGAACTCACGCGCCAACTGTGCTCCCATACGTTTACGAGCAGTGTGGACATTGACCCCGTGAATATTTGAGTCAGGACGGGCAAAGTAGATGTATTCCATTGAACAAATAGCCAGCTGTGTATTTGTCGTGTAAGTGTCGTACTGGATACCACTGTTATCAATGATAACCACTTCACCCGGCTTGACATCACGAATCCACTCGGCACCCACCACTTCAAAGGCACAGGTTTCGCTGGAAACAACGATGGCACCATTTGCCATTTTACCAATAGAAAGCGGACGAAAACCGTTTGGATCAAGAGCTGCAATCAGCTTATCTTCCATCATCAGAAGATAGGCAAAACCACCTTTGACCGTATTGAGCGCTTCCTTAACCTTGCCCATAAAGCTTGGATTATGGCTGCAGCGAATAAGATGAGCCAGAATTTCCGTATCAGATGAAGAAGAGAAAATAGCGCCGTTATGTTCTAATTCTTTCTTCAGGGTTTTCGTATTGGTCAGATTACCGTTATGTGCCAGACCAAATTCCATATCGTAAAACTTAAAATGGAAAGGCTGGATATTATCAATAGAGGCTTCTCCAGCCGTTGCATAACGGACATGCCCAATAGCAGCCTGACCTGTTAATTTTTCCAAATTAGCTGGATTTTTGAAAACTTCTGAAATTAATCCTGTATCACGATGTCGTATCAATTTGCCAGCATCATTTGTCAGAATGCCAGCACCTTCTTGACCACGGTGTTGCAGACTATGCAGTCCAAAATAAGTGACTTGAGCTGCTTGAGGATGTCCCCAGATACCGAAGACCCCACATTCTTCGTTGAGAGATTTTACTTCGTATGTCATTTTATATACCTTTTGTACTTAAATTCTAGGCATCAATAAATTTACTTGCCAATTTATAAACTTGGTTAATTTCTTTACTTTCTAATTTCCAATTTTTCAACTCAATTTTAACTAAATCTGGAAATTTTTTACTAATGTCTCTTAAAGCATTCCCTACTGATTTTCTAACATATTCGCTTACATCCTCTTTTAAGTCAGCTATTCTTCTGATAGCTTCATTAGGGTTCTCTTTAAAGTATGGTCTATTTGTCCATATTCTTAACCCTTCTGTAACAGCTCTCCTCGTATGGAGATTGCTACTTTTTAACCATTCATCAATAATTGGAAGTGCTTTTTTATATCCTATTTTCTTACAAAATTCATCAAACGCCTTTGCCAACACTTCTTGAACTCTCCAGTTATTATCTTTAGAAACTTCATCTCTCATGAATATTAAAATTTCTTTATCTTTTGATAAGTATCCGAAAAGGAATACAGCGTACATTCTTACTTGGTAAACATCAGATTGATAAGCTAAAAATGCTAATTTCTTGATATACTCACCATCGTTGGATTTATAATCAGTTAAGGCTCTTTGTTCTTCCTCTTTAAATCCGTGTTCTATAAGTGAAAAATCTTTTTCTAGCCTTGCAACATACTGTTTCATAATATCCCTTCTGCAAATAGGCTATTTCCCAGTAAAGTATTTCACTGCACTTTCAAATAGGCCTTGGTCTTTGTTACCTGGGATGTTTTGGAAGAGGCCATTTTCATAGCGTTCCGAGTGTCCCATCTTACCAATGATTTGACCGTTCTTACTCGTAATCCCTTCAATAGCGTTGAGTGAACCATTTGGATTGTATTTAGAATCCATAGAAGGCTTGCCATCAAAGTCCACGTACTGACTCCAGATTTGACCATTGTCACGCAGTTCCGCAAATTCTTCAGCTGTCACGACAAATTTCCCTTCACCGTGAGAGACTGGAATCGCATGAATATCACCAACCTTAACACCTGCCAACCATGGAGAGTTGGTATTAGCGATACGGGTTTCCACCATCTTAGCCACGTGCTGGTTGGCATCATTGTAGAAGAGGGTTGGGCTTGTCTCACCAACTTCTTCAAAGTCACCATAAGGCAGAAGACCGGATTTGACAAGAGCTTGGAACCCATTACAGATACCGATGATGAGGCCACCCTTTTCAATGAAGCTGTCAATAGCAGAGCGAACTTTTTCATTAAGTAAGATATTGACGATAAACTTAGCCGAACCATCTGGCTCATCTGCTGCTGAGAAACCACCGACAAAGAAGATAATATTGGCTTTAGCAATGTTGTCAACCATGGTGTCAACAGAAGCCTCAATTGCTGCTTCATTAAGAGTCACGAATGGCACCAAGTTGACTTTGGCACCAGCTTGTTCAAAGGCCTTAGCTGAATCGTACTCTGAATTGGAACCAGGGAAAACTGGGATATAAACCAGAGGCTGTGCAATTCTTTCTTTAGCTTTTATAACAGCATCAGATACCACAACAGGTACTTCTTCAAGAACTGTTGACTGTTCAAACTCAGTTGGATAAACATCTTCCAACTTGCCTTCAAAGGCTGCAAGCAATTTCGCAGCGGACAAGTTGACACCGTTGACAGTTACTGCAAAGTCTGCCACAGTTTGACCAATTTTCATTGCGTCAGCAATGACTTCATCAGATGTAAAAACAAAACCACCAAGCTGCGCTGTCAAGCTGCTGTCAAGCTCAGCTATTTCTACAGTTGCACCAATACGGTTACCAAAGCTCATAAGTGCTAAACTTTCAAGAACACCACCGTATTTAACAGCTGAAGCTGCTGTTACTTTATGCTTAGCCTGAATAGCTTCAAATTGTGCAAAGTTAGCCTTGATATAATCAAAATCAATGTCTTCTGAAATAGCCTGTCCTGGGATGTAGTAAATATTCTCCCCAGCAGTCTTAAACTCAGGAGAAAGCACCTGGCGACTATCTACTGTTGTCACACCAAAGGCAACCAAGGTTGGCGGTACTGTCAATTCTTCAAAGGTCCCTGACATGGAGTCCTTACCACCAATTGATGGTAGCCCAAGCTGGATTTGTGCCTCGATCGAACCAAGCAGAGCAGCTACTGGCTGACCAAAGCGATCCGCTTGTTTATCCATGCGTTCAAAGTATTCTTGGTAAGAGAAACGCGCACGAGACCAATCAGCACCTGTTGCTACCAAGCGAGCTGTTGCTTCAATAACAGCGTAAGCTGCACCATGATAAGGTGACCACTCCGCAATATAAGGATTGAATCCCTGTGCCATGACAGAAGCTGTCGTTGTGACACCATTTTGTACTGGCAATTTTTGCACAGAAGCTTCAGTGGGCGTAATTTGATAACGACCGCCGATTGGATGATTAACTGTTGAACGTCCAACCGAGCTGTCAAAGATGGTTTGCAACCCTTTTTGACTAGCGTGGTTAAGATCAGACAGAACTTTCACTGTGTCTGCTTCAAGTGTTGCTGCTGACGTGGTACGCACCTCAGGAAGAGCAACATCCCTATCCACAACGTTTGCATCAACAACCACACGCACACCATTAGTATCAAGGAAGGCACGTTCCAAGTCAACAATGGTTTCACCCTTCCAAGTCATGACAAGGTTTGGTTTTTCAGTAACAGTCGCGACAACAACTGCATCAATGTTCTCTTTATGACATGCTGCAATAAAGGCGTCCACATCACTTGGACGAACAACAACAGACATGCGTTCTTGTGACTCAGAAATGGCAATTTCGGTACCGTTAAGACCTTGGTATTTTAGTGGCACTTTGTCCAAGTCAATTTCAAGACCATCTGCCAATTCACCAATAGCCACACAGACGCCGCCAGCACCAAAGTCATTTGATTTCTTGATGAGACGAGTGACATTGCCATTGCGGAAAAGACGTTGAATCTTACGTTCTTCAATAGCATTCCCTTTTTGCACTTCGGCACCTGCTGTCTCAACCGATTCAACCGTTTGAACCTTAGATGAGCCTGTAGCACCACCGACACCGTCACGTCCTGTTTTCCCACCAAGAAGGATGACCACATCACCAGCTTCTGGTTTTTCACGCACGACATTTTCTTTTGGTGCCGCACCGACAACAGCACCTAGCTCCATACGCTTAGCAACGAAGCCTGGATGGAAGTACTCTTTGACATAGGTAGTCGCAAGTCCTATTTGGTTCCCGTATGACGAATAGCCGTGCGCCGCCGTTTTAGAGATGACTTGTTGCGGCAATTTACCAGCGCGTGTTTCTGCTATTGGTGCGGTAATATCACCTGCACCTGATATACGCATAGCTTGGTAAACATAAGAACGACCTGACAACGGATCCCGAATAGCACCACCAATACAAGTTGCAGCTCCACCGAAAGGCTCAATTTCCGTTGGGTGATTGTGGGTTTCATTTTTGAACATAAGCAGCCAAGGTTCTTTGATACCATCTACATCTACCTCAATTTCAATCGAGCAGGCATTGATTTCGTCAGACACTTCCATGTCGTCCAAACGCCCATTAGCACGCTCATAACGACCAAAGATCGTCGCCATATCCATAAGCGTCTGTGGCTTTTCAGAACGTCCCAATTCCTCACGCATGGCAATATATTTATCGTAAGTTGCCTGCAATTGTTTCTGGAACTTAGAAGCTGAAAAGTTAATATTTTTCAATTCTGTCTCAAAAGTCGTGTGACGGCAATGGTCAGACCAGTAGGTATCCAAAACATTCAATTCTGTTTCTGTTGGCATACGCCCAATTGATTTAAAATAATCTTGAATAAAAACAAGATCATCCACTTCCATAGCCAAACCTTGTTCCGCCTTGTAAGCCGCAAAATCTTCAGCTGTATAAGTCTTGAAGAAATCCAAACTTGGAATTGTTTTGTCAGAAGTTGAAAATTCCTGTGGACGAATAGGCAAGGTGATATCTTTGAAACGCGAATCAACTGAATTCAAAAGATAATGCTTCACCGCTTCCAACTCAGATGCATCAATATCCTTATTAACCAGATAAAGCTGGGCAGTATTAACCGTTACGTTGCTGTCACTGCCAAGTAAGAGCAAAGCCTCTTGTGAACTTGCTGCCCGCTGGTCAAACTGACCCGGCAAAGCTTCAATAGCAAAAAAAGCATGGCTGTTAAGATCCGCCTGTACAGTTGCTTCATCTAAAATTGTATCTGTCACCTGCTCAGAAAAGATATGCTTTTGCGCACGCGCAAACAAGCTTTCTTCTAAATTAAAGATATCATAAACCTGCACAATACGTAAAATTTTTAAAGAGGTTAACTGCAAATTATGTGTTAGTTCTTTGACCAGTGACTCCGATTTAATGCTAAAGTTAGCTTTTTTCTCAACAAAAATACGTCTATCCATGTTCAATCCTTACTTAAGTTCTTGCAATTTTTCCCATACCACTTCGTAAACATCTGTTAATTCTCCTAACCCTCTTCGGAAGACATCTTTGTCCATGTGATGCCCTTGCGCATCCCAAAGACGACAGTTATCTGGTGAAAATTCATCTGCTAGGATAATTTTACCATCTTTATCAAAACCGAATTCCAATTTAAAATCAATTAATTTAAGTCCGATTTGATGGAACCAATCTGACAAGAGTTTGTTTATCCGACGTGTTTCAGCTTTAATATAGGCAATATCTTCATCGTTAGCAAGCTTTAAAAATTTCACATGTTCATCATTAATGAAGGGATCATCCAACTTATCATTTTTATAATAAAATTCGACAATTGGCTCTTCTAGTTCGATTCCTTCTTCCAACCCAAAACGTTTAGAAAAAGAACCTGCTGTCACATTACGCAGAACAACTTCAAGCGGAATAATGCTGACCTTTTTATTCAGTTGTTCTGTTTCTGATATTTTTTCAATGAAATGCGTTGCAACCCCAGCTGCATTTAATTTTCTAAAAATAAGAGATGAGATTTGATTATTAAGAACACCCTTCCCTTTAATCGTCTCTTTACGAGCGCCATTAAGCATTGTCGCTTGGTCTTTGTAACGTGCAACAATGATATTTTCATCATCTGTCAAAAATAAATCTTTAGCTTTTCCCGAATATAATAAATCACTCATCATTTTAATATTCGCCTTTCGTCTTTTTCTGACTTAAGTCTATCATATTGGAAATAGTTTTTCAAGAAAATAACGTACAATAATGATAAACAACAAAAAAACAACTGGTTTTTCAGTTGTTTTCTTACAATTGATTTCTTATAGAGATAAAATGTTCGCTTTTATCCTTTGTTCAAATTTTTCTGTACGCAAGCGACGACATCGCTCACATTATTCAAACTATCTATATCTTCGTCTGAAATTTCAATGTTAAATTCATCTTCTACAGTTAGAATAAATTCCATCAAATCCACCGAATCTGCTTTTAAATCATCTTTTAAACTCAATTCTTTAGTGACAACAAAATGTTCACCCTGACTTTCCTGAATAATTTCTATAATTTTTTGATAAATTTCTTGTTCTGTCATTTTACTTCTCCTGAAAATTCTTGTACCGCTTTTCCAACAACATCTGTTTCTAACATTGTACGAATTTGGCGAATCGTGCTGTAAACTGCTTTCGCATCACTCGCCCCATGTGTTTTAACAACAGGTGCCTGCACTCCAAACAAAACAGCACCGCCTACCTCAGAATAATTTAAACTACTCTTCAAAGACTTTAGACTGTCTTTCAGCAACACTGCACCTAGTTTTGCTTTCCAGCCACTATCTAAAATAGATTTTTTAAGCTGGCTCATAATTCCCATGGCGGTTCCCTCCATAGCTTTCAATACTGCATTACCTGTAAACCCATCTGCTACAACAACATCCGCTACATGATCCATTAAATCACGCGCTTCCACATTTCCAATAAAATTCAATGAGGCATCCGACACTAACAAATCATACACTTCCTTACGAAGCGAATCTCCCTTACTGCTTTCAGTTCCGTTATTTAACAGCCCAACACGCGGTTGCTTGACTCCTCGTACATTTTCAGCATAAAATGACCCTAAAATAGCATACTGATGCAAATGATGAGCTGTATTTTCCGCATTAGCCCCCAAATCCAACATATCAAAGCCTTTTCCATCTGTCGTTGGTAATGTGGACATCAAACCCGGACGGTCAATATTCTTGATACGACCGACGATGAAGAATCCAGCAGCCAAAAGCGCTCCAGTATTCCCCGCAGAAAGAATGGCATCAGCTTCTCCAGTCTTTACCGCTTTGGCTGCTAGCACCATACTGGCATTTTTCTTCTTACGAATAGCTTTAGTCGGCTCATCATCTGAATTGATTTTTTCATCTGTATGAACAATACGAACCCGCTCAGTTGCCTTTAAATACTGCTTGATTTTTGCTTCATCTCCATAAAGGATGACTTCAACATCCGAAAAATCGTTCAGTGCTTGATTGACTCCCTCTACGATAGATTGTGGAGCATAATCGCCACCCATGGCATCAATTGCTATTTTTTTCATTTCGACTCCTTGTTCTTTAAGATTTCTCCCCAGTCTCCCAGAGAATCAATAAATTTTTTGGACTTTAGATGAATCCCAACATATTCTTCATAAATTTGATCAATCACTTTTCGTAATTGTCGTTTTAACTCAGGATTCAAAGAAATGGTCTCCAATTCACTATATTGAACCGCTTGAAATTGGTCTAATAAGTAAGGAATGTTGGGATCCAAATGACTCCGTCTCTCATCTTTTCCATAATGCTCAGGGCATAAAACGCCATTATAAGTAAAAGAAAAATCAAACGGCAACCCTATACGGTGGCAAAAGCAGCATTCATGGAAATTCAAAGAAATCCCAAAACGCGACAAAATTTGAATTTCAAAAATATTAGTCAGTACCTCATAATCCAAGCCCTGCTCCATCAATTCTAATGTTTTTTGCAAAAAAACAAAGAGAGCAGAATCTATTTCATTATCCTGAATACTGGCATCCGCCAGAGCTACCACATAAGTCGCATAAGCCATTGCAAACAAATCATGATTAATATGCTGGAAAGTCGTAACCTCTTGATAATCATCGATATAACTCAAACCGTCATCATTTATTTTCATCAAAAAATCTGCCACTACCAATGGTTGGATAACTGGATTCAACTTAGAATTTCTAGCATGTTTCACGAAAAACATTCGCTTACCCGCTTGCTCTGTGAAAATTTTGACCAACTTATCATTTTCTCGGAAATTACGATTATAGAGAACCAAACCTTTACTTGTGATGGATTTCAGCATACTCCTCCATATATTCCTCAAGCCGCTTCATAGCTTCTTTTATCGTATCCATGCTGGCCGCATAAGAAAGACGTACATAACCTTCTCCATACCGCCCAAAAGCAGCACCAGGAATGAAAGCAACTGCTTTTTTATGTGCAAAATCCTTCAAAAAAGCAAAAGAATCTTGATTATAGCTAGCTGGAATTTTGGCAAAAATATAAAATGCACCATCTGGTTTGATAATCTTAAAACCCAGCTCCGTCATCTTTTCGATAATGTAATCGCGACGCTCAATATATTCCCTTTTCATCGGCTCTGCATCATCTTTACCTACTGTCAATGCTTCCACTCCTGCAAATTGAGCCATCGTATTTGCAGCTGTTACCAAGTACTGGTGACTCTTAATCAACTGAGCAGTAAATGCTGCTGGAGCAAAGGTAAAACCCAAACGCCATCCTGTCATCGCATGCGATTTAGACAAACCATTGATAACAATCGTTTGCTCTGGTAAAAATTCTGCAATAGATACATGTGGCTGCTCAGTATAAGTCAGCTCAGAATACACTTCGTCGCAAACAACAAAGACATCATACTTTGTCAAGACATCGGCTAAATCAGCTATTTGTTCACGAGAATAGGTAATGCCCGTAGGATTAGCTGGGTAATTTAAAATAACAGCTTTTAATTTATCTCCTTGCTCCAAAATCGCTTTTTCCAACATATCAGGTGTTAAAACAAAATCATTTTCTGTCGTATCAATCTCAACAACTTCTGCCCCAATAAGATTAACAATCGGCTCATATCCTGGATAAGCAGGTGCGGGTAAAAGCACCTTATCTCCTTCTTCTAAAATAGCCGTCAACGTAGCAGATAAAGCTTCAGTTGCCCCAATTGTCACTAAAATTTCTGTTTCAGGATCATAAGAAAGATTGTATTTTTCTTTTACAAATTGACTGGCTGCCTGACGCAATTCTAACAGCCCACTCATGCCTGTATAATGACTCTTGTTTGCATCAATTGCCGCTTTTGCAGCTTCTTTTACATGATCTGGAGTTGTAAAATCAGGCTCTCCCAATGTCAAACGAAGAACTCCAGGAATGCTCGAAATAGATTGATCAAATTGCCGAATCAAAGAAACTTCAATTTTATCTAAATTTTTGTTAAAACGTTTCGTCAAATCCATATCTTACCTCCAAAATCTGATAGAACTATTATACTATAAAACCTAAGCCATAGCAAAAATATCATAATATTGAGAAAATTCATCACTTATCATCTGATTAAGGCAAAAGAATCACTCCAGCTATCAGAGTGATTCCTATCTAGATGTTCTTACATTAAAGAGCCGTTAAAGTTTCAAATAATGGCGAAAGAGGACGTTTTTCATGGATACGTACAATCGCCTCTGCCAAAAGATGAGCAATTGAAATTTGTTCAATTTTATCAATTAAACGTTCTTCCGGCAAATAAATTGTATCTAACACGACCAATTTTTTAATCGCTGATTTTTGAATATTATCCATAGCAGGGCCCGAAAGTACTGGATGAGTACAGCTTGCATAAACTTCTACCGCACCTGCCTCAGCAAGCGCATCAGCAGCATGGCAAATTGTCCCAGCTGTATCAATCATATCGTCAATTAAAATACAAGTTTTGCCTTCTACTTTACCGATGATATTCATCACCTCACTCGTATTCATCTTATCTACACTACGGCGCTTATCAATAATAGCAATCGGTGTTTTCAAAAACTCAGCTAATTTA
>ERZ773254.550-NODE-550-length-20318-cov-3.082712_pt1 | contig 20318 bp, 10 predicted proteins | sample MGYA00580516_ERZ773254 | MGnify/ENA primary metagenome ERZ773254 (study PRJEB29015, sample SAMEA2738158) | human oral metagenome | biome: human oral; feature: human-associated habitat; material: saliva | place: China | collected 2192 ...
CCCCATCACGCGTGCACAGTTGTCGCAGTTGAGTCGTGGAGTGAAGCAACTTCGCCTTTCGACGATTCCCATGACCTATGATGTGCTATTCGATCGCGACCGTATCGGACAGGCACTCTACCGACTCTTTTTGGCACAAGAAGAAGTGATGTAAGGGCAGAACGTGGTCTACCTATCAGTGCTAGTCTTGTTATGCTAGCGACAACAGAGGCCTTTAGCTGGTACAATTCTGCACATCTTCGCGTTGTGTCCGTGGACTCTTGCTCCAGCGAACAACAGGATGTCTTCATATGTCATGAGCCATTCTCCCTTTGTCTTTAAAATATAGTCTTCCCATGTATAAATACCTCCTATCTTTTCTTTTACTACTAACCACACTCTCCGCCACCGCTCGCAAAGTGGTGCGTGTGGCTTGCGTGGGCAATAGCATCACCTACGGCACGGGTATTGCTAATCGTGAGCAAGATGCCTATCCTTCGCAGTTGCAACGCATGCTCGGAAAGGATTATCTCGTGGGTAACTTCGGAAAACCAGGGGCTACCCTCCTGCGACATGGCCATCGCCCCTATTTCCAGCAGACGGAATTTCGTGAGGCGTTGCAGTTTAAGGGAGATATTGCCGTGATCCATCTCGGCATCAACGACACAGATCCGCGAAATTGGCCCAACTTCCGAGATGAGTTTGTGGGCGACTATGTGGCACTCATGGATTCTCTGCGACAAGCCAATCCTAAAGTACGCATCATCCTCTCGCGCCTTACGCCGATTCGCTACGATCATCCACGTTTCGACTCTGGCACTGAACTTTGGCGCAGAGAAATCTCCGAGACCATCGACCGCATCGCCGCATCACAGGACGTAGAACTCATCGATTTCTACCAACCCCTCATTGCGCATCCCGACTGGTTGGGCGATGGCATCCATCCCGATCCACGTGGTGCGAAGGCTTTGGCAGAAACTGTGTATAAAGGTATCACGGGCAATTATGGCGGTTTGCAACTTTCACCACTTTTCTCCGATGGCATGGTGCTCCAACGCGGAGGTTGCTATGTCCATGGCCTAGCAAATGCCGGAGCTAACGTGGTGGTGAGCTATGAAGGCCGAGAACTGGGTAAGGCCGTCGCTAACAATCGTGGAGAATGGCGCATTTGGGCGGCACTTTCCCAGCCTGTGGAGAGCGGAACACTGACCATTGCCGCAGGTCGAGAGGTGAAACGCTTCAAAGATGTGGCAGTGGGCGAAGTGTGGCTCTGCAGTGGACAGTCGAACATGGCTTTCAAGATGAAACAAGCTGCGACTGCGCAACAAACTATCGCGCAGTGCAACGATAAGGGATTGCGCCTATATAATATGACACCTCGATGGGAAACCGACAATGTGAGTTGGGACAGCACAGCCCTTGCCGAGGTGGATCAGTTGCGACTCTTTGAGGCGCGCCCTTGGAAGGTAGCTTCGCCCGAAAGTGTGGGTGATTTCTCTGCTGTGGCCTATTATATGGGCAAGATGCTTCGCGACAGTCTCAAAGTGCCTGTGGGCATCGTGTGCAATGCTGTGGGAGGTACACCCACAGAAGCGTGGATAGACCGCCCTGTGTTGGAAGAGCATTTCTCACAAATCTTCCGCAACTGGCGAGGAAATGACTTTGTGATGGACTGGGTGCGCGGACGTGCTGCTAAGAATGTAGCACTTCGTCCCGAGGCACGTCACCCTTATCATCCTGCTTATTGCTATGAAGCTGGGATGCGCCCCTTAGAAGGTTACACTTTTAAGGGAGTAGCGTGGTATCAAGGTGAATCGAATGCACACAATGCTACGACCTATGCGCGATTGCTTCGCTTGTTGCAAGAGAGTTGGACGCAGCGTTTCACCCAAACTGCGCAAGCTACCGAGCGAGTGGTGGCAGGGCTGGATTCACTTACTCCACAATTGCGCCTGCAACAATTGGCTTTTGCCAAAAAACATCCCTTCTATCTGGTGCAACTTTCCAGCATCGAGCGTCCATCATGGCCTTGGTTTCGCGAAACACAGCGCAGTCTTGCGCAAGAGCTGAGGCTTCCCCTCATCGTTACCTCCGATAAGGGGCTGCGCCGTGATGTACATCCTCCCTACAAGGCTGAGGTGGGTGAGCGTTTAGGCCGGGCGGTGCTCCGCAACGACTATGGTTTTGCACATAGTCCACTGAGTCCTGAGGTGACTTCTGCTCTCCGCGCTGGTAGTAGTGTGTGGCTCACGCTCGCCACTCCCATTCGCTTGACCACAAGTGACCAACAACCCATGCGCACCTTTGAAGTGGCTGGTGCAGATGAGCGTTTTTATCCCGCGACTGCTGAAGTTACCCCTGCAGGACAGCTTGTGCTTTCGGCTGAGGCTGTGAAACTACCGCGCTATGTACGCTATGGTTGGCAACCTTTCAGCGAGGGTAATGTCGTTTCTTCCCAAGGTCTCCCTCTTTCCACCTTCCGTTTGGAGGTGAAATGAGGAGCGCGCACTTTATTCTCTAACTTAACAAAACAGCGACCAGCGAGATTCTCATCGAAATCTCGCTGGTCGCGTTCTTTTATATACCGAGTGTTTGCGGCTTGTGTGAGGAGCTGTGCTCCCTCGTGGGGTGATAGAGCTACAAGATAAGGACGTCGTCCTTTCTCCCATCTAGAGAGGAGAGTGGGGCAATCCTAATCCCTATCTGAATCCTAGGCACTATTTGCAATGAATGGTGAGACGTCGCTCTTCTGTGCTGCCTTTGGGGATGAAGACAATCTCTGTTTTCTTGCCTGAAAGCACGAAGGGCGGAGTCGAAACTGCCTTGGCAAAATCGATGCGCTCGCAGCGTTGCCCGTTAATCTCCACGATGCGGTCACCTTGATGGATGGGGAGCTTCGCGTTCCACACGATGCCAGCCACGATAGTGCCATTGGCGGTGACGGTGGGCACCACTTCCCATTCGGGTTGATAGACTTTCAAGGGGTCTTTCTGCAAAGGATGAGGCAAGAAGTAGAACGCGCGGCGAAGGAAGTCAATGGCAACATCGCCGTAGTTGAAGAGCATCGACCCGAGTCTGGAAGAAGTGCCATCGGTGGTGGTAGTGGCAACGTCCGCAAATCGGAAGCGTGCAATCTCCATTTGAGGGATGAGGATGCGGTGCTTGGTCGTCACTCCCTCTATTCCGCTAGCACCCATGGACAAAGTGCCGTCGGCAGTGGCCAGAATGCGCGCAGTGGAACGACTCTGGGTGAGACGTTCGCGCTGACGGTTCGACATTTCATAGAATCCCTCCGCTCCGCTGTCGAACATCACCGTGTCAGTGTCGCTTTTACCCAAGCGCACAGCCACCATAGGCACATAGTCGTTGGGCAGCAGTGGGAGCGCACGTGAGGGATCTAGACCAAGTCCTTCGGTGAGGGTGGTGAAGATAAACTGACGTTGGCGAGTGTCCCACTTGACGATGCCCATGCGCAAGAGATTATACCCCAAGATGCCATCAATGAGTTGGGCGGTGGGGTTGCCTTTCTCCCATTGCATGGCCTGGATGTTGCGAAAGGTCACCGCACCTAATTGCAGACTGTCCAAACTCACGAGAGAGGCTTGCACCGCTCTGCCGTTGGAGTCTTCGCCAGTGCGCATTTCTCCTGCTTTGACTCCGATGCGTGAGGCAAACTCATGACTCACGCAGCAAGGCGCACCCGTGTCGAGCAGGAAGCGTCCTTGTTGGCCATTGACTTTCAAGGATACGATGAGCTTGCCCCCCTCATTGACATAGGGCACAATGGCGCGAAAACGCTGTGCGGCTGCGAAGAGTGAGGAATAAATCAACCAGCAGCCGAGGACAAACGACCGAAGAAAGCTAGGTGTCATAGGTGAGAATCGGAATTAAACTAGATGAATGGTAGAACTACTGTTGAGGAGCGGTGGGGATTTTCTCCATTTCCTCGATGATTTGCTCCATGGGGAGTGAGCCTACCACTTTTCCAGCTACAGTGCCATCCGGGTTAATCACCAACATAGTGGGATAGGCAGAGATGCTGTAGCGCTTTGCCACCTCAGGGCCTTCGCCTTTTTCCATATCCAATTTGAGATTCACGAAGCGAGCATTGAACACCTTGCCCACCTCTGGGCGAGGGAAGACGTCGCGAGCCAATATTTTGCAAGGGCCACACCATTCGGTGAAGCAGTCTACAAAGACTTGCTTACCACTCTCCTTGGCTTTGGCTAAAGCTTCTTTGAGGGTGAGGTGATCGAAGATGATGCCATCGTTTTTCTCCAAACGGTCTGCTAGGAAACTCAATTGTTTGGCTGCACTTCCAGTTTCAACTGTAGAACGTTGACGGAGGTAAGCGCAAAGACGTTTGATTTGTTGAGCGTTGAGGTCGGGAAAATCGAAGGTGAGTTCGTAGCTAGCACGAGAACTCTGGAATTTATCGCCTTCTTTTTCCATGAAGTCTACGAGAGCTTCATATTGTTTGGTACCACGAAGTTCGGCGAGTTTGAGCGTAGGGTAGATTCCTGAAGTATCAGCTATGCCAGCTTTGCGGGCCCCTAGGGAGAGGTCTAAGAGGGCGTCGGTATCGTAGGGCGTGGTGCCCGAAGCATAAGCGGCTGCTTCTGAATAAAACATACGTTCTAAGAAACTATTCACCTTGTTTTCACCGATGTTTTTGATGAAAGCATCGCGATGATCCACCAAATAGTGGTAGAGGGGAGCTTGACGATCGGTGACCAGACGGGAAAGGATGAACCAGTTGTCCTCCTTTGCATATTCCTTCTCCGAAAGTTGTGCCCAATATTCTTGTGCCACTTGGTTGAAAGTGGAGTCGTCTGCGAGGTTCAGCGCGTAGAGATAGTTGCGGAGGGTCTTCTTGTCGCGCTTTCCTTTTTGATAGGCTGCAGAGAGACCAGCGAGAGACGTTTTGGGAGAGAGCGATAGTGCGAGGTCTTTTTGGAAATCGGGGAGCTGTTTGCCACCGATGATGCGTTGGATCACATTGCCTTCGGCATCGAGTACGAGGAAGTGCGCAAAGCGGTGAATGTTGTAGCGTTTGGCGATGGCAGCATTCTGACGTTTGCTCACGTCCATGTAGAAAGGTACAAAGTTTTTGTGGAGATAGTCAGCAAACTCTTGGTTGGAGAATACGTAAATGTCCATGCCATGGCAGGGAATAGCCCAATCGGCGTAGCAGTTGAAGAAGATGGGTTTCTTCTCTGCTTTGGCGCGTGTCAAGGCTTCGTCGAGAGAGCGCACATAGTTTACTTTGATGTCGGCCTTTACTTTGTCGCCATACATGCTGGGTTCTACTTGAGCCGAGGCAGAAAGAGGGGCAAGACATCCCAATGCAGTGGCACAAGCCAGGAATAGAGATTTGATAGTCATAAGGGGAAATACTTAGACGTTGGATGTAATCTTGAGAGAAATTTCGTCAAAGGTACGGATTCTTTCTGGAAGATTTAGACGAAAACTCAGAAAAAATCTCCGACGTTTTTCAAAAGAACTCGGAGATTTTTTCAAAACTCTCGGACTTTTTCAGAAAAATCTCCGAGAGTTCTACACCAATTCTCGGAGAAATCGTTGGGAAGTCTCCGAAAGGGCTTTCTATTATTGGGCTTTTGGGGTGAAGTCTTTCACACAGCGCACGCTATAGAGCACGGGGCGTTCCATATTGTCTAAGCGAGAAGTGCCGCGCCACACCTTGTCGTTGAAGTGAGAAGACATGCGCACGATGGCACCAGGCAGAGAGTCATTGAGTGTCACGGGAGTCGATGTCCAATAATACCATGATTTTCCACGATTCACATAGAGCTGACCGCGGGCTTTCTGGTAGGCATTGGCCCCCGCCAAGGGAGCATTGAAACCTGCTGCACCTCCTTCGCTCATCACGGTGCCTAGCCCTGCACCGCGCCAAGCATTGTCGAGCTGAGCTTCTTGGGAAGAGAGTCCAAGAGCTTGCTCAAGTTGCTGCCAATCTTGGTCGGAGGGGAGTCGCCATCCCTCAGGTACAGATGCTTTTGCCGCAGCGTAGGAATAGAGGAAACCGTATTTCTGAACATATCCTCCATTAGCCTTTTCTGCTTTTTCAAAGTTGGCGCGGCCATATTTGGCACGAGCGGCAGGTTGAAGGGCGAAGCTGGCGAGGCGAGTGGTGAGGGTGTCGTCGAAATCGGGGTTGAGATAGGCGATGTTTTCACGCAGTTGGGCTGCGGTCAAACGACCGCGCTTGAAATGCTTGAAGAGTGGGAGGATGAAATTGTCGATGGGAGTGCCATCCACTTTCCAACCACCGAACTTCGGATCCAGGAAGAGTTCTTCTATCATTTGCCCTAGGATTTGGTCGTCGGGCACCATTTTCTTTTGATCCACGGGTTTTTCTTCCCAGGTGAAAGCACCATCTAGGCTATAACCATTGGGGGCATAGCGTAGATTTTCGGCCAACCAAAGTTGATTGCCCACACGAATGGTGTGGTAAACATTGTTGTCGCGTGGGTCGGTGAAGTCGGGGCCAGCCGTAACGGCCGAGGAGCGATAGGAAAAACTGGGGTTTTCTTCATCGTGACAGCCGATGAGCGCGCCAGTGGCTAGCAGGAGTAGAGTATATAATAGGGACTTCATGAGAGGACTAAGTCATTATCGGTGAGAAATGTGCAGAGAAATGCGTATCGGAGTCGTAAGCGACGTCTATTGTTCTATGCGATTGTAGTTGAGATTCAAGCCCAGTGTTTGGCTAATAAAGTTGTAGAGCAACTCATATTTCTGCATCACGAGGGGGAAGTCTCCATAGCGTTGGCGGAAACCTCCATCGCCCAGATAGAGCAGAGCCTGAAGATATTGTTCGCGGTCTTCGCTGTCATCACTTGGGGCGTAGGCTCCCGATTGTTTCCAGCCAGCGAGGAAACCGAATTGTGCGATTTCGGCAATCATGGCCTTGCGCATGTTTTGGGCTTCTTCCTCATCTTTAGCAATGGGCTCTTGACCACCGGTGCTACGCAACAGCAGAGTTACGATGTCTTCGTGGTTGTAGGGGGTGAAAGGAGGCTCATCGAAGAGTGCATTTACAGAGTAGACGAAGCTCTTTTTGCCCAAGTCCAAGACGGTGGGTAGGGGATAGGTGCTATTGAGCTTCTTCCATTCTTGACCATACCACCCATTGGTCTTGCTCACCTCTGCGAAACGGCCACAGAGAGCAGTCTGGGCTTTCACGCGATCACTCACCATGCTTTGCACGATGGTGCTGATTTGGGCGGCTACTTTGGCGGAGTCGGTGAGCGAACGCACTTGAGCGAGCACGAGGGTGCGGAATCCCACGTGGAAAGTGGGCTGTTGTGTGCGGTGAGCTGAGGTGGCAGTGAGGGTGTCTGCTACCATGATGCTGAAAGGTCGCATGGGCTTAGAAATCTGGCCGAGATAACTGCGGATGAAGCGGAGCGCGCGCATCTGATCTTCGGGCGCGGTGAGATAGACGTAGGAGTATTTCACACCACGATTGTAGCCTGAAAAGGTCCAGTTGAGGTCTACGGTTTCATAGGTCGTACGAGATTTGCCATCTACACCAAGACCTTCAGTGTGCTTGGCGATGGTGTCGTTGAAATATACGGGAACACCAAAGTCTTTGTAGAGCAAATAGCGTTCATGTTGGATGGAATCGTCGGGTTGATCGGTGATGACAAAGTCATTGCCATAGGTGAGCCCAGGAGTGATGGGGTCTTCGCTGCTGCATCCTACGAGAGCGAGAAGCGAACAGAGGAATAGAAATATATGTTTCATGGGGATGGAGCTTAAAATGTGGGAAGACGTGAGAGCCTTAGTAATAGGGTGGGCATAAAGATACCCTAAAGTCCTAAAGATTCATCATAGAGCAGTGCTCTGAATACTACGGAGCAGGCGTGGGAGTTTCGGGAGTGTTCTCCTCTTCTTCATCTGGGACGTTGGGCAACTCACGAGGTTTCTTCACTTCCACGCGCTCTGGGCGCACATGGTTGGGCATGGGCACCTTGTCGAAAGAGATGACACTCTCGGGAAGTGAGAAGGTGTAGGCAGCATCGCCCGAGGGGAGGAGGAAAAGATGCGTGGTGAGGAAAGAGTTTTGCTCCGTGTAAGCATTGAAAGCGTGAACGACAGTCTTGCGCAAAGGGTATTTCTCCAGCACACTATAGCGGCGCAAGTCGAACCATCGGTGACCCTCGAAGCAAAGTTCGCGGCGGCGTTCGTTGCGAATCTCATTGACCAAGTCTTCTCCTGTGTGGTTCGTCAACTCTTCGTCTATACGCTGGCGTTGCAGTTGGTGAAGCACTGCGTTAGCTTCGGCATCCTTGCCCTGCATGGCCAAGGCTTCTGCCAAATTGAGGTAGGCTTCTGATGTGCGGAGGGTGAAACCATCAGAGATGTGGTTGGCTTCGGTGGTGCGCTCATATTTATTGGCCAATCCTAGACTGTCGGACAGAGAGTTTGTGCTGAAGAAGGTGCTGCGACGTGCATCGAAAGCCGAGAACAATTCGTAAAGTTCGCGCGAAACACAATAGTCGGCTGGCGCACCAGTGAGTGAAGTGTTACGATCTGTGGCAGCGAGGTGGTTAGCTCCTTGAGTGAAGAGGATTTCCACATTGTTGCGAGTCAGGAAAGGTTGACCGCTTTGTAAAGCAGACAGAGGAGTGAGCTTGGCACGAGGACTTTCTACCACGCGACGAGCAGCCTTTTCGGCATCGCTCCAGCGTTGCATGTAGATATATACGCGGCTCAAGAGGAGATTGGCGGCTTCGGCCGATGCGCGGTGCAGACGGAAGCGGTCGGGCTGTGGAGAAACCGTCAGTTCGCTGGCTGCTGTCTCCAGGTCTTTAGCCATTTGCGCATAGACAGCGGCGTTGGTGGCGCGAGAAAACTGCGTTTCTTTGTCTTTGTTGTGCTCCACATAGGAAGTGAGCTTCAGAGGAACACAGAGGTCAACGGCTGCGGAGTCGAGGCGGTAGGGACGTCCGTAGAGATTGGCCAAAGCAAAATAGAATTGCGAGCGTGCAAAGAGGGCTTCCCCTTTGACACGATGGTAGAGAGCATCGTCTTCTTGGGTGGCATGTGGCATGTCGTCGATGAGATCTACGATGTTATTCACATGGTTGATGCGCGTGTAGAGCGTTTTGAGCGTAGCATCGTCGTTACCTTTGTTGGTGCGGCCATAATTGTAGCGCACATCTTGTTGCCAAGTGAAGTAGCCGTACATCGGAGCCACGGTGTGTGTCCATGCCGTGTTACCAATATTGCCTTGTTGTGACGTACCAGTGGTGTTAATATCATCGTCGAGGATGTTGATAAATCCATAGGTGCTGGCCGAAACCCCTTTGTTCACGACATGGCTTTTGAGATATACATCGCCCACCAAGAGCTCGTTGAGGTCTTGCACGGTCTTTGCGACTACACGATCTTGAGAATATTGATCGAGAAAGTCGTTGCAGCTTGCAGTGCTTAGGAGCGAAAGAGCAAGTGCGAGGGTGGAAAACTTGTGATTCATGAGTAATCTATGCATTGGTTGAGGCTATGGTGGCTGCCTATGGGAGGAGAACACACCGACTGCCTCAAGATGGGAGATGATTAGAACGAAATTCTCAGGCCAAAGGTGAACGATGGGCGAAGCGAGAGGGCTGTTTGCAGTGAGAAACCTGACTGCGTGGGATCCTGTCCTTCGAGAGCAGATGATTTGAGTGTGAAGACATTGGTCATCGCTGCATCAAGTGCAAGATTGGAGAAGGGGAGTCCTTTGAGTTGCTTGCGAGAGAACTGGTAGCGCAAGGCAAGATTGCTCAAACGCAAGTAGCTACCCGATACTACTCGTGCATTGGAATTGTCATACATCATCCAGTAATTGTCGGCAAAAGCCTCGAAACCTTGGGTCGCTGCAGGAGTAGCAGCACTCCAGTGGTAGCGGTTCTCTTGAAACGCTGGATCGCTGGGACTGATCAAGGAAGGAAGCTGAGTGTGCTTCTCATCGCCTGGCTTGCGCCAACGCTTGGTAAACTCTTTGCGCACGTTGTTTTCTGACGAAACTCCATCGAGCACATCCTTATATAAGGCGAATTTACGAATCTTATTGCCAAGGGCATAGTTGAAGCTCGCAGAGAGCGACCACTGTTGGTAGCGTAGTGTGCTGTAGAATGAGCCAGCGAGATTGGGTTCACGGCTTCCGCTCTGAGAACCTACGCGTTGCATGATGCGGTCCAGGGGTTGTCCTTCGAGTAAATGTTGACGATCGCGGTAATCATCAAAGAGGGGAAGACCATTTTGTGGATCGAGACCGATGAAATTGTAGCTATAGAAGGTGCCAATGGGCTTGCCATCGATGATGGCCGTGCCATTGAGGTACTTTTCTATCTTATATTTGTTGGCGGTTTTGGTGTTTATGCTGTTATAAACTACGGAGTAGTTGGCAGACACCAGCCACGTCCAATCGCGGGTCTTGATGGGATAGGCCGAAACATTGATGCTGAAACCACTATTCGTGATATCACTGCCGTTCATTGTGTAGTTTTCCACACCATTGAAGGGAGAAACTAAAGTGTTGTCAAAGGCATCTTTAGTGTGCTTGTAGTAGGCATCTACACCTACAGTGAGGCGATAGTCGAAGAGTGAAGCATCTACGCCCACATTCCACTGATCGGTCTGTTCCCAACGTAGGTAGGGATTGGGCAAAGCATCGACTTTTGCCACATTTTCTCCATAGTAGGTGTCGAGACTCTCTTGGCGCAATAGGAGATTGGGCGTTTGATTGTCTACCATATTACCCGTCTTACCAAAGGAGGTGCGCAGGCGCAAATCGCTCACTGCATCGTATTGGCGCAAGAAGAGAGACTTCAGATTGAGCATGCCTGAGGCAGACCACACAGGGAGGAACTTTTCGTTGCTGCGTGAGCCAAACTTATTGGAAGCATCAAAGCGTGTGTTGGCACTCAATGAGAAGAGGCTACCATAAGAGTAGGAAAAAATGGCGTAGCCACTCAGACGGTGTGTCTTGTCGGCACGGAGCGTGGGGTGATTGTGTGCCACCCATGAAGCATATTTGGGGAAACGATTCATTTCCTCCGCTGTCATGTTCACATATTTCAAACCACGACTCTTGAAGAAACCGCGTGTGTTCTCGCTGAATCCGTCTGTGTTCGACACATTCATTTCATAACCCAACGAAGCACTGAGGAGGTGCAGTTTCTTCTCTCCGAGTGCATGCCGAAAATTGGCTTGTGCACGGAACGTAAAGTTTTCGTTTACGTTCGTTCCTGTGTTGTACACGCCGCCGTAAGGCATATCCGAGAGACCATAATCGCCAGGAATGGGAGCTTGTCCATATTCTGCATTGCGCAACTGCGCAGCATAGTTGGATTTCTCGCCGAACCAAGTGGAATTGTCGGAGTGGGTGCGCTGATAAGAGGTGGTGAGGGTGAGGTCGAGCAGTGTTTTGAAACGATATGTCAAATCAAGGGCTGCCATGATACCGTTTGAGCTGTAGAGCTTCTCTGCATTCTCAATCTCATTCAGAATGTTGTAAGCATATTTGTACTGCTCGTTCTTGTCCGTGCCCACATTGTAGGCGTGTCGTTGGTAGAAGAAATAAGAACCATCGTTGTTGAAGGCTGGAAGTGCCCGCGTGGTATTATAGGCATAACCCAAGAGATCGATTTCTCCAGGGAGTTGCGTTTTCTTCTGTACGTTGGCATTGAGGCGGATATTCGCTTGGATCACCTTCGCAATGCGAGTTTGCATGTTGAGCGAGGCGGTGTAGCGGTCGTTGTTGTGGTGCAGTTGCACGCCCTCTTCGCGATTGTAGCCCAGAGATGCGTAATATCTGGCAGTTTCACTACCTCCCGACAGTGCCACAGTGTGATTGTGGTTGAAGGTGTCGTGGGTGAGCAACTTAAACCAGTCGGTATTCACCGTTTCCGCACGTTGCACCTCCGCCAAGAATCCATTGTAGTCCGTCTGTCCCGTGACAAATCGGTGATAAGCCCCTTCGTAGCCCACCATCGTCATGTGGTTGGGGAAGGTGTAGTGGAGATTCATCAATTCTTGTCCAAACTGCACGCGCTCTTGTGAGTTCATCAAGTAGATGTTGCGGTCTGAATAGCGCGGACGAGCGGTGAATTTGAATTGGCTGTTGTAGGTGATGCGTGGAGGGCCAGGCTCCCCCTTCTTAGTGGTCACCACAATCACACCATTGGCTGCGCGAGTGCCGTAGAGAGCAGTGGCAGCCGCGTCCTTAAGTACGTCGACACGTTCAATGTCTTGGGGGTTAATCCCTGAAATCGCGTTACCGATGTAGTTGATGTAGTCTGGATCATTAAGCTGGTCGTTGGTCACATCGACAGGGTCGGAGAGAGGGATGCCATCTAGCACCCACAGAGGTTCGCGATTGCCGATGAGCGTGGAAGTACCGCGGATGCGCATACGAGCAGTTGCCCCCACTTCGCCAGAGTTCTGCATGAATACCATGTCGGGCACGCGACCTTCTAGAGCTTGTTCCAAACTCGTCATACCTGGCATGAGGATTTCTTCCATCTTCAACGAAGTGATGGCGCTAGTCTTCTCACGAGTCGAAATCGTGCCATAGCCTGTCACCACGGCTTCTCCGAGACTTTGACTGTGATCTTCGAGCATGAAGTCGTAGTGTGTCACATTAGTGCGTCCACTCTTGGTTTGTCTCTTCATGCCAAGGTAGGAAGCCGAAATAGAAAGGCCAGCTGTGCTAGTGCCTGCTGGAAGTTTCACACGATAAGCACCTTTGTTGTCGGTTTGCGCTGTCCAAACTTTGCGCCCCAGTGTGACCCGCACGTAAACTCCTACGAGGGGTTCGCCCTGTTTGTTGAACACCATGCCCGTCACCACGTTATCTTGCATGGTGTTTTGGGAGGTGGCGGTGGTTTGCGCGGATAGTGGGGTGGTGGCCGTCAAGGCTCCTGCCGCGATGAACGCGGCTATTAAACTACGAAATGGGGGATAAGTCCTCATAGGCATGAAGAGATAAGATGAAGAAATGAGCGGTCGGAGATTGCATAAAAGTATTTGTTATGTGCTTATATGCAGAGACTCGATTGCAAATATACTAGTTGTTCTTGATTATAACAAGATTTTATTTATTTTTCTGCAATGTTTTCTGCGAGGGGCGTTTGTTTTGATGGAAAAGTAGTGGAAAATGTGGTAAAAATGTCGCTTTTTTATTGCGATAATTACTTTTTGTCTATCTTGTGGTTGCTGGAGAAAAGTGAGTTTTTTGCGAATTTCGTTAGAAAAGCTATATACTCTGAGATGAAATGGTGAGGTAATTACGATGTATGTGGCTATTACTAATGGTATAATTCAATAATATAAAATGGTATAAGAGAAAAAATGCACAAAAAACTGAGCATTATATTTGAAGCACTGTCTTGCTTCCCTCTAGCTTTCGGTTCTGGATTGTCTATTCGACGGCATATAATGCAACTCCTAGCTTGCGATGGGCTTTGGGAACCGTTGAAAATGGAAGAGTCCATGGGAAGAGGCATGAAAAATCTAGGGATTTTTAGGAATATCGTGCAGTGTCTTTGGTAAAGTATTAGGAGTGGATACTAGGGAGAAATCAGTGGGAAAATCTATTCATATCTTCTGTTTAAGAGAATCTAGCCTTATTGTATAGAGGATTATTGCGCAACTTGAGTTTTTTTGCGCAAAATATGGCTCTGAAAAACTCGAAACTTTTCGAAGAGAACGCTGTTTACTCCCATTTTTGTAGGGATTTTTCTCGAAAAGAGGGATGACAATGAGAAAAAATGAAGAAAAAATTTGGAGAAGTCAAAATAAAATCTCAAATTCGCCCATGAAAACAATTGAAAACAGCAAGTGAACATTGCAAAAATGGGTGTCTAAAGTTCAATTTCAAGAATTTTTACTTGAAAACTTTCACCTTTTATTCACTGCTATTAGGCATAAATCCTTATTTTCCCATGAAGATGCCATTTAGGACCTCAATCCTAAGACCAAGACGAAAACAAAATTGAAAGTACTCGCACCATTCATTGCGATGTATACGCCAATCTTCTATAACCGAAACAACGGACGGATTTAACCATGCTTAAGGAAGCACAGAGCTCTCAACAGGAGTGTCACCAATCCTTGTAGCCTAATCTTGTCGTCCGAATCTTAGAGTCTTTCGTGATTCTCTATTGTCTTTTACCTAAAAAACAAACCCTATGATGAGCAATGCTAATCGTAGACCCTCCGCTAGCCGAGGTGCTTCGCGGATGTCGGCCTTTATCGGCTTGATGTGTGCCTTAGGCGCACTGCCTTTCTCCCCAGCGCAAGCTCTTGCTGCGCAAGCCACCAACCATCGTGCAGCGGTGATGGAGCAACAACGCGTCAATGCAAAACGTGTCACTGGTGTGGTGCGCGATGCTAAAGGCGAAGTTCTCGTGGGTGCTCTCGTGCGCGATGCTCAAAATCCACGCATCAGCACATTGACCAACGAACGCGGTGCTTTCACTCTCAGTGGAGTACGTAGTGGTCATGTCAATGTTAGCTATATAGGTTATGATAAAGTAGACGTAGCAGTGGGAGATGGTTCTCCACTTTCTATCACCTTGAAAGAAACGAATAGTAATCTTTCCGAAGTGGTGGTCGTGGGTTATGGTCGCCAAACCAAAGCAAACCTCACTGGTTCCGTAGCACAAATCAAGAGTGAAGAATTGCAGAGTCGCCCTGTGCAAAACGTATCTTCAGCCCTCCAAGGCTTGATGCCTGGTGTCACGGTTACTGCAGGACAAGGACGTCCTGGCGCCGATGGATCCACCATCCGCGTGCGCGGTATCGGTACGCTCAATAATTCCGCTCCTTATATCCTCATTGATGGTATTGAAGCTGGTACGCTCAACTCTCTTGACCCTAATGACATCGAGAGCATTTCTGTGTTGAAAGACGCAGCTTCTGCAGCCATCTATGGTTCTAAGGCTTCCAATGGTGTGATTTTGGTGACCACCAAACGCGGTAAGACCGGTAAGCCAGTCGTAAGTTACAATGGTAACGTAGGTTTCCTCAATGCGACTCGCTTAGTAGAACGCTTGAGCTCTTATGAATATGCCAAAATGTATAACGATGCTCTTGCGGCTAATGGCAAGAAGGTACGTTGGTCTGATGAGGATCTCAAGAAATTTGCCGATGGCTCTGATCCCGATGGTCACCCCAATACTGATTGGTACGGACTTGCTTACAAGACAGGTGTGCAACACTCACACAATGTCAACGTATCTGGCGGTACAGACTTGGTGAAATATATGGCCTCTGCGGGTTATATGAACCAAGAAGGTATTCTTCAATCGTCCAATCGTGAGCGTTTCACCATGCGTTCTAACTTGGACTTCAATTTCTCTCCCAAGCTCACAGGACACGTTGGCTTAAATTTCATTCAGGACAACCACAATGACCCTAATAATAACTATGTAGGTGGTGGTTCTGACCAAATCATCCGACAACTTAATATCATTGCTCCTTGGATTCCCGCACACTTTAAGAATGGCACTTATGGTACTATTAGTGATGGTAACCCAATAGCATGGCTCGAAGCTAATCAACCCGTCAAGAATGAAGACCGTACCATCACGGCTAACTTGGGTTTGGACTATCAGCTTCTCAATAACCTTATGCTGAGTGCGAAACTCGGCCACGTAGCAAGTAATGCTTACCAACAATCTTTCTTGAAGTATTTCCGCTACAACCCCAACAAGGAGACGTCTCCCAACAACTTAACTGAAGGTTTTGGCGACGACACTCGCACCACCCTCGATCTTACGCTCAATTACGACAAGCAGTTTGGCGTTCATGGCCTCAAATTCTTAGGAGGTTATCATGCCGAACGCTATCACTATCACGGACTTTCTGCCTATAGAAAGAACTTCCCTGGCAATGAACTCACCGACATGAATGCAGGTGAAGCTGCTACAGCAACCAATGGTGGCTACTCTCGCGATTTGAACATGCTGAGCTATTTTGCACGTGTCAATTACGATCTGATGGGTCGTTACCTCTTTGAGGCCAATGTTCGTGCAGATGCTTCTTCACGTTTCGCCAAGGGAAATCGTTGGGGCTACTTCCCCTCTTTCTCTGCTGCATGGCGCATTTCTGAAGAATCCTTCATGGAAAACACGAAGGATTGGCTCAACTATCTCAAGATTCGTGGTTCATGGGGTCTTTTGGGTAACCAAGATGCACTCAATGACTACTACCCAGCCGTGAATACTTATACTATTGGTGGCGTGAGCAACTTCAATGGTAAGCCCAACACAGGCTATTATCAAGGCAGCTACAAGCAAACTACAATTTCTTGGGAAAAGGCACGTACTTGGGGTGTGGGTGTAGACTTCCAATTGTGGAACGAACTCACTGGTAGCCTTGATTTCTATGACCGCAAGACCACAGGTATCATCATGAAAGTGCCTGCGCCTTATGAATTCATGTTGGGTGACTACATGGACAATGTGGGTGCTATGCGCAACACTGGTGTGGAATTGACCCTTGGCTACCAAAAGAAATGGGGTGAATGGTCATTTGGCGCACAAGCCAACGTGTCTTACAACAAGAACGAAATCCTCAACCTTGGTGGTGTGGATTATCTGCCCGATGGCAACCAACGCAAGGCTGTAGGCCATGCTCTCGGCACATACTACATGTATGAAGCTGATGGTTTCTTCCCCACCGAAGAAGCTGCACAGGAATGGATGAAGAAGTATAGTGGCAAACCTGGCTATCCTTTCGGTAGTAATAAATTCCATGCTGGTGACTTGATTTATAAGGACACCAATGGTGATGGTAAGATCACAGAAGACGACCGCACCTATCACGGAACTGCACATCCTAAGTGGAACTTCGGTTTGGTGCTCAATCTCGGTTGGCACAACTTCGACTTCCAAGCAATCCTTGCAGGTTATGCTGGAGCACAACGAGTGCTAGGTTCTGAAGTCTATGGAGACTTCCAAGGTGACAACTCTCACCCATCTACTATCTGGCGCGACTCTTGGACTTACAACAAGAGCAATCCTCAGATGCCTCGCGTCGTAGAAGGTGAACAGTCTATGAGCCACTGGCGTCGTGTCATGAGCTCTTTCTGGCTCAACAACACTAGCCACCTCCGTCTCAAGAATATCCAATTGGGCTACACGCTCCCTCAAAGTGTCACTCGCACCCTTGGAATATCTAAGATGCGTTGCTACTATTCTGTCGAAAATCTCTTGACCATCGACGGCATGAAGGTAAATACTGATCCCGAAACCTATGTAGAACGCGGATCTAACTATCCTCTCATGATGACCAACTCATTGGGTATCTCCGTGACCTTCTAACCTCAAAATAGACACTATCATGAAACGTATTAAATATGCCGTTGTTGCGCTCGCCGCGCTCTTCGCCACTTCATGTTCAGACTTCCTAGACACCACGCCCCACGATGCCATTAGTCCTTCGACTACGTGGAAGAGTGCAGAAGATGTCAATAAGTTTCTCACTGGAGCTTATGCTGGATGGGCTAACTCTTACTCCATTTTCTATCTTGATGCAGCTTCCGATATCGCCTACAACAACTTCCCCTGGGAAGGATGGCGCCCCATTGGTAACGGCACATGGACAGCCAGCAGCACAGGAGCATCTTTCTATGGCTTTGGCTTGATTTCTCGTTGCAACAACGTGGTGAACAACATCGACCGTGCCAAAATTTCAGACAAGGCTGTCTACAATAATCTTCTCGGACAAGCTCTTGCTATTCGTGCCTATGCTTATGCTCGCATGAACTTCTGGTATGGTGGTGTGCCCATCTTGGATGATTTCTTCCCTAACTCTGAAGCAGCCAAGGTGCCTCGCAACACCGAAGCGGAAGTTTGGGAACACTTCGACAAAGACATCGATCGTGCCATCTCTCTCCTTCCTAATGCTCCTGCTGAAAGCGGAAGAATCGCCAAAGGAGCTGCCCTTGCCATCAAGATGCGCTATGCACTCTATCGTGGCAACTGGCAGCAAGCAGCAGAAACTGCAAAGGCAATCATGGATTTGAAGCAGTATGAACTCGATAAGGACTATGCTGCTCCTTTCACCATCGCTGGCAACAAATCGAAAGAAATCATTATTGCTGAAGAGCACGATGAGGTGCAAAACGATATGGGCATCTTTGGTCAGCTCTACAACAATGGTGATGGTGGTTGGTCATCCATCGTGCCCACGCAAAATCTTGTGGACCTGTATCTCATGAAAGATGGTCTCCCCAAGGAAGAGTCTAGACTCTACGATAAGACTCACCCCTTCGCCAATCGCGACCCTCGCATGGCTAAGACCATTCTCTATCCTGGTTGCGACTATTGGAACGGGGTGTACAATACCCTCGATAAGCAACTCGATGGTAAAGATAATCCAGACTATCCCACTAAGGCTGCCAACTCTTCTAAGACTGCGCTCACCTGGGCGAAGTATCTCTATCCCAAGAGCCAATATAACGACATGTGGACAACCGCTGCTTCAGTTGTCATCTTCCGTTATGCAGAAGTGTTGCTCTCTCGTGCTGAAGCGCTCAACGAACTCAGTGGACCTTCTGAAGAAGTCTACGCTTTGATTGATCAGCTCCGCACACGCGCAGGAATGCCTACGGTGGATCGCGCAAAATATGCTACAAAAGATGCACTTCGTGAGGTGATTCGCCGTGAACGCACCGTAGAACTTGCAGGAGAAGGTCTCCGCCGTGCCGACATTGTGCGTTGGAAGGATGCTTCTGGTAAGATGGTAGCTGAAACCGTGTTGAATGGCAACCTTACTCGTATCACTGGTACTGTGGATATGAAGGGTGCTAATCCTGAAACTCGTGCTACTATTGCTGAAGAACGCGATGTCATTGAAGATCGTTCCTTCAAGCCCGAGTATCGCTACTGGCCTATTCCACAAAGTGCAATAGACCGTAACCCCAAGCTCAAGCAAAATCCTGGATACTAATCCATCAACCTGTTTCATTTTCTTCAAGTCCCCTCTTTACGGAGGGGACTTTTGTTTTGGGGCTTGAGAGGATGGCTAGAGTATAAAAGGAGTCTGTCATCAAAAACAGGAAGCCATCAGGTCTTATCGTAATCTTTCGCCACGTGCTCACGCTTGGAGTAGTTGCTCTCCTTGGTGACTTATTTTTACCTTCACTCTTCTCATCTCTTTTACGAGGTGAATGCTCCTAATAAAACTAAAATCCTAACGCTCTCGCGCGCACGCGCGTGCGCACATTACAAGAGTTTTTGTCTTTTAACTTTCACAACCTTCACATGTCTCCCTTGTAATATTTTATTTTACAGAGAGTTATGTCTGTTTTTCGGATATATTTTAACAATTCAATCCTTTGAGCCGTTTTTTCTTTCCTGAAATTGCTCAAAAAAGCTCGTCTACTCAAGTCTGAAAGAACTTAAACATCTTGATAAATTCTAGGAGAGAACTCAAAAGTTCTCGGAGATTTTACTCAAATTCTCCGACTTCTTCCATTACTTTTCCTAGTTTTTGGGAACACTTCTCGGAGACTTTCATGTTTCAAGTTTCCATTTTTCTTCTTTTTTCGATAACTGAAAAGAGGCCTTCTCAGCCAGAAAACTATTGCTGTGAACGAACCGTGTTCCTATTACCTTGGTAATAATCTGTAGTCTAGGTGAATACGCAGATTTTTGTGAAGGTTGTGAAAGCAAAAAGTGCAAAATTGCTGTAATGCGCGCGCACGCGTACGCGCGAGAGACATTGCAATATGAGCAGTTTTCATTCTATATAGTGCGTAGTTCTTAATGGTGTTACTCCATCATGAGTTTTCTTAGCTTTCCATTTCCATAAGAGAAAAGACAACGCTGATGTCTACACTCATCTTCGTAAGCTATTTTCTGGCTTCTTCGCACTTACTTCTGTGTTTGCAGAGCTTTTGCATCGCAAGACATGGGAAAGTCTTTGTGTCTCCACTCAGGAGCAGAATTGTAGCATTGGGATGTTGGTTTTTCAGTAGTTTGTTTTGACATGGCTGCGCAAAGCTGGATGGGCTTGGAGAGGTAAAGAAAAGAGGCTACATCAAAAGGAAATGTTGATGTAGCCTCTGAGTTATAAATGCTATGCTAACAAATCGTTAGACACAGGAATGAGTTAAGCGGGCGTCTAAATTAGTGCGCGCAACCTGTTTGTGGCAATTGCTTGAAGAAGTCGTTACCCTTGTTGTCTACCAAGATGAAGGCAGGGAAGTCTTCGACTTCGATTTTCCAAATCGCTTCCATACCGAGTTCGGGATATTCCACACACTCGATGGACTTGATGTTGTTTTGCGCGAGAATAGCCGCTGGACCACCGAT
>ERZ773254.555-NODE-555-length-20270-cov-23.891417_pt1 | contig 20270 bp, 20 predicted proteins | sample MGYA00580516_ERZ773254 | MGnify/ENA primary metagenome ERZ773254 (study PRJEB29015, sample SAMEA2738158) | human oral metagenome | biome: human oral; feature: human-associated habitat; material: saliva | place: China | collected 2192 ...
TTAGCTCTAACGGGAACAAGGTTGTAAAAAGAGTTTATAAAAGTAATCGAGCTAAGAATAGATAAAAAATAGTCCAAAGTTGAGGATATAAAACATCTTATAGGCAGGTAAGACTCCAAAATAGGAAACAATTTAATCACCTAATTTTCTGTAGTTTTACTATTACAGATGAACAAATTGGTGGAGCTCCAACAGGTAAGCTACTGAATACAATACTTGAAATGCAGCTTTATTTACGAATACAAATAATTGGAAGAATGGTTATTTTACCTATAGCTGGCCGAAAACCGCAGGTGCGCATAGTAATCTGAAGGCTACAGGAACAGCTGGACATTCAATATTTTGGAAAATAGAGAAAAGATGAAACAGATTATAATATTAATTACATTTATCATTTTTCCATTTCAAATAGGAAAGGCTAATAGTCTTATTTCTTTAAAGAATGATATAGATACTTCTATCGTTATACAGACCCAAAGACAAAAATGCATAATTGTCCAATTAATTAATAAATTTACGGATACGGAAGGATTGACCAAAATACTTCTAATTAAAAAAGACAAAAAGAAGCTTATAAGTAAAACTTTACCATCGGCAGATGACATAAAAAATCTCAATATTAATATAAATAAATACAGGACAGGCTTCATACTTAAAGCTCAATATGGTGGAGGAGATAATTTTTACAATCGCGATTTCTATTTTAAGTGGATTAAAGGTAGTTTCTTCTTATATAAGATTGTAGGTACACACGCTAAGCCTAACTTCACTAAAAGCATAATCACAGTAAAGAATATTCTACCATTTATAAATATCAGAGATTTCAATATCCAATGTTTTTTAGAGAATACTCCATAAGTTGTTTCTCCAATTGATATAATAATCTATTCAAGAGAACAACCGCTTGATGGCTTTAAGTGATAATGCAAGTTGAATTCTTACTTTTACAATGTTGTTGGTGTTCACTAATGGAGACGTTATCACTTGTACCAAAGAATAAACTAGGTGCACCATTGTTACTTTAAAACCCTAACATAGTTTTTGTTTTTAGTTGCTGTCACTTTTAACATTTCTCGTAAATGGTTTGTTATCAATGCGTTGTGATGTATGAAAGAGTGACGGGAGTGACAGGAAAATTGGAAAACAGGTGCTTTTATGATGTTCGACTAACTATGCAGAGGGCGAGATACTCGCTTGTTATGAAAAGGAAAAGGGCATAAGAAGGGTTGTAATAAAGATTCATAAATTGGGAATAACAGGTGGACTTTGACACGGTAAAAGATGCCCTTTCGCATGGTAAAAGATGCTCTTTTGAGGTGTGAAAGATGCCCTTTTGCAATGTAAAAGGGCACCTTTTAGAAGGGCGTTTGTAAGTCTTTGATAGAGAATGGTATACAAGTCTGAATGCTTTGCATAACTCCTGATTTTGCGAACATGTAGCTTGATTTCCCTGTAAACATATTTCTGATTATTCCGTAATGGCGTGGTGGTATGCGTCGGGACAGATAAGTTTACATGAAACTGCACTGGAGCGTTTTGCCACAAACAGGCGTATCTTATAACTATCAGTTCCGCTTTTCCACCCAAACGCAAAAGCCGATTACATACCATTTCTGATTTTGCTGTCATTTCTGTCACTCCGTTTGTGCCTTTAACAGTCTGAATATAAACTCATTACACGAAGTGTTAAAAGTAACAGCAACTAGAATTTAAACTTAATTAGGGGTTTTGATGCTTTTCTCTTGATTACATTTACGCACACAACGTAACCTATCCTTCTCCGTTTTCCCATACTCTAAAGACGCATTTACAAAATAAAGTTGTATATTTGCCTTAGAAATAACACATGACATAGGAGTCTGCGGACATTAGGTCTTACGGTGGAGGAGGTGTTGTGGTGTCGGAGATACAGGTTTCTTTGTGCTGTGATGAGAGTCACAGTAGAGACTGATGTCTCTCATATTTATGTTCTAACTTCACCACACACACTACTCTGACGCTCCAAAATATTATTTGACGAATACTCATCGTCCGAAGACCTGCCCTACAAGTTCAATGGCAAGCAGCTTGATGACGAAACCGGCTTGTACTATTACGGTGCATGGTACTTGAATCCTATCGTGAGTCTATGGTATGGAGTGGGGAATTGCACATGAGCTTGTTTTACTTGGTTCAGATGTTTCTAAATATGTAGAAGCATATAGAGAGAATAAGAATAATCCTGTAAAAGCAAGTGAAGTTATAGACAGAATGATGTCTCAGGACCCTCATGGAGACAAGGATCATGCAGATTTGAAAAATAATAATTTATCAAATATAGGAGTTGTCAATTATCTAAACACAATGAAAGAGATGGGACTTAACCCTAAAAAACAAGTAAAAGAATAAAATGAAAAATCTCAAATCACATCTTTTACAGTTTTCTATTGTTTGGGAGGCTATAGGAGTATGTATGCTGTTTTGTTTTATCTCATGTAACCAGCAAAATAAAGAGATATTTATAGGAGAAGTGAAGAATCAAATTGAGGTAGAATATTATAGAGATTCTATTTTAATAAAATCCTTGGATAAAAATGGGAAAGAGGAAGAATTCGTCCGTAGAACCAAATTAACAAGGAGAGGTAACACATACCTTGATGAAGAACATCATGTAATCTTTTCTCTCAAGGATACTACCTATACTTATAGGAGTTCGCCTTTAGACGAGGTGACTGTTTTTATTAAGAAAGAAAAAGGAAATATGTTCTCTTCTATGAGAATGAAAACTGTTGACAAGTCTCTTAAGAAGTATGAACTTATCGAGTCTATATACTATACTTCAGATTTCCACATTAAATCATTTGTCGAAAATCAATATATAACATTTAACGATAAATAATACCTACGGTGCCAACGGTAATCCAACGCTGGTAACGAATGAATCAACGAATAAGAAAGTATGTCTATAGATAACATAACGAAAACGGTTTTTGTTTCGGTTTTCTTTTTGGCACTTTCGGGTTGTACAATCAAAAAGGAACCATTTTCTCCATCTCTACAATATGTGCTTGACCAATTCTCTAAAGAGCATCCAGAGTATAATGTGATACAAATACAAGTGTCTAAAATTAATAATTATAACTTGTTATTTATGACAGGGTTAGGTGCTTATGACCCGGACATGATTGATGGTTATTATATCTATAATGGAAAGTTAATAACATATTTCCAGACGAATAGTTTAGATAGGACACATATAGTAGATATAAAAGTCTTAAAAAAATATAGTGGCAAGATAGATGGCTACAGAAATGTTTTCCAATCAAAAGGTATAACGGAGCCAATTCAACGAGCATTTCTTATCACTAATGAAAATAAAATCGTTAGAATTCCCAAAGATTTCTCCTTATTATCTAAGGGAGGAAGATATGTTGATACAAATGTTATAAAGAATACGGGATTAAAGAAATTTCTTCATAGCTATATTGAAAACGACCCTTCAGTATTATATGAGCTTCGTTTTAAACAAGAGAAGGGTAAGCAGTATGTTATCTTCCGTCCAATGATTTTTTATGATTCTTCAAAGCTTAATGGTTATTTCTTTTGGAATGGGCACTTGATAGTGTTGTATAATCTAAAACAATCAGGAGATTTATTGAACAAACAGAATATTTTGCATAGTCATACGATACTCAATTATCGAAGTCTATTGATTGACGATTGGAACTTCCCTTATCCCATCAAGTTAGAAATAATAAATGATAAGGCGCTAAAAGAACTCTCATTAGACGAAGGATACTCCTTATGATCAGGTGATTGGGACTTGAATCTCCCAATCTAATAAATGTAAAGCCCCGAAATGTATAACATCTCGGGGCTTTACTCTTATCTCGTTCTGGACTATCTCTTTCCGTTAGCAGTCCATATTTTCCCGTCTTTAGTGTATAGAATATGCAATGAAGAAGCATCAATCCTAATTATTTTTAGACCTTCTTTCAAGTCGATATTCACTAAAGTGTGGTCACCTTCCTTCTTAAAACTTACGCCTTTCAGGTCAGGGATGCCGTCTGAAAACCTAAAATAATAACTGCCAGCAGCTTTAATGACGGTTATAGAACCATTATCGGCACTTTTCTTTATTCCATTACCAGAATAAGTGATTCTTCCTTTGTATGTTCCTATAAATATTTCATTGTCTGTTGGGTCATCTGTCTTACTACAAGAGATTGAAGTAAGAGCTACTATGAATAAGCAAATCAAAGTAGCTAAACTGAAGATTCTTTTCATACTTATTTCCTTATTTTGATTTTAGTGATTCCTAATTACCTAATTTTATTTCTTAGCTTTTTCTTTCAAATAAGCTAATTTCTTTTCTAATAGTTTGATAAGATCTTCTGGTTTATTGTCTGAATCTGATAAAAGTGAGTCTACCTTTTCTTCTAAAGAGCCCTTTAACTCCATTGATTTATCACGCATCTTTCTGGTAAGACTATCTAACTGATCTTTCAAGCCATCAACTTTATCGCCTATAGAATTCTTTTTACATAAGGTTTTATCTTTGTCAAGTACAAAAAGTATACCTATACTTGCAACTGTGCCAGCTGCTACTCCTAATACAATGCTTCCAAATTTTGACATAGCTTTTCTGTTTTAATTATGTTATAAAGTGTAAGACTTATGTTGCAAAAATATGTTTGTTGTGATGACCTTTGTCACATAAGCCAACTAAACTCTGATATAAAGATACAACATAATGATGATAAGAACAAACCTTATACGAGAATTCCGATAGAATGATACAAAAAATAACATTCAAGCAGTTTATCTTATGATAATGTTTTGTATATTAACTTTTTTTCTATCTGATAAATAGAGTCTACTAAAAGATAATATTTATCTGCCAGTTATAAATTTTATAGCAGTCAGTGTTAGGTATAACCAAGTGCTTGTATGAGGATAATTTATGTGTCAACGAGCATTTCAGCTGCTTCTGAAAGTATAATACTCTTTGCTGATGGGCATACAACTTTAAGTTCTTCTGTTTATGTTTGGTCCTTGTTTCGTTGCTTATGAAACCCAACCGTAGCCCTGCACAGCCATATCCACAAAATGGTCTAAGAGCAGATTTGTTTTGTCAGAGAAGGCTTTACGGTCGTAAGTAGCAGGGAGATCTTTATCGAGCGACCGTTGTATCAGTCCTAACACCTTTATCTTGGGTTGTGGATCTTTATACCAATCAACAACTAATAGATTCTCCTTTTCCTCCATCAATTTCTTATATAGGTTCTTTGCTGCAAGTATCACCTTCTTTTCCTCTTCCTTTGTCAGCTTTCTCCCTTGTGTCAGTAGGTCGTATATCTCAAGTTCTTCTTCTTCCAACCCCATATCTTTCGATCGTCCCTGCTCCTTCTTCAGTTCGTCAATCAGCTGCAGCAACTTCTCATAGTAGTCCTCATTCTCCGTACCACCTGCATTATAGGTGTCAATGATATTCTTGTATCTTTGGGAGAAAGGCACTCTCGTACAGTTCTTATTAATCAACTGTTCCAATGCCGTTTCTATAAAGGTGCGAAGGTCATCAATCTCCATTGACTTGTAAGGAGTTGCATTGATAGACTTCCGAATACTCTCTACGTCCAGTTTACTCAAGTCAATCACCTTACTCTGATGGATATTATATTGTGGCTTGTCTTCTGCAACCATCACTGTAACGCTATCGTCCAGTGTGTAGCTCATCCTCTCTTTTGCCCTTCTTAGTTTCTCATCATCTATTCTGTTACAGAACAGTCCATTGAGATAACTCAGTGGAGAGAACTTCTCATTCTTCCATCCAAGCTCAAATATCTCTGGCTTTGCAGCATCATGTAGGTTCATCATAAGGTTACTCATCACCTTAAACCTGTTTTTACTCTCGTCTTTCTCAAGGATTTTGTCGTATGCCAATCGTAAAGACTCCAGTTTATCCAGTGTGTCACCATCGGTAATAATCTTATCCAAGCTTATCCCTAAACCTTGTAAGAACGAGTCACACTCCTCAATACAAGCGTCAATGGTTGCAATTAACTGCGTAATATCCTTTGCAGGGAACTCCGTACCTTCCTCACCATTTGAGGCATAGTCAGACAGTGCTTGCTGCATATACTTAAACACATTGACATAATCTACCACGATACCACAGCTCTTACCAGGGAATACACGGTTAGCACGAGCAATCGCTTGCATCAGTGTATGTCCCTTCATAGGCTTGTCTAAATAAAGGGTTGAGAGGGAAGGAACGTCAAAGCCTGTGAGCCACATCGCACATACAAAGACCAGACTCAGCGGATCGTCCTTATCTTTAAATCTGTCTTCTATATCTTTTCCCTCTGGTGTTATCTCGTTCATCTTGTTGCGATGAACAGTGATGTCTAATCCTTGCGCCTTGAACTTCTCTACTTCGTCAGCCTCTTCGCTGATGATGACAGCCATCTCCACCTTATTCATATAGTCCAGTCGTGCCGTCAGTTCGTCACGTTCTTCCTTTGTCTTGGCATTATTGCGCTCCTTGATGAGGGCTTTCTTCTCTTCTCCCCAGTAGTGTTGCACCTTCTCATACATCTTCACAGCCGTATATTTATCCACACTGACCACCATACCTTTTCCCAGAAAACCGCGTCTTGGGAAGTGGTGAGCAATGTCTTGTGCAATACGGTCAAGACGTCCGTCGCGTTTTATTACCTCTAAGATACGTGAGGAAGAGTTCTCTAAGAGTTCTCTTTCTCTGTCGTTGAGTTCCTCTTCTTCAACAATCTTGTCAATGTCTGAGTCAAGCCAGTTGTTCTCCAATCCTACCTCTGGCACCCGTCGGCTATAGTACAAACGCACCGTACTACCGTCTTCAATGGCTTGTGCAAAGTTATATTCTGATACATAGTCGCCAAACCATTGGTTGGTCAGTCGCTTTGAACCCAACAAGGGAGTTCCTGTAAAGGCGATGTAGTTAGCATTAGGCAGACCAGTGTGCATGTTCTCTGCCAACTGCTTATACTGTGTCCTGTGTGCTTCGTCTACTAAGACAAAGATATCGTTACGCTCGGAGAGTAGGGGATATTTCTTCGTCTTATCATACTGGAACTTTTGTATCAGAGTGAAGACCATAGGTTTATTACCACTAAGGAACTCACGCAGCTGGACTGCATTCTTTGGTTGGCACTCTTCTTTCTCGCCAATGACCTCACTACGCACAAAGGTCTTATGTATCTGTGTATCGAGGTCGTCTCTGTCGGTAATGACGAGGAAGGTGAAGTTACCCTTTAGCTTGCGCCTAACCTTTCTTACAAACATCACCATCGAATAGCTCTTACCCGAACCTTGCGTATGCCAGAACACACCTAACTTTCCTTTTAGTTCTTCTCTGCGTTCCACGCTCTTCATGAGGTTGTTTACGCCTAAGTATTGGTGGTTCTTAGCGATAATCTTCACACGCTTATTGTCAAAGAAGACAAAGTTCTCGATATAGTCCAACAGGCGTTCCTTGCGGAAAAGACCATCAATGAGGTTGATGATAGAGAGTCCATATTCGGCTATATGTTCTCTGTCGAGTTTCTCATGTTCGTCATTGACCTTTAGCCAGTCGAAGAAGAATTCATATCCTGACTTCCATGCACCCAACTTCGTCTGCATACCATTTGAGAGTACGCATATCTGGTTCAGTGCAAAGATATTGGGTATATCCTCTCGGTAGCTAACGAGGTTCTTGTTATAGGCTTCCTTTATCTTTACGGTTGAGTTCTTCAATTCGATGAAGACCATTGGCAAACCATTGATAAACAGGAGGACATCAGGGCGACGATAACGGAACCTACCCTTTATCCACATCTGGTTAACACAGTGGAAGTCGTTGTTCTCTACATTGTCAAAGTCTATCAGTCGAATGATATCAAAGTCGTCTTTGCCGTTCTTCTTTACCTTTACATTGATGCCATTGCGCAGCTGGTTATAGAAACGATAGTTCGTGTCTATCATGTCCGTACCCGTATAGTCCTTGCGGAAGTCGGCTACTACCTGTGATAAGATACTCTTGTCAATCTGTGGGTTAAGTCGTTCTAAGGCAGAGAGGAACACCTTGGGTAAGATGCACTCTGACGAATTGCGACGCCCCGTCTTGCTAACGTCGTCCTGTGCCTCCACACTCGGGTCACACTCAATACGCTTCCATCCGAACTCTGGTTGCGATAGTCGGGTACAAAGGGTCTGCTCTATGTCGTCTTCACTGATAAACGATTTCATAATACAATGGTTTGTTAAGATTTAACTTCAAGTTTGCCACTCATCAAACGGGGAAGTAGAAGGTCACGTTGGCGAGTGAGGAGTTGGTTCTGTGAATATAATGCTAATATGTTTGAAAATAATGGATTACAAGTCTTGTTATACATACTTATAATATCATGATTCCCTAATATCTTAATCTTTTCAATCTGTTCAGGGCTTATATTTGGTTGAGCACTACTTGAGTTTGAAAGGTTTACTATATTTGAAACCATAGATTCTTGCTTGAAAAGACAATATAGAAAGGGTAGTTTTTCCATAGGCTTATCTCCAAGGAAGAACTTTCCAAGTCGTTGATTTGTATAAATATTGCCTTTATGTTTAGGTACAATACTTATTTTACCAATAGTTGCACCTGTTAGCGCTATTGTCAAATCGCCTGTAGTTAATAAAAACTTTTTAGCCTTGATACAATTTTCTTTATCTACATATGAGAAACTTGATGTATCCATTAAGATATTCCCAATGTCTTTAATTTTAGCTACAGCTTCTCCTTCTTCTATAAACCATTCACTTTTAAAAGCATATCCAGATTTTAACTGTGCTAACTCTTTTATATGAATAGCTCTCCACCCTTTAGGTAATCCATTTACCATTTCTACTTTCTCGTGTTCAGGGAATCGGAAACGGACGAACCACTCTTTATAAAGGTTCTCTGCCATCTGCTCTAACAGACGGATACGACGAGTGTTGTTCTCGATAAGGCGATCATAGGCGGAGAGGATAGAGGCTATCTTCTGCTGGGTGGGGAGAGAAGCTGGTACGTATACCGTTTTCTTCTCCATATTTTGTTTTGTTATATGAACCATTGTTGCACCATTTACTCCACCTAAGTATAATGGCGTTTGATATAAGAGGTAGTAGTATAAGTATATCTTATCTACTCTTTCTTTTTTCTCTATAAGTTTCCAAACGTGATAGTGATATATTACTTTTTCTTCTTTCCAAAGATGTGGTCCAAAGGTACAAGCCCAAGCATATAATAAATCTCCATTTTCGCAGTATTTATTCTCATCGAGTTCCATATCAGAATAGTACCAAGAATCATTACCTCCCGATAAATTTCCTACACGTAATATTCTATATTTTCCTTTGTCTTGTAATTCAGGCATAAGATAAGCACGTCCATTCAGAAACGTAACAATATCTTTCATTTTGTATTTCTTTAGTTCCATACCTGTTATTATCCTTACCCTAACAACTCCTTTAAGTTCTTCTCAATCTCACTCTCCAAGTCCTTAGCTTCAGCCGATAGCTTTGTAAACTCTGCGTTTAGCGATAGCATTTCGGTGCGGAATTCTTCTTCGGTCATTCCGTCGTCTTCAATCACTACGCCCACATATCGTCCTGCGTTGAGGCTATAATCGTTGTCGATAATGCCGTCTTCACCTTCAAGTCTCGCTACCTTGCACAGACCGACAATATCTTGATACTTGCCGTCTGGCCAGCGTTCTAAGAGCCAGTTTACTTCGTTTTGCTTGCCTTCTGCCTTATACTCATCGACCAATGCCCAGAAAGCATCGCTGTCGCCCTCATAAAGGCGAGAGATGATTCCGAGGTTTTTCACCTGCTCTTCAGAGAACTTACGGTGTGCACGGTCTACCTGTGTGAAGATATTACGAGCGTCAATAAAGAGAATCTCGTCTTTCTTTAGTCGTTTCTTATTGAAGAACCAGAGTGTGGCAGGGAGGGTTACGGTAGAGAACATATTGCTGGGGAGTGTCACCATCTGACTGATAATGCCGTCCTCAATCATCTTCTTACGTATCTCCAGTTCGCTACCTCCTGCATCACTGGCAGAGTTTGCCATGACAAGTGCTGCTCGTCCCTCGTCGTTTAGGGCTGTAGCAAAGTATCCAATCCATAAGTAGTTGGCATTAGGTACGGTCTCCTTCTTGTCTGAAGCCTTCTTTGTCGACTTGGTTTTATTGCGTGGTACACCGTAGGTATTAAAGCGTGCATCGTCCGTCACCTTATCAACAACCACCTCATCGACATTAAACGGAGGGTTAGCCATGACGTAATCAAACTGTCCGACAGCATTGTAAGGATCGCTATAGAAAGAGTTAGCCTCCGTAATCTCGCCACGCACATTGTTGAGTAGAAGATTCATCTTTGCCAACTTCACCGTGTCAGGCTCTTTCTCCACGCCATAGCAACGGAAGTTCATCATCTGTTCGTTGGTGGCATTGTGGCGGTGCATATAGCGTGCTGCCTGTACGAACATACCGCCCGAACCACAGGCAGGATCAAGAAACTTCTTGTCGCCAGTGGCTGGTTGTAAGACCTCAACCATATACTGTACAACGCTGGCTGGCGTATAGAAGGCTCCTCCTCCCTGACCTTCAGCAAGGGCGAAGTTGCCAAGGAAGTATTCGTAAATCTGTCCGAAGATGTCAATATTGATGTTCTCTGGGATGTCTTTGAATACACGTACGATGCGACTCAGTAGCTCGGGTTCTTCCTCTGGTACCAACTGTCCGTAGACCTCCTTTGGCAGAACACCGTCCATACGTGGGTTCTCATGCTCAATAGCCTCCATCGCAGCCTTTACCAACAACGCCTTTTGGGCATCGTCGGGGGCATCATTGAGATAGTCGAAATAGGCACATTCAGGCAAGAAGAAGCCACATTTCTCAATGGCTATGTCCTTATAGCTACGCTCCATGCGTGTGCCTTTATACTCGTTATAGGCTGCATCAATCTCCTCCTTATGTTGCTTAAATAACACATCAGCATAACGGAGGAAGATAAGTCCAAGGATAGGCTGACTATACTTGTTGGCTGCAAGATGTGCACCAGCACGTAACATGTCGGCAGATTGCCACAGTCGGCCTTCAAGGTCTTTGAGTTCGGTATTTGTCATCGTCTTTCACACTTTATAATAATACTGCAAAGATATCAAAAATAAGCAAGAAATCCTTATCTTTTGTGAATAAAGAACGAAAGTGTTGTGGGTTTGTAGCGACTAAGACTCCGGCAGGAATGGCAGCAGCGTGTGGGAGAGACAATTCTATGTCACCATTCCCCTGCCTCTTTTTTGAAGTGGGAAGCTGTGGGGAAGTGTTTGATATAGACCGTAATACGTTGATGCGGTGGGGATAAACTCGTGTGAATCAGGGGGTAAGGAGGGGAATTAGTTGTTTAATTTCTTCGTAATGTCATCCATATAAGAATAGAAAAGGGGTGCAGGAACGTGGGCGGTTGTGCCTGTTTGGTAGACACTGTTGCAGATGTAAAGCAGGTCGGCGGTGTTGCCATGCAGCTCCATGATTCTTCTTGTGAGTTGGTTTCGGGCAAACATACGTTTCATGAAACGGGCAGAAAGACAAGCAGGTACCTTGTAAAACCACAGTTCGTTGTAATATTTTGACAATGTAACACCCCGTGAAGCGACTATCTTTGTAGTCTCTCGGATGACTTTTATGACGTTTTTGAGTAAGGAAACCGAGTTCATCAGACGGCGTGCAGCCTCCGAACTGTTGGTGATATCCCCGTGTTTTCCAGCCACACTAATGACTGCAGCATTCACTGCCATGTGTATCCATGTCCATTCCAGCATGTCATGTGGATGCTCTAACTTGATATTACAAGAAGTAAATAACTGGTAAATATTTTGATAATTGGGGATGGTTGTATGGTCTTCTCTCTCTAACATGAAATGATTGAACAGACAAGCGTCCAACTTCATGTCCTCTTCTGTATCCCCTTTACGGAGAGAACCACCTGCAACAGGGAATCCAAGGACGTAAGGATATCCCGTCATCATCTCATGAAGCTGCTGTTTGTCATACCATATATTACAACATAACAGTACCGTTCCCGTTATTCCTGCATGCTTTATCTCCTGCATAACATCAGCAATTTTCCCTTGTGTGATGCTGATGATGATCATGTCATACGCCCGTTTTGAACATGTCAGTACCGTGTATTCACTTGTTGTCTCGATACCTTTCGTCGTCTTTCGCCCATCGAGCAGGGATACCGAGAGGCGTTTTATGTTCCTCTTTCTGCTCCCTTCCCTTATGTAATGTTCAACATTGTGTCCTGCCTGTTTGAAGACAAGCCCGTAAGTAGTGCCAATAACCCCTAATCCTACAACCAAAACATCCATGTTGTGATACGTTTTTATTTTACAAATTAATAGCTGTTATTCCCACATTCCTCCCCAATGTGTCCGTATTTTGTGCATAAAACAGAGTCGGAACGTCGATACAAAGGTAATTGTTATGGATAGAAAAGTAGCGATCTTACGCGTTAATTAATATTATTCCTTGCGTCAGAAACATTTATAACATCAGGCATTCTGAAGATAGTCGACAGATGGAACATACCTAAAGAGTGCATGATGTGGGAAAGAGTAAAAAACCGATTGAAATATTTGTCCATATGATTTATTTGATGTACTTTAGCCAACAAAATGACATAAATATGGACTTTAAATCTCAAACACCCAATTCCGAATTCCTAACAGAGGACCAAGAAAAGCTTTTTTGGGCACAGCGTGCTATGGAAAAGTTCAAGGAATATGACAAGAAACGCACTGCCTATGTGCACCAATTGGAGCATGATTATCAGGCATTAAGGAAGAGTTATGATGAATTGGAGAATGATATGTACGGTGATGTACAAGACATGACAAAGGCAGAGCAGCGAAGGCGCAAGAAAATTCAGGCTTATGATAAGATCATGTCGGGCTACAGTGCGTTGCAGTTCATGCAAAAACGTTACATGGTTGACGGTGAATACACAGAAGAGTTTCAGGCTTTTATGCGTAATTACGATGCTGCTTCGATGAAAGAACGGATAAAAAGTCTCGTGGAAAAAAACAAGAAACTGAAGAGTGACAACAGAGAGTTGATTTGTAAACTGGTGCAATGTCGTGAACAAATAGCTAAGTTGGAGCTTGCTCAGCATAACCAAAAAGAAACAGAGGAATAAAGGAACGGATTGTTTGAAATACTTTTACGAAATCTGATTGCTTATGACTGACAAAAGCAGCTGAATCCTTCTTTTACGCACTCTGTAACGTGTTGATATCTAATAGATTATAAAATGCTTTGTAAAAGGGCATCTTTTGCGTTGCAAAAGGGCGTCTTTTACACTTCAAAAGGGCATCTTTTACCATGCAAAAGGTGCCCTTTTACGATGCAAAAGAGCACCGTTTGTTTTGCAAGAGTGAATTAATTTTACAGTTAGAGATGCTTTCATGCTGTGTGGGAAAGGATACCGTACCCTTCCTTTTCTGCTTCTTTATGTCTTTCGTGGTTATCAATCGTTGGTTTAGAGACGATGTCTAAACCCTTATAAGTCAGTTTTATACATAAAAATAAGAGAAGGTACACCTCACGACGTACCTTCTCTTCGTTCTTAGTCATTCTATTATTTTGAGCCTCTTGTCGGATTCGAACCAACGACCCCGAGATTACAAATCACGTGCTCTGGCCAACTGAGCTAAAGAGGCGGGTGGACAAGCGACTCCTATCGCACCGCTACAACCTTCTACCCTTGCTCCGTTCCCGTCCTGGGGGATTCGAAAGGAGCTGGTCGTAGGAGACTTGTCCATGTTTACTTTACGCACTATTGCAAAAGCGAGTGCAAAGATACATAATTTATTTAATAATGGCAAATGTGCCAGTATCTTTTCTTGTTTTTAACAAAAAAACGTAATTTAGACGTTCTTATACCTTATTTATAATAATAAATCTGTAATTTTGTATCATGATTTATGAGGAATATAAACAACTCTCGGCATACGCTCGCTATGATGGCTTTTACCTTTCCATCCTTTGGGTAGCGAGTTTTGCTTGCACACTGGGTGCTTCATTGTTGCCGATATTAGGACATTTCAGTACTTTACTACTGTTTTCCAGCCCCTTTTTTGTGGCTTATCGGCTCAGACTCTTCCGTGATGAGGGTCGTAATGGCATCATAAGCTATGGGCGAGGACTGTTTTATTGCTTGCGTGTTTTCTTCAATGCGTCGGTTCTTTTTAGCTTTTTGCAGTGGCTTTACATGAATTATTTAGACAACGGGCGCATCTATCGGATGATGACAACACTCTTCTCATCGCAGGAAGGGCGGCAAGCACTTACCGATTTTGGACTGTCTTACGATCAGTTCCAGTCCACTCTGCCCGATATTCTTCAGCCCACTTTCTTTGCATCCGTGAGCTTTATCTATTCAATCATCATCGGTGTCTTCTGCAGTTTGATTATTGCAGCCGTGATGACCAGGACCGTTAAGCGAGTAGGATAGGGCAGAAAAGAACGAAATAAACAAGAAAAAACGACATACCTATTTATCAAGCGATGGATATATCAGTGATCATACCCCTCTATAACGAGGAAGAAAGTTTACCAGAATTGCATGCATGGATACGTCGTGTGATGCAAGCTAACGGCTTCACATACGAGATAATATTCATTAATGATGGCTCAACCGACAACAGTTGGGGCATCATTGAGGAGCTTCGGAGCAAGGACGAGAACGTTCATGGCATAAAGTTCCGTCGTAATTATGGCAAGAGTCCTGCCCTATACTGTGGCTTCAATGCTGCCCAAGGTGATGTTGTCATCACGATGGATGCTGACCTTCAGGATTCACCCGACGAGATTCCAGAGCTTTATCGGATGATAACCGAGGAGCATTACGACCTTGTCAGTGGTTACAAACAGAAACGTTACGACCCTTTGACGAAGACTATTCCGACGAAACTCTTCAATGCTACGGCACGTAAGATCAGTGGTGTGCATAATCTTCACGACTTCAATTGTGGGTTAAAAGCCTATCGGAGTGATGTTGTAAAGAACATTGAGGTGTACGGAGAGATGCACCGTTACATCCCTTACCTTGCCAAAGAGGCAGGATTCGGGCGTATCGGTGAGAAAGTAGTGCACCATCAGGCACGCAAATATGGTAAATCAAAGTTCGGAATCAACCGTTTCTTTAATGGTTATCTCGACCTTCTGACGCTTTGGTTCCTCACTAATTTTGGTAAGAAACCAATGCATGTCTTCGGTTTGATGGGTAGTTTCGTGTTCTTCATTGGCTTTATTGCGCTGGTATGGCTCATCGTTGAGAAGGTTATTATGCTCGTCAATGGCGTTTATGGCGACCTTCTTTCCAATCATGCTTCCTTCTTTATAGCCCTTGCAGCCATACTGTTGGGAACGCAACTCTTCCTTGCCGGCTTCATTGGCGACCTCATCAGTAGGAGCAATCCACGCAGGAATGATTATCAGATAGAGAAGGAGTTCTAATCTTTCTTACGACTCTTCTGGCATGAAGGGTCGTGAAGTGTATGGAGTGGGGTGGTGATGTCGTCGTAGATAGTTGATGAAGAACGACTTACACCTCACAGTTAAATAACGAATAAAACATGAATCAACAGTTTATCAAACAGATAACAGAGATGAATAAGGACGGAGAATCACGCATTTTCACGATGCTTAGAGGTAGTGGAATACAGCTTCTGTTGCTCTTCACAGTGCTCCTTCCTCCCTTCTTTTTCACATCTTGTTCGGACATAGACTGTCCTGTTACCAACGGCGTATCAGCCAAATATGTGCTGAAAGGCGACAGTCTGCATGACACTCTTACGATATCCGCCATCCGTGATGGGCTGACTGATACCGTTTTGGTCAATCGGTTGGTTGGAAGTAAGTCTTTCCAGCTACCTATGAGTTATGCTGGTGCAAGCGATAAGTTGCGTTTTGTCTTTACAGACACACTGGGTCATACCACTGTTGACACGTTAACCATTGCGAAAACCAGTGTCAGTCACTTTGAAAGTGTTGACTGTCAGCCTGTTTTCTTCCATACCATAACAGGTGCAACAACGACAGGACGGATCGTAAACAGGATAGAAATCAACAATCCAAATGTAGATTATGATGGATCGAAAGAGAATTTCCACCTATATATTAGTCGTCATTAGCAGTCTTCTGCTGCTTCCTTCGGTAGCTTCAGCACAGCGTCGGAAGCCCGTTACGACGGTGAATGAAGACAGCATTGCCTTCTTTCGGGGTATTGCAGTGGGTACAGATGTAGTTGGACCTGCCATGCGTTTGCTTGCCAATTACGGTCAATATGAAGCAATGGTACGTGTAAACATCAAGGATCGGTACTATCCCATCGTTGAAATAGGTGTCGGACAGGCTGATAAAACCGATGAAACGACAGGTGTAAGGTTCAAAACCAGTGCTCCTTATGCCCGTGTGGGTGTCGATTTCAATGTCTTGAAGAACAAACATGACATCTATCGGCTCCTTGTAGGAGGCCGTTTGGGCTACACATCTTTTAAATATGACGTGACAAGTCCTGGTACTTTCGATCCCGTTTGGCATGTTCAGGTACCTTACGAAGCCAATGGCGTCAGCAATAATCAGCTGTGGGTTGAAGCTGTTGGAGGGGTTGATGCCAAGATATGGGGTCCGTTGCGCATGGGGTGGAGTGTCCGTTACAAGACTCGTTTGTATCAGAAAGCCGGTGCAAATGGCGAGGCATGGTATGTTCCCGGTTATGGTCGGGGTGGTACGTCACGCCTTGGTGCTACGTTCAATGTCCTGCTTGAATTCTGATTCAGTCCCTTTTTTAAACTCTAAAGAAACAAACATTATGATTAAAAAGAAACTATATTGGCAGATTCCATTCCTTATTATTCTTATCGTTGGCTCGATATGGATTGTACGTTGTCAGCGTTCCATGCCTTATCAGCACAATACGGGAATGATTTTCGGAACGGTTTATCATATTACTTACCAATATAATGAAGACCTGCAACCCGCTATTGAAGCTGAATTGCAGAAGGTGAACATGACATTCTCCACCTTTGAGAAGAACTCTCTCATCTCACAGATCAACCAAAATAAGCCTGTTAAGGTTAACGACATGTTTGCTGATGTCTTCAATCTCGCAGAAAAGGTGTCGGAAGAGACCAATGGCGCCTTTGATATTACCGTTGCTCCAATGGTTAATTTGTGGGGATTCGGGTTTAAAACAGGGCAACATCCATCAAAGAAAGAGATTGATAAACTGCGCGGAATAGTTGGTTATCAGAAGGTTAAGCTTGTTGGTAACACCATTAAAAAGGCTGATCCACGTATCATGCTCGACTGTTCTGCCATTGCTAAGGGCTACGGTTCAGATGTTGTTGCACGTTTCCTGAAGCGCAATGGTATTCATAATTTCATGATAGAGATAGGTGGTGAAATCGTAACGATGGGCAATAGTGAGCAGCGTTTGCCATGGAAGATTGGTGTTACGAAGCCTACTGACGATAAGTTGAACAATAATCAGGAGCTTGAAACCGTGCTGAATGTTACGGATAAGGCGATGGCGACAAGTGGCAATTACCGTAACTTCTATTATAAAGGTGGGAAGAAATATGCGCATACCATTGACCCTAAGACGGGTTATCCGGTGCAACATTCACTGCTATCAGCCACTGTCTTGGCAAAGAACTGTGCTACGGCAGATGCCTATGCCACCTCTTTTATGGTGATGGGGATTGACAAAGCACGTGCACTTCTTGAGAAACATCCAGAGCTGATGGCGTATTTCATCTATTCAGATGCAAAGGGTAAGCTGAAGGTATGGTATAGTGAAGGTCTTAAACCACAGGCACCAGGTGTCTGATGGTTAAGCTTTGAGGATCAGAAATGGAGATTTGAAGATTGCAATCTGGGGCTTTGGTGGTTGCTGTCAGCCCTTCCTTCTCTTCAAATCTTCATTCTTTCACTCCTCATTTCATCCTTTCTTCATCTTTTATCCTTGCACGATGAGGTGTTGAAAGACGTGTTTTCAGGTAGACAAGTAAATAAGTTGTGGCTTATAAAGCATATGTCTTGAGTTCAGAATATCGTATATTGCGCTTAATATTCATTGTTTTCACCCTTCCATTTTTTAATTTTAAACTGTTGACTTATCCCCCTCAACGGTTCTAAATCCTCTAAAGAGAGCCTCCGTTTATGCTCCAAATATATAATAAACTCCTTGAGTTACCCCTGTTTATCGGCATCAGTAATGCCGAACTGGCAGACATTGTAGGGAACACGAAGTTCGGGTTTCATAAGCTGTCAGAGGGTAAAATACTCGTAAAGGAAGATGAAAAATGCGAACAGCTCTACTTCCTTGTAAGCGGTTCGCTACGTGTTTTGAGTCGTGCTGACAATCATCGGTATAGTATTGAGGAGCAACTGAAAGCACCAGCTGTCATACAACCAGAACATTTCTTCGGTCTTATTCAGCATCACACCAAGACTTTCTCGGCTGCAACAGCCTGCAGTCTGCTCTCTTTGGATAAGACAGAGGTACTCCGATTGATGGATGAATCGTTTATTTTTCGGCTTAATTTCCTCAATACTGTTTCTATGCAAGCCCAGAAAGGTAGCCATTATCCATGGCGACAGCAACCTACGGACATTCGCGATCAGTTCATTTCTTTTCTTCGTCTCCGCTGTATGACACAAGCTGGCCCGAAGGTTCTGCGCATCAAGATGGAGGATCTTGGACATGAACTGCATCAAAGTCGGCTTAATGTTTCCCACATGTTGAACGCTATGGAGGCTGAATCTCAGCTTACTATATCACGTGGTATCATCACAATTCCTCTGTTGGAGAACCTTAGGTGAGTGCTTTTCTTTCTTAAGGCTTATCCTATAGGGCTTCACTCTGATATTTGTTCACCTTGGAAGGGGACTATTTGAGAGCTTCTTCATTTGTCTAATTCCATGTAACACCCAACTGCTCTCCTTCTCTTTCCCCCTCCTTACCTTTCGTTTTTACTCTTTTCCCTTTTTGTTTTGACAAAAAGAAACCTGCCCCTTTGTCTGCAGGAAACCCTCGTTTAATGCTATAATACCGCAGGATCTCCTCTGAGAAAGAGGCAGGAGAAACGAAAATTAAAACTCGAGAGACGCTTCTCCCATCCGTAGCTGCATCACGCAGCCTATGTTATTAAAGTTACTCATCATGATAATTGGTCGTTGGTAAAGCTCTCAAGGATACTTTTCTGTTTTGTATTCTCCACTTCACCCTGACCTTAACTACCGTATCTCTGTACTTATCCACGCAGCGTTATTGTGCATGAAGACCGAGGAGTGTGGTTTGTTAGACCATTTGTAGTAGAGCTTCCGTCTGTCAACAGAAGGCTTTCTTTCTCTACAGAGATAACAGATATGGTAGGTCTTCGGTAGTATTCTTTTCTTATATGTTTCATAGTCATTATAAGTTAATATTATATTATTTTCCGCAAAGATAATCAAAATAAAGATAATACATCGCTAAAAAGCAAAAAAATCACAAGAAAAGATAATATTTTGCCGAATAAGATGGTGTGTATGTTTTCTTTTTTTAGTTAATTTTCGCCTGAACTCGTCTTGCTATCGCCTGTTGGAGGCTACTTTTTGGGGATATCATCATCCGTTCAGAACCTTCTTTGTTGTAGATGTTTACTTGGTTAACAAGCGTGAGAAGGGTCTTCTTCAAGTATTTCTTTTGTTATTATTCAGGTCTTTTCTTTGCGTTATAGTGTGTGGAAAGACCGTTTTTCTGTGGTTCTTTTGTTCTGAAAGGCTATTTATTTCTTGCATAACATACTGCTTATCCAACTCTCATATATAGTCTGTTATGCAAGAATAGTTTTATTTTTTGTTTCCTGTCACTTTTAACATTTCTCGTAAGTGTCACGTTATTAGTATCTTAGAAAGCCATTTGGAGTGACAGAAATGACAGGAAATTCAGAAATGAAGTATGACTGTTCCTTCTCCATTGTGCAGGAGAAGAAGGCGCAAAGGACTGCTAAGTAGAGTCCCTTTAGTGTGTTTTGATAGTGTAATCGTCCTTGATAAGTTCACGTAAATTGATGGGAGGGGAGTCCAGAACATGCCCTTCTGTCGTGATAACGTTATAATGACGCGATGAGGTGATCTATATTTACAGAGCAAGAGGTGTTCCCTTCAGGTACTTCTACATGCTTGATA
>ERZ773254.560-NODE-560-length-20173-cov-3.280545_pt1 | contig 20173 bp, 10 predicted proteins | sample MGYA00580516_ERZ773254 | MGnify/ENA primary metagenome ERZ773254 (study PRJEB29015, sample SAMEA2738158) | human oral metagenome | biome: human oral; feature: human-associated habitat; material: saliva | place: China | collected 2192 ...
TGCTTAAGGCCCTGAAAGTAAAGAAGTCAAAGACGGTGGAATTACTGCTAGTAGCTGTGCTACCCGAATATCAGAACAAGGGTGTTAATGCCTTATTGTTTGCCGACATCATTCCTATTGCTAAAGAAATGGGTTTTAAATATGCTGAAAGTAATCCTCAGCTAGAAACGAATCATCAAAGTCAAGACCAGTGGAAAGCACTCGACAACGTGGTGCATAAACGACGTCGTTGTTTCCAAAAATCGCTGGTTTAATCGTGAGGTTTGGGGCTCGTATCGTTGAATAATTAAGATTTCTCCATATAAGCTGCCACTCTCTTTGTTACTTAAGCTCGCATTTCCTCTCACCCATAGATTATTACATTTCCATGTCTGAACTTCTTGATACCAACGTACGCAACGCTTCTGACTATAGCGAAGACTCTATTCGCCATCTTGACGATATGACCCACATTCGCATGCGTCCAGGTATGTACATTGGACGTCTTGGTGATGGTTCTCATGCGGAAGATGGTATCTATGTTCTGCTTAAAGAGAGCATAGACAACTCCATCGACGAATTCAACGAAGGGTTTGGTAAGAAAATAGAAATCGACATCAAAGAAGACCTCACTGCTACAATTCGTGACTATGGTCGTGGCATACCTTTGGGAAGTTTGATTCCTGCAGTGTCAAAACTGAACACTGGTGGTAAGTATGACAATGATCAATACACCGCCTCTGTGGGGCTTAATGGTGTGGGTTTGAAAGCGGTGAATGCTCTTTCTAAGAAATTCATAGCGCGCACTCATCGTGATGGACAGTATCGTGAGGCGACCTTTGAAGGTGGACAATTAGTGTCTGATGTATCGGGAGAAACAGAAGAAGAAAACGGGACATACATCTATTTTGAACCCGACCCGCAGCTCTTTCTCAACTATCGTTTTCATGGTGAATTCATTGAAACGATGTTGCGCAACTACACTTATCTCAACACGGGATTAGCCATCTTCTATAATGGTCGTCGCATCATCTCGCGCAATGGTTTGGAAGATCTCCTCACCGACAACATGACTGCGCAAGGACTTTATCCTATCGTCCACCTGAAAGGTGAGAATATCGACATCGCTTTTACGCACACAGGACAATATGGCGAGGAATATTACTCTTTCGTCAATGGTCAGCACACCACACAAGGTGGTACGCACCAGAGTGCTTTTAAGGAACACATCGCACGCACGATCAAAGAGTATTTCAGTAAGAACTATGAAGTTCAAGACGTGCGTAATGGTCTTGTGGCTGCTATTGCCGTTCGCGTGGTAGAACCTATGTTTGAATCTCAGACAAAAATCAAACTCGGCTCGCTTACTATGGCTCCCGATAAGGATAAAAATGGCCAACCTTTTGCGCTTAGTGGCGTGAGTGTTAATAAATTTGTGGGCGATTTCATCAAAGAACAAGTGGACAACTATCTCCACAAGAACTTAGATGTGGCTGAAGTTATCCAACAAAAGATTCAAGAAAGCGAGAAAGAGCGCAAAGCCATCGCAGGTGTGACAAAACTTGCTCGTGAGCGCGCTAAAAAAGCCAATCTCCATAATAAGAAACTCCGTGACTGTCACGTGCATCTCAACGATGCCCCTCCCAAACCCAAGCGCGGGCAGGATGAAGTGGTAGATCTGCGCTACGATTCTAGTATTTTTATCACCGAAGGTAACTCAGCCTCTGGTAGCATCACCCAATGTCGCGATGTCAACACACAAGCCGTGTTCTCGCTCCGTGGCAAGCCACTCAATTCTTATGGATTGACCAAAAAGGTGGTGTATGAGAATGAAGAGTTCAACCTCCTGCAAGCAGCACTTAACATCGAAGATGGCCTAGATGGACTGCGCTATAACAAGGTGATTATCGCCACAGATGCCGATGTCGATGGCATGCACATTCGCTTGTTGATGATGACCTTCTTCTTGCAGTTCTTCCCTGATTTGGTGAAAAAAGGCCACGTGTACATCCTACAAACCCCACTTTTCCGTGTACGAAATAAAAAGAAGCAGGAAAAACCTGCTTCGGATGAGGTAAAGAAAGGGGCAACAAAGGGTAAGTCATCCGCTAAAACGGCCGAATCCACCGAGAGCACAGAGGTTTCTACGGGTAAATCTGGAAAAGCTGTAGCCGCTAAGCGTAAGACAGGCCGTACAGAGTTTGAAACCATTTACTGCTATAGCGAAGAAGAACGTGTGGCTGCTATCGAACGTCTATCTCCTAACCCTGAAATCACGCGATTCAAAGGGCTTGGAGAGATTAGTGCCGACGAGTTTAAGAACTTCATTGGCCCTGATATGCGACTAGAGCCTGTGACGCTTCATAAAAGTGACAAAGTGAAGGAGTTGCTCGCCTACTATATGGGTAAGAACACGATGGAGCGTCAAAATTTTATCATTGACAACCTCGTTGTTGAAGAAGATCTCGTTGAAGAAGTCTAAATGGTAGCATAGATATCTCAATTGTCTAGCTCAATATCCCCTCTTTGTAGGGTGTGATAGCACTTATTTCTATCGGTATTGCAGGATATACTCTTCTAAAGAATTGCATCATAAACCCCTAATTCTCCTATGCGCATTGCTATTTTTCCTGGAAGTTTTGACCCTTTCACCATCGGCCATGCCTCCATCGTACGACGGGGGTTGGAGATGTTCGATAAAATCGTTATTGGAGTGGGGTATAACACCAACAAGCGGTCATTTCTCACTCCTGAAGAGCGTGTGGAAGCCATCGAGAAAGTCTATGCTTCAGAAGCGCGTGTGAAGGTCGTGGCTTATGCCGATTTGACCGCCGATCTGGCGCGTAGAGAACAGGCCGGTTTTGTGCTGCGCGGCATTCGTTCTGTTAAAGACTTCGAATATGAGCGTGACATCGCAAGCATCAATAACAGATTGTCAGGCGTAGAGACGGTATTGCTGTTCACCGAACCGCATTATGCCGACATCTCTTCTACTATTGTGCGCGAGCTTTTAGCTTTTGGTAAGGACGTTAGTGAGTTTCTTCCCTAAGGAGTTCAAGCTCAACTTTTCCGACATTCTAAGCCTTCTTTTCTACTGTTTATTCCAATCTCTTATATTCTCATGCAGCAATATCGTTATTTTTCCACTTTTTTGGCTAGCCTGCTTCTACTAATAGGCAGTGTTACTTTGGGCTTTGCTCAATCGCGCCAAACAGAACCTGATGTTGATGTGACACAATTGCGTAAACTTCAAATGGCGCAACTTGCAATCACACAACTCTATGTAGATTCTGTCAATCAGAAGAAAGTGGTAGAAGATGCTATCAAGGGAATGCTAGACAAGCTAGACCCGCACTCTTCTTATAGCAATCCTGAAGAGACGAAGAATATGAATGAGCCTCTTGAGGGAAACTTTGAAGGAATCGGTGTGCAGTTCAACATCCTCACTGATACTCTTGTAGTAGTGCAGACCATCAAGAAAGGTCCTTCGGAGAAAGTGGGTATTCTCAACGGCGATCGCATCATTTCTGTTGACGGTCGCACGATAGCAGGAGTGAAAATGCCTCAAGACAGCATCGTAAAATTGCTTCGTGGCCCCAAAGGCACAAAAGTGCGCCTTGGAGTGGTGCGCCGAGGAGCCTCTAGTGTACTTTATTTTGTCGTGACTCGCGACAAGATTCCTATGAACACCGTGGAAGCCACTTACATGATAGCTCCTGAAGTGGGGTATATTCGCTTTGATCGCTTCGGTGCAACTACTGGTGATGAAGTAGAAAAGGCCTTACAAACCCTTAAAAAGCAAGGGATGAAAGACCTTATCCTCGATTTGCAGAGCAATGGTGGAGGTTATTTAGGAGCAGCTGTCAATGTGGCTAGCCAATTCCTGCGCCCAGGCTCACTCGTGGTTTACACCCAAGGTCGAAGCCAACCCAAACAAGTGTTGAAAGCCGAAGGCGGAGGTTTGTTCCGTCAGGGTAGAGTGGTTGTGTTAGTCGATGAATTCAGTGCTTCCGCAGCTGAGATTGTCACAGGAGCTTTGCAAGATTATGACCGCGCTCTTGTGGTGGGTCGTCGCACATTTGGAAAAGGTTTGGTGCAACGCCCCATTGATCTCCCCGATGGCTCCATGATTCGTCTCACTACAAGCCACTATTACACTCCTTCTGGTCGTTGCATCCAGAAACCTTATGAGAAGGGAAAGAAAGAAGAGTATGCGCAAGATCTAGAGCAGCGATATACTCATGGAGAACTCCTACACAAAGACTCCATTCGTTTGGATTCATCGCAAGTTTATCACACGCTCATTGATAAACGCGTTGTTTATGGAGGTGGAGGTGTCATGCCCGATGTCTTTGTACCCCTCGATACCGCACAAATCACCAAGTTCCACGTAGCTCTTCGTCGCAACAACCTCATCAACGAGGCTACTTTGCGCTATATCGACAATCATCGTAAGGCACTTCGCCAACAATATAAGACCTTCGAACAGTTTGAACGCGAATTTATCGTTCCAGAATCGCTCATCAATGAGATTATCACTACCGCTAAGTCTAAGAAAATATCGCCTAAAGATGATAAAGAATTGGCGGACACTGTCGAAGATCTGCGCTTTAGCCTAAAATCAATCTTCATCAATGGCTTATATGAAACAAGTGACTTCTATCATTTTGTCAATCAAAAGAACACGATAGTCAAAGAAGCATTAAATCAATTGAAAACCAATCCTAATATCCCGACCCACGTGCGGTAATTTATTGGATAAGCGTGAGTAGAAACCTCTGATATCCATCTTTACCCCTTGAAGTTTCTACTTGCGCTTTTATCCCTTTTCGACACATGAACTTACTTTCTCGTTTTTTTCATCGTGCGCTCCTGCCCTCGCTTTGTTTATCCGCCGTTAGTTTGGTGGGTATGAACGTAGCGCACGCTCAAATTGCAAGCCTACGCACGGGAAAACTTCCTAATGGTTTGACCTACTACATCAGTAAAGATGCCGGAGGTTCGCAAGGTACAGCCCATTTCTACCTACTTCAGAATGTCGGTGCTTTATTGGAGAACGACCAACAACAAGGTTTGGCGCACTTCCTCGAGCACATGGCATTCAACAGCACCAAGCATTACCCCCAAGGTGTCATGACTTGGCTGCGCCAGCGTGGTCTTTATGATTTTGATGCCCGCACTGGACAAGACGAAACGCGATTCTCCATCAGCGAAGTACCCACGGAAGATCCCGGACTCACCGACTCCGTATTGCTCGTGCTGCGTGACTGGTGCGATGGTGTAAAAATCACCGACAAAGACACTGAGAAAGAGCGTGGTATTGTCATTGAAGAGTGGCGCCAGCGCAACAATGTTTCAAAGCGTCTGAGCGATAGCATCGCCTCCGTAGTCTACAATAACTCCCAATATGCGCAGCGCAATGTCATCGGGCCGCTTCGATCTTTAGAGACACTGACAGCAAAAGATGTGCAGCGTTTCTACCGTACTTGGTATCGTCCCGACCTTCAGTGTGTGGTGATTGTGGGAGATATCGATCCAGAAGTCTATGAGGCAAAAGTGAAACAGCTCTTCGGTAGTATCAAGAAGGCGAAGAAGGCAGAGGCTCGTCCCAATTTCACGATTGCCGACCATACTGCACCGCTCTATTATCGTTTTGTAGATGCTGAGAATCAATCCCATTCCTATGGCATCTACCAACGTGTCGCCACGCCTACAGATTTGAAAGGCGAAGCTGCTACTAAAGAATTCCTCTTCCAGCAGTTGTTCAACGACATCGCTCCTAAGTATTTCGCTTATCTGCGCAATGACAACCGCGAAGATTTCATAGCCGCCTCTGTGAGCTACACGCCACTGGTGCGCGGTTATGGCCAGTTTGCATGGGATGTTGTGCCGTATCGTGGCAAAGACGTCGCAGCCGTGCAGCAAGTCCTAGCAGAGCGTGACCGTTTGCTCCAACCCATCCCAGAGCGTCTCTTTGAGAATGCCAAGCAATCACTTTATGATGGTATGAAGCAAGCCTTGGACGACGAGCAAAACCTGGGAACTCCCGACAATTTCTTCGATCAATACCGTCGCAACTACCTCTACGGCACACCCCTCAAGGAACTTCGTGCACAGTTACAGGAAAATATCGAACAATTGGTGGAGCTTGAAGTCGAAGACCTCCAAGACTGGTTGCAAGCGAAGATGGGCAACACCAACAATCTCGCTTTCGTAGCCTACACTGCTTCGGCGCAGGAACCTGCCATCTCCCAGATTGAGGCTGAAAAGCTCCTCGTTACAACCAAGGCGATGGGCAACGCTGCAGAAAAACAAAGCGACATAGCAGGAAATCTCATTGATTTCACCCTCCCGCAAGGGAAAATCGTGCGTGAACAACGCCTACCTTCTCTCAATGCAGTGGAGTGGACTCTCTCCAATGGCATGAAAGTCGTCTATAAGTCGCTCCCCAAAGACTTAAAAGGCGAAATGATGCTCCTTGCTGCTGCAAAGGGTGGTCACATGCTCGTGAAGCCAGAGGATTTAGCTTCCTTCTCTGCCATGCAAGGCCTCATCATGCAGTCGGGAGTCTACAAGTATTCTCGCAATCAGCTAGCCAACTGGTTAGGCAATCGCCCCATAGAAGTAAGCCTCACCATCAATGATTATCTCGATGGCATGCAGGCGCGCAGCAAGACCGATGAGGCAGACGCCCTCTTCTCCTATCTTTATTTGGTATTGGCGCGACAAAACTTCTCACAGCCCGTCTTTGACAAATGGCTACAACGCAAAGAATACGTGTGGGCGTCTCGTCCACAAGTAGGAAAAGAAGCCGTGGATCGTCAGATTCAAGAAGTCCTCTCTCCCATCACCCTCCAAAATCCACGTGAAGACAAGGAGTTCTTCTCCAAGATGCGTTTCAACGATTTAGAACGCTTGTACAAAGAACACTTTGGCAACGCTGCGCATTTCAATGCTTGCCTAGTGGGTGACCTCTCAGAAGCCGAAGCCAAGCGGTTGGTGACGACTTATCTCGCTGCACTTCCTGGCGATGCCAAGCAATCTCGCAAGGAATTTACCACTGCCGACTATGCCGCTCGTGACTTTACCAGCAAGGAGCGTGTCATTGATCGAGAATTTGTGGTCAACACTCCGGGAGATATGGGTGAAGTAGAGCTTTCCTTCCTACTCGATGAGCCACAACTCGACGAACGCCAGGCACTTGCCCTCTCTCTTCTCGAACCTTTGCTGCAAAATGTGCTCTTCGACGAACTTCGTGAGCGTGAACAAGCCACTTACAGCATTGCGGTAAACACCAACCATGTAGAAGAACCCATAGAGCGTGCCAACCTCTCCATCCACTTCTCTACTTCTCGTGAGAAAGCCGATTATTTGAAGGCTCGCACCTTGGAAATTCTCCGCAACATGGCAGCAGGACACATCGACAACGATGCGTTCAAGAAGGTGCAAATTCCCTTTATTCTCGACGAAGACTCTAGTGACAAAGCAGCTGATGGTGAACTCGGTTTGGGAGTATGGCTCGCGTTGCTGAACAACTATGTGGAAACTGGCAAAGTGCCACAGTTGCCCATTACCAATGGTACAAATAAATCATCAGTAGCTGCAAATAAGTCAGCAACAACGAACTCTAAGTCTGCTGCGGCTTCCACAGATTCGAGCACCACAGCTCCTACAGTTCGCGTGTCTGACGTGAAGTCAGCTGATCTCTCAGCCTTGTTGCAGCGTTTACTCAGCGATGCTCGCCAGCGATTCATCGTGGTGAAGAGCCAAGCTCCCGAAGATAAAAAGTGGGAACACGATTAAGTCTCATCTCTCCTAACCTAGTTATAAAGATATGTCACAACACAATTCTCCGCTGCGCCTAAGTTTAGTCGCGCTCATGGGCGGAGTGCTACTCGCGGGTAGCCCCGCCATGACCGCACAAGCGCAGACTACCCCTACCACCATCACGGTTTCTTTCAAACAGAAAGACATGTGGACGGTGCTCAACTACATCGTGCAAAAGGGTGGGTATCAACTTGAAGGTGGTGATGCAGTGCGCCAAGCAGGTATTGCCGTGACCGTTGATTTCGATGAAACAACGCCAGAGGCGGCCCTAGCCATCCTTTTCCAAAATAAACCCTTCCTCTACAGCTTAGAAGGTAAACATTTGTGTGTAGTTCGCAATGCGGTGACAGCGGCTCCCGTCGCAAGTAAAACCACTGGACAAGCCACCTCAGCACAATCCTCAGCAGGAGGGGCAACGGCTCAGCAAGCCACAGGCGAAGGCTTGCGCGGCATTGTGCGTGATGGAGCAGGCCAACCTGTCATGTCGGCCAATGTGCAGCTCAAAGGCACAAAATTTGTGGTTATGACCCAAGAAGATGGTAGCTTCGTCCTTCCTACCACCGCCAAGAGTGGAGAATTGCAGGTGTCTTCCATTGGATATCAACCTGCCACGGTGAAATTTACCAATGGTGTTGTGCCTCGCATCACACTCAGAGAGACCGCTCTTCAGTTAGGAGAAGCCACAGTCGTGGCCTATGGTGAGCGCAACTCTCGCGAACTTGTAGGAGCGGTGAGTAGCATCAAGGCCGATAAACTCAAAGATGCTCCAGCTCCCAGCATCCAAAACCTCTTGCAAGGTCAGCTTTCAGGCTTGGCAGTGACCAATGTTTCTGGTTCTCCTGGTGGTAGTGGTGCTCGTATCAACATCCGCGGTATCAGTTCACTCAATCAGCAAGGCATCAACGATGGCACCCCTTTGTTTGTCATTGATGGAGTGCCCATTTCTAAGGTGTCTAGTGATGCCACTGGTGGCATCAATGCCCTAGCAGGTCTTGATCCCACTACGATAGAATCTGTAGAAGTCTTGAAAGATGCCGCATCCGCTTCGCTCTATGGTTCGCGTTCGGGCAATGGTGTCATCTTGATTACCACGAAGAAAGGCCGTTTGGGTCGCCCAGAGTTTGGAGCCACCCTCTCACAGAGTCTTTCTTTCCTTCCTGCCACTCCCCTGCAAATGCGCGGTAATGGCGAACGCTATGTGCACAACCTCTTGGCGCGCCATCAGCGTTACGGCTACTACGACTACATGACAGGGAAGTATGTGCTTCCCAATGGCTATGGACAGTCTTATGGCCGCTCACAATATGGCGATGGAGCCTACGATTACTTCTGGGGCAATGGTAATGTTCTTGGAGAAGATGCTTCCGCACCTGGAGCTGTGCAAGACTCCCTCAATAGTTTCTACAACAATGACACCAACTGGTGGAAATATTTCTTCCAAGTAGGTAAGGTCACCTCGGGCAATTTCTACGCTCGTGGTGGTAATGAGAATGCACGCTATCTCGTAAGTCTTGGACTCTACGACGAAACGGGTATTCAAATCAATAGTGGCTTCCAACGTCTCAACTTCTTGACCAACCTAGACTTGCGCCTCTCTCCCAAACTCAATTTCTTCACCCGTGTGAGTTTGTCGTATGCCAAGCAAATCGCCATCAGTGGCTCTAGCATTCAAGGTCTAGAAGTTGATCCCAAACAGATGCCCACCGTCTATCCTGGCGCTGGCTCTGTGGCTGAGCAACAAACCTTGCAGCGTGTTCGAGATGTGCGTGCTCGCAATGGTATGTTCAATCCTCGTCTCACCTTAGGGGCTGACTACACCTTCTTCCCTGGACTCAAGTTCCAGACCACCGCCTCAGCAGATGCCTATTATTCCAATAACCATCTGTTCCGTCCCACCTATTTGAACTTCAACAATCTCTCTTCTGTGGAGACAGCGCGCTCCATGGTTGTGATGATGCAATGGGAAAATATCCTTACCTATAAGTTCAAGGTCAAAGAGAAAAACAATTTTGAGTTGTTGGGTGGTTTCACCACCACTTACGATCTCAATGAGAACATCAAGGGTAAAGCAGCTGGTGGCCCCACCAATCGCATTTTTGAGATTGGAGAAGGCTGGCCACAAGGACGTGAAGTAGAAGGTCGCACTGAGTTCTTGCAACGCCTCACCACCAATCGTGAAGAGCAGCAAATGATGAGCTATTTGAGCCGTGTGGCTTATAACTACGATCGTCGCTATCTTCTCGAAGCCTCTATCCGTTATGATGGTTCTTCCGTATTCGGAAGAGATGTTCGTTGGGCGTCTTTCCCCTCTGTCGCCGCAGGATGGGCATTTAGTCAGGAAAACTTTATGCGCGACATCTGGTATCTCTCTTATGGTAAGTTCCGTGCCTCTTGGGGACGTAGCGGACAGAAGTTCCAAGAAGCCTACTTGGCACACGGACTCATGGAAGAGTCTAACAACTTCATGGGAGAATCTGGTTTGCAACCTGGTGAAATGGCCAATAGCCACCTCACTTGGGAGAAGAGCGATCAGTACGACCTCGGTTTGGATCTCGAATTCCTCAACAGCCGCCTCAAGGTACGTGCCGACTACTACTATAAGTACTCCTACGACTTGCTCATGCAAGTGCCCACGCCTGGTAACTTCTTCATCTCGCGTAGCACATGGACCAACGCTTCTTCCATCTCCAACGAAGGATTAGAACTCGACATCACCGCTTCGCTCTACCGTTCTAAGGATTTCACTTGGGACTTAGGTTTCAACATCTCTCGCAACTGGAACAAGTTCCTCTCTTCCTACGATGGAAAAGACCTCAATGACAAGGTGCTCGGTCGCCCCATGTATGGCATCTACACTTATCGTGACGAGGGAATTGTGCAAAATGAGAGTCAAATCCCTTACTACTACAACCAAGAGGGTAAGCGCGTACCCCTTTCCTTCGGTTCTTTGAGTCACCCTCTTCGTCCTGGTGGTCGCAAGATCAAAGACCAAAATGGAGATGGCATCATCAATAGCAACGACCTCTACTATGCAGGTTCTGCGCTGCCCGTAGCCCAAGGAGGTATCACCAACACCTTTACCTACAAAAACTTCGCCCTCACCTTCCTCACCACCTACACCCTCGGCCAGCGCATGATGAATATGGTCAAAGGCGGAGCTTTCTTATTCAACAAGAAGTTTGGAGTGGTGATGAACGACTTCACCAAGGCTAAGTTCTGGAAAAAAGAAGGTGATCGTGCAGACTATCCCTCATTGGAATTTGCCGACGATGGTTATGTAGGACAGTTTGACGGAGACATTGATAGCAATATCGAAAATGTGAGCTACCTCCGTTTGAAGCAACTCACTTTGAGCTACACCCTTCCTGCTAAAATCACCAAGGCACTCCGTCTCACAGAGGGACGCATCTATTTCACTGGAGAGAACCTCTTCCTGCTCACCAACTACTCGGGCTTAGATCCCGAAATTGTCAATCCTGCTACAGGTAAGGACAACGGCACGATGTATCCATTGAATCGCAAACTCACCCTCGGTCTAAATTTCAAGTTCTAATGAAACAGCAATTCCTTCCCTATATCTTCTCAGCATTTCTCGGTTTGGGATTGGTGTCTTGCGATTTGGATCTCACGCCCGAAAACGCAATCACCTATTCCAACGCCTTTGCCACGGAAAGCGAGTTGAATACCACTACCATCACCATCCATTTCTATCTCAACAATGCTATGGATGCGGTGCGTCCCATCACGAAAGTTGGTCTACTTGCCGATGAATCGCAATTTGATGATCAGATTCGTCAAGGCAACCCTCGTACCATCATCGAGAGTTCGCCCGACTGGGTAGGCCTTTATCGCATGATTTTTGAGTCCAATCTTCTGCTCGAAAACATCGGTTCGACCAAAGGACTCACCCAAGACCGCTACAACTATCATGCAGGTCAAGCCCATTTCGCCCTCGGATTCGGATATCTTCAGCTCGCTCGTGCTTATGGCAAAGCCGTAATCCCGCTTGATGCCAAAGAAATCCGCGTTTACAGCCTTTCCTCTCAGCAAGAGGTCATAGATGCCGGTATTCGCCATGCCGAGCAAGCCTACAACATGCTCCCCATCTTCTCCAAGGTGCGCAACACCGCAGGGGCAAGTGTCACTTCCAAGCAGTACGCTGCCAAGGGAAGTGCCGCCGCTCTGCTTGCCCATCTCTATGCGTGGAAGGGTAGCATGGCGGAGCTCTATGGAGAATCCAGCGTAGATGCCAAAGCCGCTTACGAAAAGAGTGTGGAATATGCCACCCATCTCATCAATGGTGAAGCAGGCACCTATTCCCTCGTTGAAAGCCCCGAAGCCCTCTGCGAACTTCTTTCTAACCCATCGGCCAACAATCCCGAAGAAATCTTCTCTTTGGTCTACGATAAGAGCCGTGGCAACGAGTCCACCACGAAGAATGATGTTGCCACCTTCTATGCCACTTGGCCAGTCAATGACACCAAACTCGAAGGTGACCTCGCGCAAGCCGACTATCGTCTCTATCGCTCCACGGTCGATAAACTCTATCCTGATGCCACCGACCTGCGCCGTACTGCCTTCTTCTACAAACAAGATGAACCCCACATGGCTGGCGGCACAGACTATGCTGTGCCTTATAAATTCCGCAAATCGGTTTACACCATCGACCAAAGCTCAGAAGCGGGTAAGTATTTCTTGAGCATTGATGCCAACTATGTTTATTGGCGTCTTGCGGATCTCTACTTGCTCCGCGCCGAGTGTCTCAACAAGCTAGGTCGCTCGGCTGAGGCTATCGCCGATCTCAATGTGATTCGTGCGCGTGCTGGTGCTGCTGCTTATCCCGCCAATGGTGAGACAGATTTGAAGCGAGCCATCTTCCACGAGCGCGAACGTGAGTTTGTATTGGAAAACGACTCTCGCTATTACGACATCCTCCGCAATGGTTATGTCAAAACCGATCTCACTGGCAAGTGGACCACCCTCACCAAGCAAGACATCGCTGATGGTGCGCTCAATCTTCCCGTGCCTTATGGTGCGCAGCGTGACAAAGACGGTAAGGTCATCAATGGTCTCATCCTCCAGCGTCCCTATTGGCACCGCTATAGCAACTAGTTTCATGATCCTATCGAAGGAAATAAACCAAGTCTTATGATACATCGCATCAAACAAGGAGCACTCTTCTGCTGCCTCATTCTCATGGGGTGGCTCACCTCCTGCACCGACTATAACTTCGTGGAGACAGGCCGTGCCAAAGCCTACCACGACACCTCGATGCTCACCTATTTCAAGGGCGATAACTACAATTATAGTTATCTCGTTTATCTCATCAACCGTGCAGGTCTAAACGAAGTCTTTGAGGGCAAGAGCACCTATGGTAGTCACATCACCTTCATTGCCCCCACGAATCACAGCATTCGCCGCTATCTCCTCAAGACGTACACCGCAACGCAGTCAGACGAAGCAACGACTGATGGTCTCAGCACCCGTGCTGCATTTGACAAAGACGCGGCTACTGATAGCATGATCATGCACCTCATCGACGCTATTAGTGTCGATTCGTGCCGCAATATTGTGCTCTCTCACGTCATCCCCAATGAGAATCTCCAACTCGAAGACTTTGCTCGTGGTGAAAAGTCCACCAGTGGCGAGGCCATCGGTAAGGGCGGTAAACTCTACACCATGGCTTCTGGCACCCAGTTGTGGATGTACACCTTTGCTTCCTCTTATGGTGGCGTAGCTGGTGCAGGTCCCTTGGTGTTGCACGTGGTGTCACCTACGACCCAAGTGGAGCGCGTAGTGGCTTCTCATAACATCCGCACCAAGACGGGCACTGTGCACGCCCTGCAATATAACTTCACGCTCTTTGAGTTTTAATCCCCACTTCCCTTTGTGATATGAAAAGAATCTTTCTTTACAGCCTGCTCCTTGCAGGTCTTCTGAGCACCCCCGCGCTCACCGCTTGTCACGATACCACTGTGGGCTATCTCGACACGCAATATGCCGCCTTCTCGACCAAAGAACTCGTGGTGTATCGCCAAGTGAGTGAAGATGATGTCCACAGTTTGACAAAAGAATATCCTGCACCCTGGTCGTCACAGCGCATCCAAGGTGTGTCTGGCACCAACCCTGTCAATTTCTACTACCAGAGTGTCACGGTTAGCGAAGGAGGCGATGCAGCAGCTTTTGACAAAGCGGTGCAAGATGGTCTGGTCACGGTCAGTGGCGGCACCATCAATCTCTTCCCAAAAGCTGTGACCACGCTTCCTAATGGCCGCTATACGGTCAATCTCCGCGTGAGCAACGAAGGCTATTCGCGTGAACTCAACGGACTCTTCACCTTCATCGTCAAAGACAAGGCTGAAGAAGTCCTGGAAGAAGGCACCACTGAAGAGAATCCTCCGGCAGAAGATAGCCCAGTCGAAAACTCCTAAAACGAAGTCGTATGAAACAGATTCGTCTCTTCCTCCTCTCCGTCCTTTGCGCCCTAATCGCACTGCCTGCTATGGCACAAGAGTCGAAAGGCATCCAGTTTTTCAAAGGCACCTTTGCTGAGGCGATGGCCAAGGCCAAGGCTGAAGGAAAACCCCTCTTTGTCGATTTCTATGCCGTTTGGTGTGGCCCTTGCAAGAAGATGGAGAAGCAGATATTCACGCTCCCAGAGGTGGGTGAATATTTTAACAAGAATTTTGTCTCTCTCCAACTCGATGCTGAGAAGCCCGAGAATGTAGACATCGCCAAAGCCTACAAGGTGGAGGCCTTTCCCACGCTCGGCATCATCGATGGCGAAGGCAAAGCCCTCTCTATCAATGTGGGCTACATGAACGCTCAAGAACTTCTCGACATGGCGAAGACTGCCATGGGAGAAATGAAAGGTTTTGAACAGCTCTACAAAGAGTATCGCCAAAATCCCAACGATCTCACCATTCAGCAGGAATTGCTCACCATGGCTCCCCAGTTTCTCACCACGCAAGACGGTATGGATGCAGAAAAGTGGGTGGTACGTGTGCGCAAGATTTATCAGAAGTACATCGAAACCAAGATGGCCGATAATAGTCTCATCAATCGCAAAGACTATATTATCATCGGTTATCTAGGCGGTGACGACGATGAAACCACCGACCGTCTTGTAGACTACATCAGCACCCACCTCGATGAATGGTTGGCTGCCGTGGGCGAACCCGCAGCTTACTATGTGGTGGAAAAGAATGACGAGCGTATGCTCAAACTTGTCAAGAAAGGTGATGCGAGCTATAAGGACTATCTTGAGAAGATTCGCACCGACTACAAGAAGGCTTACGATGTGATTCCCGTTTCCAGCGTAACCCCCTACGACAAGTCACGCGACTACTTTGATGCCCTCTTTGCTATCTACAAGAACAAGGACGTGGCGGAGTATCTCAAGCTCATGCGCAAGTATCTGTCTGGTCTAGGCAAGGACGCCAATGCTGCCGACTATGCCATGGCAGCTCAGTCCCTCTACTATGCCGCCGATAAAAAGTTGCGTGCTGCTGATCACGAGCAAGCCATTGAGTGGCTCAAAATTGCAATTCCCTCGGAGAAAGTGTTGATGAACAAAATCAACTACCTCGTGATGGTGGGCGACTCCTATCGCGAACTCAAAAAGTATTCCGAAGCTGAGCAATACTACAAGCAGGCTTATGGCGAATCGCTCCAAATGGGTGAGTTGCAACAAGCACAACAAATGATTCAAGCTAGCGTGCTTCATAAACTCTCTACCCTAGAGTTGCTCATGCGCTAAGGCGAAACGCTCTCACAGCCCTTCTTTAGCCCCTTTTTCGCCCTGCTCTTATGTTCCCCCCCTCTATTCATATAGGGGAAGCAAATAGGGCAAAGAGTGAAAATTCGGTGGAAAAGTGAAGAAAAAATTATAGATACCCTTGATTTTGTCATTTTGAATATGGCAAATCAAGGGTATTTTTGTTTTTGGCTTTTCAATTTTCGGTTCGCTGCTTGCACACCATCTTTTTAGGGATGAGACGGCAGTCTTTGCTCACGCGCGTGTACGCGCGCCTTCCCTGGGATTTTGTACTTTTTGCTTTCACAACCTTCACACGATGGGTTGAGGAGAGCCATCAATCTAAGGTGAAACAACCATGTTCTCTGATGTGCGTAGAGGAACTTTTCTGCCCCCTTGCGACGCACTTTTGACGTGTTTTGTTAAAATATGTCCGAAAATATTGTGCTACTTCTTGATATATAGTGGGTTATATAGGGAGTCTGTGAAGGTTGTGAAAGCAAAAAGTGTAAAACTGCTGTAATGTGCGCGTACGCGTACACGCGAGAAAGCCTGTTTTAACATCTAGTAGCTGTCTGTTTTCTGCTTTTTTTTACCTGTCCTCTCTTTTGCCCTAACTTCTTCCCTTGAATGCGTATATTGCTGGTTGTCACAATCGCCTTACTCTTCCCAATTGGTTAGCACCGTTGGAATAGGTTTTCTCCGAACTACGCAGAAAAATGTCCGACTTTTACTCAAAAAAACTCCGACGTTTTACCGAGAATCTCGGAGATTTCTCCAAAAATGTCGGAGAACTTTTTTGAATTCTCCGATTGTTTGGGTGCGCAATCCCCCATATCTCCCTCCTTCGCTTGGTTTTCGCCCCCCTCTTCTGCTTAAGTCCAAGTCCTCCCTACGCGCTTTTGCTCCCCAATTATGACCCAAATTGGGGAATTATGGGGAATTATGAGGAAATTCCCCATTTCTTTTGAGCCATTCAAGGGAAAATCTTATCTTTGTCGCAAGACTAATCTCTCTACAGACGATGATAGAAATTCCCCCTTCTCTGCATAATATTGAGGAAAAAGCCATCAATCTCTTGACCGATCCTCTTTGTCAGGACATCTTAGCGCGCATAGATCATGATTATCTTTATTGGGATAAGGTGAAATATCTGGCTCCCCAGTCTATGCAACCTGAGCTGCTTTGGGCTGCTGTGAAACTAAAGAGAGCTGCCAATAGAGTGCATCTTACATTTGGTAAATACACTTTTCAGTTCACGATTACGAGTCAGATGCAAGCTCTGTTGCATGAGTTTGACCTTAATTTCGGAAGTAGTGCAGGAGTAGCCCCAGAACTTCAAACGAAAGATAGGCAGCAATATCTGTTAAGTGCTATCATGGAAGAAGCGATAGCCTCTAGCCAAATGGAGGGGGCCTCGACTACTCGGAAAGAAGCAAAGGAGATGCTGAGAAAGCAGTTGAAACCTGTGAATAAGAGTCAGCAGATGATTGTCAATAACTATGCAACCATCAATTTCTTACTCGAGCATGATGAGCAGAGGTTGACGCTGGATTTCTTGCAAAACATTCAACATTCGATTGCTACTCAAACACTCCAAGATGCTACAGACGAAGGACGATTTAGAAGGGATAATAGCATCTATGTCATGAATGACCTCACGGGAGAAGTGGCGCATACCCCTCCTGATGTTGATGAACTTCCCGAATTGCTGGTACAACTGTGTGATTTTGCCAATGAGGATGCGAATAGTCCCTTTATTCACCCCATTGTGAAGGGGATAATCATTCATTTCTTACTAGCTTATTTTCATCCTTTTGTGGATGGAAATGGCAGAACAGCACGCTCACTCTTCTATTGGTATTTACTGAAAAAAGGCTATCGATTAGCTGAATTCTTGTCTATTTCTCGCGTGATTTACCGCAGTAAAGCAAAATACGAAAAAGCCTTTCTCTATACAGAGCATGACGGATTGGATTTGTCCTATTTCATCCACTATAATCTAGTGGCGATGAAGCGAGCTTACGATGAATTAAAAGCATATTTGGCGAGAAAAATGCGAGAAAAAGATGAATTATTTACGCTTAGAACCAGAGTGGAACTTAATCATCGTCAAGCACAAGTGGTGAAAATTCTTATGGAGCAGCCCAATTGGATTGTTACCACTAACGAAATAATAACACGCTTTGGAGTTAGTCCGAAGACGGCTCGCGCTGATTTGCAGAAATTAGTGGAACTTGGGCTGATGGAAGAATGTCCACTCAATGCAAAAAAAATGGGCTACGTTCGAGCAACGAAGTTTGAAGTATAATTCTTCCTGCTTCCATTTCTAGGGATGCCGTATAATTCATAGGTCGTCCTCCTCTATTGCTGAATAAACTTGAGCCATTGGCGGAGGTGTGAATGTGAGAAGAGAAGTTGCGTAGAAAGAAAACAGACCTTTCCTTGTTTTTTGAAAAGAAATAATCAGAGATTTTGACAGATGTGGCGTTTAATTTGGGCATTTATGCGCAAATGAGTTGGAATATACTATGAAAAATGCTATATTTGCAAAGCATTTTTATTATAAAACCTAGTCATGAATACATTTCGAAAGTTATTTCTTTTGTGTTGGGCTTTACTAGTATCTCTAGTGAGTCTCGCAGCTCCTTCTATGCCGAAGGTGAGCACAGCGCAAGAGGTACATTGGTATCTCTTGAAGTTTACAAACAGTGGTTTGGTCGTGGAGGCTTCTAAAGCCAATAGCGGGGCGCGTCTAGCTGCTATGACGGGCGTAGATGCTCAGTTGTGGAAGGTGGAAGGTTCTGCAGCCGAGGGATACACCTTCACAAATAAGGCTGGTTTGCAACTCTATGTCACCAACACTCAAGAAAAGGGTATGGTAGAAGCTGCTAAGCAGCACGCCAACAATAAGTTCTCCATCTTACCCTGTAAGACAGCCAATTTCACTTCTTCTTTCGAAATTCATCCTAAGGCCAATACTCAAGTGGGTTTCAACCAGTGGGGTGGTGCAGGTGCTGGACATCCCATCGGACTTTGGGGTTCTAGCAAAGACCGAGAAGGCAACAATGCTTTGACCTTTGAAACTACTGCGGCGTTGGACGTTTATAAGAATCTTCCTCCTTTGGTGCCCTATCCTCAGAACATCGAGATCCAAGAAGGAAAAAATCTTGATTTGCGCAACCTCAAAGTCATCACCTCACCCGTTGATAGTTTGAAGGGCATGGTGCACGAGTTTGCTGAAGAAGTGAAGAGTCGTTTGGGACTCACCCTCTCTTTGCAATCTTCTCCTGCCGCTGCTGCAGACGGCATGGTGGCCTTGATTACCGACAAGAGCATTGCAGGTGCAGAAGCCTATACGCTAAGCATTACCGAAAAGCGCATCGAAATCAAAGCCTCTCATCGTGCTGGTTTTTTCTATGGTTTGCAAACTCTGCGTCAGCTCATGACCAAAGCTTTCTATCCCAAGAACGGCGCACAGAGAGTTTGGACCTTGCCCGTGCTAGACATCAAAGACAAACCCCTCTTGTCTTATCGCGGATATATGCTCGACATTGCTCGTCACTTCTTCGACAAGAACGAGGTGAAGCGCATCCTCGACATCATGTCGTTCTACAAAATGAACCGCTTGCACTGGCACTTGACCGACGACCAAGGTTGGCGCATTGAGATTCCCGAATATCCCAAGCTCACCCAAGTGGGAAGCCGTCGTAAAGGTTCTTTTGTGAGTGATGGTACTGATCCACACTTCTTTGACGACACAGAATATGGTCGCGGCATGTACTACACCCTCGACGACTTGCGCGAGATTGTGGCTTATGCTGCTGAGAGAAACATCGAGATCATCCCTGAAATCGACATGCCAGGACACATGGTGGCTGCCCTTGCTGCCTATCCAGAGTTAAGTTGCTACCCCAATCGCACCTACAAGGTTCGTGTAACCGCTGGTATCTCCAAAGACGTGTTGAACATCGGCGACGATAAAGTCATCGACTTCCTCAAGACCGTGCTCGATAATGTGGCGAAAGTGTTCCCCGGCCGTTACATCCACCTCGGGGGTGACGAATGTCCAACCGACCGCTGGAAGGAAAATGCCCTTTGCCAACAACGCATCAAGGACAATAAGCTCAATGGTGTTGGTGAATTGCAACCTTGGTTGGTGCATGAACTAGCCGTTTATCTCAAGAAGAAATACAACAAAGACATTGTGGCTTGGGACGAACTGATTGAGACCAAGACCGACAACTATTGGAATCGCCACAAAGGTGAAGTTTCTCCCCTGATCATGGCTTGGAACCTCGGTAGAGACGGCACAGGCCGTTGGACAGACTGGACGGACATCTTGGCTGCTTCTAAGGGGTTCCACACAGTGATCGTGCCTTACAATGTGCTCTACCTAGACTGGATGCAGGTGACTGCGGACCAAGCGGATGTCAATGAAGGCTACCGCGGAGGATGGGGCGATGGCAGCGTGAATAGCGTTGAGAAAATCTATAACTTCGATCCCTTGGCTCGCCTCCGCTCTGTGGGTAAAACCGAATTCGGTCTTGGTGTACAAGGAAATATGTGGACGGAAACCACCAACAACAATGCAGAATTGGAATACCAACT
>ERZ773254.562-NODE-562-length-20166-cov-5.558649_pt1 | contig 20166 bp, 13 predicted proteins | sample MGYA00580516_ERZ773254 | MGnify/ENA primary metagenome ERZ773254 (study PRJEB29015, sample SAMEA2738158) | human oral metagenome | biome: human oral; feature: human-associated habitat; material: saliva | place: China | collected 2192 ...
AAGGTAAAAATTATTCACAACTGAAATATTATTGATTTTATCTATCGTTAATTGAACTTTTTCTTCTAAATACTTTTTTATTTCATTTGGAATATCTTCTATTCTTTTATTCAACTTTAAATCGCTTATTTTTTTATTAATATCTTTATTTACTTCACTTGCAAAAATACTTATTATATTTTTTAATATTTCAGATGGATGTTCAGGAATATAGCATTTTTCTTTTTGATTATTAAAAAAGCTTAGAACACTCATAGCTAAATCACGCTCTGTCATGTCCTTATTATCTTTATCGTTTATTATTTGTAGTGCACCCTCTTTTGTATTTAAAACTGTCTCCATATACTTTTCAAACCCTGGGGTTACTTCTCCCTTACAATTTTGTTTAAATAAAGAAATACCTTTTCTCACTGCACTCAATGTCGCTTTAGCCTTATCTATAACAACTGCATCTTGATATTCTTCTTTATTAATCATTAGCATATTATGACAAATATATCTAGGTATATATTCAGTAAATAAAGTCAATGCTTGCTGTAAGTAACCATGTTTTAAACACCACTCGATGTAACCTAAATCATCATCATTATTATTAATAGTATATTTATAAGTATCAGAAAGCTTAGTACTAATCAATTTCAATAAATTAAGATTAAAGTCAGCATTACAATCTATTCTACTAATAGATTGTAATGCTGGTGATAATCGTTCCATAGAGTCTTTAAACAATCCACGACTAGATAAGCTAATCGCATCAGAAAAATTATTCATTACAGATAGTAATTCTTTTATAATTTCATTATCTTCTATTTGTTCTTTAAAGCTTTTTTCTAATACTTTAGCACTACCATATTGATCAAATTCAGATACCCCAGCAATAAAATCAAAAAGCTGATAGACTGACAGTGCATCATAAACAATAACATTATTATTTTCATCACCATCATTGACATTTGCATATAATATCGTACCAATATGGATACCCAAATATTCTATAATTCGTAGTACTGCTAACAACATCATACTTGCAGTTCGAGGGCCGCCACTCATATCCACATGTAAAACAATATCATCCATATTATACGAATGATCTTTAGCAAATGCTTGAATTGCCTGAACCATATCTACAATACTTCTTTTAATGCTTTCAATATCATCTACATTACAACAATTTATATATTGAACTGTGGAATCCCAATCTATATTTATATTTGCTCCACGTATAAATGATTTCATCTGCTTTACGAACTCTTTTTTAGTTGTCGTACAAGAAGTGCCTAACTCTTTATCAATTTCAGGAGTTTCAAAGAAAAATATTTTTTCTAAATTAAATAGAGAATTACTTTGCCGCGAGTAAAACAATAAGTGCTTAAACGAAGATTCAGCTGTATGAATAACCTCAGAATATTCACTTGGTACGATATCACCTTTAATAGTCTTAAGTAAATATTTGCGATCAAAATTATATTTAGTATTCAACGAACTTAGAAATGTCAAATAAATATTATGAACTTGTTTTCCCATAATGCTACCTCCCCTGTACCGAACAAACTTTCACATTATTTTCATTTAAACTATAACAAAAATAATAGAAAAAATCACTATATTTAGAGTATAGAATTTGTTATAGTATTCATGATACTTTCATCATGTATTATAAAAGGGGATAATATGGCAACGGTAACAAACTATATTAAAAATATGAAAACGATACGCCAGTTCATTAGAAATATCGCATTAGGTGCACATAGTCGTCAAACAGGAAAAAAAATAGGGGTCTTTGGATATCAAAATAATATCTTAAAAACTTTGGGATTAAATAGTGCACAACACGACGATATGATTCGCCGCCTAAAATTTTTTAATCTAGCAGATAAACTACACTCCAATCAAATCGGTCGACGAAAAATTTTTACTATCGAAAAAAATAGTATTCAAAATGGACAAAATTATTTACAAAGCTTATATAATCAGTATGCAATAAAAGGAAAACAGGTTTTTGAACTTTTATATTTAATAGATACTCTCGCACAATATCCCAACAGTACGATTAATGATTTAATATCATACTCTAATGAATTGCCATGCTTTAGTGAAAATTATGAAAATTGTTGTGAAAGTAATAGTATCCCTGTATTAGATATACAACAAGTGACACGTCAATTAGACAAATTAATTACATTAGGGATTGTAAAAAAATCAACAGATTCTCGAAAACGTACTAATAGATATACCCTAACACAATCTATTATTACTGCCTTATCGGATGATGAACTATCTGAGTTAGCAAGAGCAATCTTTTTCTATAAAAATATCGCCTTATTTTCCAGTGCTGGATATACGCTATTGGAAAAGATAAAAGGATTATTATCGACATGTGATTATCGTACTGAACTGGAAACACCATTAGTAGAAAGTTATGAGTCACAATATCTATTCACCTATAATAATCCTTTACATGTAATTGATGAGTCAATATTACAGATTATTGCATATGCAATTCATGAACATAAAAAAATTAAGATTACACAATATGACGGTAGTAAAGTTCCTATAATCGTTACTCCACTTGCAATCGAATCAGATTATATAGGTAATCGTGATTATTTAATATGTTTATATAAAAACAATAAAGAATCATATCGCATTGACCAGATTCAAGATATCACTTTATTAAATAATACTAGTGATATCAACAGAGAAGAATTGACATCAAAATACAAGTTACGACATCATTTTGAGCTTCGATTCTACAAAGACGCCAATTATAATTTAATTAGAAATCGTTTTCTCAATATATTTAGAAATTTCCCCATAGACCAACAGACAAATACTATTGAATATGAAGACTTTGTACTTCAAACAAATGATGGTCAGCTAATCGTACCAATTCTCCGTACATTTTTACCTTATATACATATTCGCTCTACTACACCAGCATCATTAGTAGCGAGATTTATTAAAGATCTAAACGATACGCAAAAACCATTTCAATTACAAGAAAAGAGTAAAGATTCTACAAGCAAATATATTAAAGGAACTGGAGAAAGTAGCAAAGAGACTACATTTGTAGATCCATTACTTAACGAATTATCCTCCATTATTTTTCTCACACAATATCGTATCCAACGAGATTTAATTAATGGTCATACCTATTCAACTGATGATCTTAAATTTATTTGTAAAAATAGGCCTCTACGAGATCCTAATGAACCGGAATTGGAAAACGATATTTTTGAACTATCAATAACAAAAAACTTAATCATAGATGATAATAAAAAACTTTCGCCAATGTTTAACCATTTGCCTAAAACTATAATCACAACAGCAGAACATAAATTTATTAAAGATCTCATTATGGATGAGCGTGTAAACTGGATGCTTTCACCAATATTACAAACAAAATTAATAGAAGCTACCCAGTCGATAGAAAATACATTACCAGATACATTATGGCATAACAGAACTATTACAACAGATGAGTCATTAAACACTATTGAGTCATTAGTAATTTGCCACAATGCAATCATTAATGAAGAATCTATATTATGGGAACACAGTGGCAAAAATATTGAATTATTACCATATAAATTAGAATACAATGTAGCAACCAATGGATTTAATATACTTGCTTATTCTGTGGCAAGTCAGACATTTGAATATTATTCTATCAATACATTAAATTCAATTACAGCTATAAAACCATCTATAAGTATAGATTTAAATTCTAGATACCTAAGAGATTTCGAAAATGAACAATTAACCGCTACATTTGAAATATATGATATAAAAAATGCTATTGATCGCTGTTTTACAGCTTTTACCGATTATGAAATAACGGGTAATGAGATTAGACCTAATAGTAATATATATACAATTACTGTTCGATTCAAAACCTATCAGCAAAAAGATCTCATAAATCGTTTATTATCACTAGGATCTGCAATTCGTGTTAAAACACCCGATGTATTAGCAAACCAAATAAATCAAATATTCATAAAAGCTATTGAGCGGCATACATCTCAGTAAAAGTCATTTAAATATAAGATATTAAAAGCCTAATAGCACATATAAATTTACAAAAACTATATGTGCTATTAGGCTCTTTTATTTACTGACTTAATAAACGTAATAACTGTAAACAATCACTCATACTTTGATATAATTCAGAAGAAGTTGTAAATCGACATAGCGTTTCCTTATTAGCATGATTACTATCATTACGAGCTTTTTTTATATCCGCATAAATATATAAAAATTTTAATATACTAACCAATCGATTTTTATCAATAGTTGGAATAATAACACCTTTTACATCATATGGCGTTACACTAGCAGATTGTGTATCAACCAGTTTTAATACCTCATCAACATATGAGTTAATATCGCTTTCTCTATTTTCATTGATATACAAAATTAGTAAAGTATAATGCTCTGCTTTAAATTCTGTCACTAAAAAATCAAATAGTCTCTGACATATTACTAATGCATTCGATAAAGAGTTAGAGGTTAACTCTATTAGACTCTTGGCCGTATCAATAGTTATATATTTTTCAATTGATTCATCCTTAAAAACATATTTAATAAGATGCTGTCGTAGTGGGACTAACATATCATTAAATTTAACGATTGATAATGGATTATTCAAAATAGAACTAATAAAAGAAATAAACTCAATTAATGTATACTTATCCTCTTTTACATCTGAAGAGAATAAAGAAAAGCTATATTTATTCAAGATATTTTCTATAATTTCTATTAGTTTATTTTGTTCTTTTTCAATCAGTAAATGCCAACTGACTAATGATTGTTTATTATTTGTTAAATCTAATTCTGTAGGTCGCTTATAAAATAGGTTCATAAATTTTATAAGATGCATTTTAATAGTTGGCGCCAATACTTTTTTAGATTTATTACGTAACTGTTTAATTCTTTCACCACGACAATAATTAATTGTATTAAAGGCTAACATTGGAAGAGATCTAATGTCTTTTTTCACATTAACAAACTTAGTTCTAGTATTTACACAAGTATAAAAATCATCAAAATCAATCTTCTTTTCATTATTTTCATTCCATCGATTAATAGCTTTTTTTAAAATAGCTTTTTCCTTATCGTGCTGTAGCTCACTATAAAACTGAATGAATTTAGCTTCATCAAGTTCTATGATATGGTGATTAATGGCATACAGAGGAATATATTCATTAAATAAAGTTACGGCTTGTTGTAAATAGCCTTTTTGTAGACACCACTCTACATACGTCAACTCATCTGTTTGTGCAGCTCTATGATTCTTAAGTAATGCCTCATAGGAGGCCTCGATTGGTTCTCTTAAAATCTCAATCAGACTATCATCAAACTCCTGATAATCAAAATTATTATTTGCCCGTTGGTTAAGTTCAGATAAACTACGATTCAGTTCAGCAATAGATGTTTCAAAATTCCCACGACTGGATAATTTTATTGCTTCTGAAAAATCATTCATAGCACAGAGCAATCCAGATATAGCAGCATTCGATTGACTCTGCTGATGAAAGTAATTACCTAATTTTTTTGCACTACCAAATAAGTTAAATTCCTCAAATCCAGAGATTATATCAAATAAATTATAAATATCTCTAATTTTATGAATTGTAATTTCACTAGGAATTCCTTGTTTCATACTTGAATAAAATACTTCTGAAACTATAACACCATGATAAGCTAATAATCGGCAAATAACTAATAAAATCATAGCTGCATTACGAGGACCTCCAGATATATCCATATAAAGATGCACGGAATCATTTACTCGATTGATTGTACGCATAAAATCGATAATTTGTCGTGATACTTCAATGATACTCTCTTTAACTCGTTGTGTATCTTCTATATCCTCACCGCAACCAATAGGAACAAATGCATCTTTAAACTCATATTGAGTATGCCCCATATGAGTATAAAACGTTTCTATTTGTTTACTAAATACTGCGACAGAAGACATAATTTGGTTATTAAATGTTACTTGATCCTCACGAACACCTTTACTACAAAGTGCAAAAATTCGATTTATGGAAAAAGTAGAATCCTCTTGCCAATGGCTCCATAGCAAATATTTCAAAGCAGATTCATTCGTTGCAACAATATTATTATATTCCATCGGCATCTCAGGACTCACTATAACCTTTTTCTGAGTGTTATTAACAGGACTCAAAAATGTCAAAAATAAATTATATATCATATTAACACTCCTTCTGGTAATTAAGATTTATCTAGTGTATTTCGATCATTATCAATATTATTAAATATCTTATTCCTCTTTATTTTATCATCTTATTTTCATAAATAAAATTAGACCTATCTATATGACATCATACAGATAGGTCTATTGTTTATTATATTCTATTGTTATATTCAAAACTATCCCTCTACATATATATGTACTAAACCAAAGTCTACAGATGCTATCATATATATCCCTCCTCCTAAGTAATTTAAACTCGCTAGTATTCTTCAATATATTTCATTTTAATTAACACATACTTTTTTGCCCCTTTTAGTTACTAGTTAATCATCTAATATTATGCAAAGCGCTAGTGCTACTGCGAAGCCTACAAATGGCATACTATCACCTACTTCCCTAATCCGTAATCAAAACTTATCGATGTGGGCATGCTATACAACAAACATAAGATAATACCTGCCTCAAAATAACTATGAAATTAGACTCATCCAAATACCATAAAAACGCCCCCATCATACGTTATATAAATAACGAATAATGGGGACGTTCATTAATATCCCTTGTCATGACGTTTAAAGATATATCTAATTTACACTAAAAAAGCCCTGCCCATATGTTACCATACGGACAAGGCTATGCTTAGAGGTGCGATGCAGTACGAACTTTAATGATATAGTTTATATTATTTACCGAAAGGAGAAATTTTTACATTCGTACCTTACACCACTAAGTACTCAGTATTAACTGATGTATTTATTATAACAAAAGTATCTACTTATACATATTCAAAAAAACTAGGAAGAATTCATTTCGCCACAGATTAATACTTAGAATATGGTGGTAGCTTTTTATAGCCTTCCACATCTACAGATGAGATTTCTACTGCACTCCAACCCCATTTATTTTTTGAACGATCATAGGAACGAATTGCAGTACCAGCAACTACATCACCACTAACCAATTTATAATCATCTACTAGTTGACGTTCTATAAATACATTAGTACGTTCTGTGAAAGCAATCCCGCCAGTAACAACTTTCACTATGTTCTCAAAATCCATAACTAATGAACTAGGTGGGTTTTGTCTTACCTTTTCACAGGAAATAACATTGTTTACAACAGTCCCATCCTTACGTTCAGCCGATGAATAGGAAACAGATACAACATCCATTACCTGTAAAGGAGTTCTTTTATCAACAGTATAGGAAAGCAAAATATCACCACTGGCCACTATATAAACACGATTATGACAATCATCCACTCGATTAACAATACCAATATGATGAGGGAACTCTTTGGTAGCATCAGTCTGCTCAATCATAAAAATATCACCACGACTATATCCAGTCCATTTCATTTTAACACGAATAGGTGTACTAAATGCTTTGGATATATTACGTAATAGAGAAGGTTTAACATGAATTTCCTTAGGTGGCTCAGAATCGGATTTCATCACAATAATATTAGTGACTTTTCCTTTTTCAGTTGTATAAGTCGTCCCAACAATCCCTTCATACCAAGGAAAATCCTTATACAACAATGCCAATGCAGGCACACTATGCTCAATATAAAAATCATCAGTAACAGGGTTACTATCCGGCATATACCAAGAAGCTTTCACATATTGATTTAATATGTCTTCAATCTTGTGCCCCTTTTCCTGTCTAGCTTCAATCAAATACCGCGTTTCAGAACTAGCTATATCAAACCATTCTAATCCGATTAACTGCTTGATCAACCCAAGTCTTGACTTACCATTATAGTAAATATCTTTTTGACACAGTATCGATTTACAGTAGCATGCCAATGTGAGCTTTGCATCACCTTCTACGGTTTCTGCCAATCCCTTCCAAAGCCAAAATTCATAAGGTTTGTCATATAAGAGATTAATAATGATAGCTTGAGCACGATCAAACTGATTTACCATTATTAACGCTTTGGCAATATTCCATTTCAAAAACAACGTATTTTCATGTAACTTAGTTAACTGTGACGTTGCTATATCACATAGTGCAATGACACTATCCTCATCAACCTTTTTATTAATACCATCTAGGGATTTTTTCAGAATTTTCAAAACTAGAGAACTACCTTCTCGTTGATTTCCATCTGAGTCGGTATAAGATCTAGTATTATAATCCTCATACTCAAAACAATTAAAATCGGTTTGCAACGCATACAGATATAATTTAATAGACTGCTCTTCATCCTTAAAAGATAATATGCTCCTCCATACGCACCGCATCAGTAAAGTTTCATCTGAAAGTCCCAATGAGAAAATCTCATCTAAATAAAATACAACATGACCAAAATTAACGGCTTTATCATTTGCCTTTTGTTTTAAAAGCGCATATAAACGCCAAGCATAAGAACGTTTAACCGCCAAATTATTTGGAAATTCTTTCAATAAGGCTTTTGCCCGTTTAGCCGCCTCCACAATTTTATTGGCGTCCTTAAGGGTCTTAATTTCTTGAAGGCCTTTATATTCTGGACTGGCCATCCGTATAGTGTACTCACGTTGATCTAACAAGATTTTTTCAGATTCCTCAGAACGATCAATTTCTAAAGCCTGTAATTCATTACAATATGCTTCTAAATGTTCACGTTGGTTTGTGTTAACTCCACGTTTAATTAAATCAATTAAACACCAAGCATAGGCCCTGATATTCCATACATTATGACCGTCCTCTTTCATTAGTCCCTTTGCTATCTCAAAGGCTCGGTCAATATCATGATGACGCAAATCATAAACATCCCTACTCGTAAATTTCTCCTTAGTATCCATAGCTACATAACCCCTTTTGTTAAAATGGATTTAATATCATCAGCTAAGTCCGAATCATTACACAAACTATCTATAAATTGGGTTTTCGTAATTTGTTTCTTGCCATTATAAATGATATCCATCGTAATCGTACCTAGCCCTCTTGTGAAAGCATATCGAACTCGGTACGGAGCACACTGGATGTCTTTAATTCCAATATGATGTTCTTGCAACTTAGCCGCTAACTGTTCACTATAAGCTTGTAAAAACTCTTTAAATGGTTCTGGATATACTGTTCGTTGAACAATCGATTCCATGCTTTGCGTTTGCTCCATGCTCGGTGCCCCCTCTAGCTGTATCAACAATCCTACCAACACAGTCAATGAATTATACAATTGATTGGAATTATTTTTATTACTAGGGCTTATACTTCTAATAACATGCTTACCATTGTAGTAAATTTTATATTCTTCTAATTTACCATCAACCTGAATTTGATAGATATCGTGATAGTTATGAGAGGCAATCCTCTTAACGGTAATACCTTGACTAGCTAAAGTCTTAACAACCATACGACAAATACCTTGAGAAATACGAGACAATAAAGTTAAATCAAAATCAAGATATGTATCAATTGCACAATCTTCTTGTAGTTTTGAGGTTAATTGTTTTTGATTTTCAGAGAATTTCAATTCATCTACTTCAATATTAGAGTCTGCTCTTCTATCCCACCAATTAAGTAAATATAAGCGTTCTGTTGCCCTTGTGATTCCTGTATATAACCACTTAAATCCATCTACGGATAGTATGTTGTTATAATGCTGACAATCTAGGAATACACGTTTCCACTCACTACCTTGTGCTTTATGGCATGTAATTGCATATCCATATTTAGCTTGAACTGCATTAAAATACGGATCTGACATCATTAATTTCAACCGTTCATGACTATTATTAAAATGGATTTTCTTATGTTCTTCTTCTGATCCATCCCCTTTATTTTCTGCTTTCATTTGTTGAGCGATAGATTTTAAAGCCTTAGTGTTTCTTATATAAAAATCTTTATATAATGCTTTTTGTTCATCTGCATCCAACATGGCATTAGGCGATGTTAATAAATCCTCTATCAACAAGGTAGGTGCTACAATACGCATACCATTTTCATTAATAAATTCGACTTGAACATGTCTAAAGTTAAGATCTACAATCCGTTCTTTATTCAGTTGAATTCGACGAGACTCTACATGACCTACAGCCGTAACTGTTGCAAATTCTCCATTAAACACGCGGTGCCCATCAATAAATGTATTTTTAGAGAACATAATTCGATCACCTGGCACTATTGTCTTAGCTCCAGGATATAAAGACTCTCGTATCATCATATTGTACATACCTACTAAGTCATTCTTAGAAGCAATCACAATAGTCTGCGCATCTATATTATTATTGCAATTCATCATATAGGTGTCTAAAAATTGTTCAGCCTTAACACCTACCACCTCTGAATCATCTTGCTCGATGGTCAAGCGATTTAACTGATGTCGCGCTAAATCATTTCGAATATGTAAGGCATTCTTTAAAATAAGGCTATCTGCTTTTTGCCGTACCACTTCAGTAAGTTGGAAAGAGCGAATAGGGAATTCATTACCGTATAACTTTTTAAAATGCACTTCAGATAAAGCTGGAGAATGATTCATTCTAACAGGCATAAGCTGTGCATCATCACCTATAAAAATGACCTTCTTAGCATGTTCATTAGAGTCTAGGTTTATATAGTGCATTAAATCATCTAGTAATTTCCCGCTACCAAATTGAATGAATTCGTTATTTGCCATAGCATCGGACAACATGGAGCTTTCATCAATCAAATACACATGATTAGCTGGATTTTCATTGTCCTTCAATTCGAATACTAGTTTAAATGTTTCTCCCTCTTGGTCTTTTCCATATTCGTTCAATGTATTAAGAGAATAAATCATAGAATGTACAGTCGATGCCGAATGACCCGTTTTCTCACGCAATACTAACGTCGCTTTACCAGTTGGTGCAGATAAACTGCAACTACGTCCAATATTCTTTAAATAATTAACCACGCCTTTAAGGATGAAAGTCTTACCTGTACCAGCATAACCTTTCATTAAGAACACATGTTCCGAATCATTGTTAATGAAATCCTCTAGCTGTGCTACTAATTCTTGCTGTTCTGTGGTCAAATCATATCCTTTAAACTCATCTATCAAATGATAGTAGGCTGCTGTTTCTTCTGGATATAAATTGATATGATTCTTTTGAATAACCTCAGTATATTCCTTAGCACGTACTTCCATGATTTTTTCACGTTCTTCGGCACTAATCTTGCTATATACTTCGTTCCGTTTAGCAATAGAACCATCTGGGTCACGATGTAAAGCTTCTAATTCTTCGTCCAAATCAATAGAATCAACTGGATGTACTAGAGGTTTATTTTCAGGCAATACAAATTCAGGATAGTCTGTAATAGTTGGGTCCAATTTAAAACATAGCCATTTACTCAATAAATATGATTCCTTTAAACATTGATTAACTACATTTTGCTCACACTCAATAACTTTATGAACCATATCATTACCCTTAACACGAAGCAGATGTAATTTATCTATGATATCACGCGGAACGGCTCTAGAAAATTCATATTTTTGTAATTTACTACAAAAACTATCATTAAGGTTATTAGGCAACTGTAAGTCATTATACAAATAATTAGTAAAACTCTCGGCAAACACGCGCAACTTAAACAATGAAATTTGATGATCTGCATACAAATACCGTTCAGAATCCGTAGCCATTTTATACATCTCAGGATTTATGGTCTCTAATCTTGAAAAATTATGTGTCCCCATATGCCACCTCAACCATTTACAAACACTTTGTAAATCATGAGAATTTCATGAATTATTAATTTTAATTATAGGGTAGTCATAAAGTTCCGTCAACAATTGTAATACTATACATTAAATTAGCTTAATAATTTCTATATTAAAACCAAATTTTAAAATAACCAAAATACCCCCAAGTAAACACGACTGTCTACTTAGGGGGATTTGCTTACGCTATGTTATTAAAAATCACAAAAAAAGATATTGCACTAATTAAGTTTTTCCGGATGAATACAATGGCTAAAACTCTATGGATATCTTCATCATTTAACTAAACGGTAAGTACTGTTGCAACCCAAAAACTATCCAGTTTTAATCTTAAATGATCAGTTTCAATACCGTAAACGGTAAGTACTCTTGCAACTATATCATGAAATTCGTAATAGTACCTTGGTGGGTTTCAATACCGTAAACGGTAAGTACTCTTGCAACGATAAGAGCAAGAAAGCTAGAATAGACTATGCTATGGTTAGTTTCAATACCGTAAACGGTAAGTACTCTTGCAACATGATGCTAATGAAGTCATTGTAGCGATCAAAGCGTTTCAATACCGTAAACGGTAAGTACTCTTGCAACAGCAGGTCCTAGAAAACCAGTATCCATGGGGCTTAAAATTGGGTTTTAGAAAACCTCACACAGTAAACGGTCAAAACACGCTCCCATTTGGTTCGTAATGCGTACGAACCTAGGTAAATACTGGTAGAAAATGATTTTTCTAAGATTACAGTAATTATAAGGGTTTTTGAGTTTTACGTCAATATGTAGGGAGATTTTCTAAATGAGGCAAATTTTATAAAATGCAGTAAATTACTGAATTTATCACTATTTTTACAACTTTTATAGGCCTAGAAAATCTATTTTACATACACTCTGTCAAATGTTGGGATATTACCCTACGAGTCTTCTTTGGCACCATTCATATGTATGATTGGTGCCATTCTTTTTGCTCAACAGTAAAATACGTACTCTAAATCTACCAAAGTGGCGAAGTCTATAGCTTATTCGTTTTAATATCTTAATCTTGTTGTTAGTTCCTTCTGTGTATCCATTAGAATATAGAAGTAAAATGCATTAGGTAATTAAATCATCCATGCAGGAAATAATGTAAAGAAGTTAGTAAATTCATTCAAACCAGGTGCTTTCACTAATTCCAACCAATTGGCTAAATGTGCAACTATTCCTTGTTTACCATAGGTCGAAAAGATTTTTCTAAAATACAATTTTAAAGCATATGCTTTTCGTAAATTATCAGAAATTCGCAGTATTTCACAGAACTTAATGTGCTCAGCTTCCGTTAAATAATCTGGATGTTTCTTAGCACACGTCTCTTCTGTTTTAACATACGTGAATAAGCAACCAGTTTATGTTGCTCACGTTTTCTAACTCGCTCTACCGCCCAATCTACAAGTCGCCATACATGGTATCGATCATAGATAATATGCGCATGTGGAAATAGAACCTCCATGATGCGCTTAAATTGTATGGACATATCCATTACAATAAGCTTAACTTGTAGGCAATCCTTATGTTTAAATGATACAAAATAGCGGATTAATGCTTGCGTATCACATTTCGTTAAATATCTAATATTTCATGTGTATCCGGATTAGTTAAATTGACTTGGTATTGGTAACCTTCTGAATTTCCTTTAAATTCATCAATACCAATAACAGTAGGTAATCTATTAAGCTTAAGTATAGTAATCATAGAGCAATAGCGTAATACTGTAGTAATAGATGTATTACACTCGTTAGCAATAGCAGTATAGGTTACACTTTCAGTAGGTTCATCTAATAGCATTCTAATATTAATTATACTTAGTTGCATATGTTTTCGTATAAATAGATTAACTTTCTGCAAAAGAATGACCACAATGCGGGCAAATATGCCGACGCCGTCTGTATTTTCCAATTAGTGGAGCTAGTTGTACATTTCAAAACTTTACTGTACATATGCGGTAATCCTTAATATGCTTTGTAGTTTCTCCACACTTTGGATAAATATGTGGTGCTCCTGGTAATTCTATGTCAAAAATAAATGTTCCGTCCAATTCGTAGCTATTTGTAATATATTCTTGTTTTTCATTATGTAAAAATTCAGTATAATCAATAGTAGGCATATAAGCTCATATCCTTTCTTTAGGACTTTGACACTTTTATTGTAAAGTATATGAGCCTTATATGCTTATTTTTTTGCAAAAAAATAATGTTGAAAGTGACACCGTAGTGGTGTCACCCCAACATTTATTATAGAGCCTTTATTATAAAGCCAAACTTTCTATTGGCAAATTAATAATACAGGCTTTGAGAATAGTCATCCATTATGCTTTGTCTGTTGTAGTATTCAAACTGTCCATCATAATATCCATCATTGTATCCTTCTATAAAGTCGTAGCTACGACCATAATTAGATTCTGCTGAACGTCCAGACGAACCATGTATATATCCAGAGTTATACCCTATGTCATAGGCATAACTACCGCTTGGATTATTGTAGGACGCATTGGACGAGAAAGTGAAAGATAATAACACAATTAAAGCAACTAAAAATTTCATAATACCGTACCTCCCTTTAAGGCAAGTATAATACGTATTATTGTTCAGTGCAATATATTGCTTATACTAATTCCTCCTTTTTTAAAACATTAACAATTCATTCAATACTTTATACTATACATCAATAAACAAAAACATTATCTAGGCTGACCAAATGTCCCTCCCATTATATTCACCACCTTTAAACAACACTAAAGTTCAAAACTATTAATCATAGTATAACCCAAGTCATGAAAATCTTTATATCAATATTACTAGGACAAACCTCTATCTAAATTTTTCATTACTCATTGGCTACATCATGATTATATGCTAACCCATATTATTAACGTACGCAAAAAAACTAATACACATTCAAATTTGCACAATTATAGTTTATACTTTCACATAAATAATTTTCTAAATAAATTTTATATGATACTATATGAATTATGAAAGTTTAATGAATGTGTATTATATAAAGAAAGGTATATGTTATGAGCACAAAGGGCTTTAAAAATACAACGTATCAAATGCCTACACTATTTGATGGACTACAAAATGCATCTAAAGAGGAGTTATCCTATTTAATTGCTCTTCTTCGTCAGCAAACTATGATGAATATTTTCTCGGATAAATTCAATAACACGGTAACTACAGGAAAAAAAGCAATCAACTCAGTTATGAGCTTTTTTGGCAAATCGAAGAAAACGAATGAGGAAATTGAACGTCAAGGCAAAGAAAATCACCAAGATATAAATGATAAGATTAAAGAAGAAATTCACGTATTACAAAATTATACGCAAGAACACCTCTATAATTTATTTATTGAGGAGGTCCGCAATGAGTTAGATGTACCAGATAGCAGTCTAACTCATTTATCTAATAAAATTATTGAAAGTGCTGCAAAGACAGATAAAACGATACCTGAAAATTTAGATGTTAATCAAAAAGCAGATATTATATATCAAAAAACACTTCAATCTATCAAAACAAGTTTAGAGAAACAAAGTGCACAAGAACGGGATGAAATGATTCGACAATTAAATGAAGAATTAGACAATCTATCATCTGATCGAAAAGAATTAATAAAACAGTCCTTACAAACCGACCATTTAAGTGGTGAAGTATTACGCAATAGTTTCCTAAAATCTGGGGTTGGTATTGGTTCACTCATCACTGTAGGCAGCACATTTGGTGCTTATATTGCTATTAATACAATTATCCATGCCATATTCACAAGCTTTTTAGGAATTACTCTTCCTTTTGCAGTTTACACTGGAGTTGCTAAAGGAGTCTCCATTATCGCAGGTCCTATTGGCTGGTGTGCATTGGGTGGCTATTCTGTATACTCCCTCATTAAGACCTCTGGTAAATTAACATCTGCCATGATGTCCGTTATTGTATTCATTGCTATGACTATTTATGGTAAAAGTTTCTTAGTCGACGATAATGGTGCACCATTATGGTTTACAAGTGATTCAGCTGAATATCAAGAATATAAAAGTAACCAATATCGAATTAAACAATTACATGATGAATTATATGAAGTTACACAAAATTTAGCACGTGCTCGGAAAAAAGCACAAAAAATAGAAGAAGCAAAACAAGCTATTGAAAAAGAACTAAAGCAAGAAAAAGCGAATGCAAATAGTCACAATCAGGCCACTATCGATAATCTAAATAAGAAACTTGAAGTAACCTATCAACAATTAAGCTCTGCATTAGGTGATTGTGAAGAATACGAAAAAAAATATAAAACACAAACGAATGAAATAGATACACTAAATAAACGCAATAAGGAACTAGAAAAAGAAAATATAGTATTACACGAAGAAACACAGTACCTTAAAGACTACAAGGATCTCTTAGAAACGGACAACGAAAAACTAAATCAAAGCATGATAGAAAAAGAAAATAAGTATGTCCAAGAAATCCAAAAACTCAAAGAAGCAATGGTTGAAGACGAGCACGCATATGACAATGATAAGGATCGTCTAAACGAAGGTAAAATTTTACAAAGAAAGTTTGAAGACTTTGAATTAGAGAAACAATTCTTACAAGATTATACTAGCGCTAGTAAATCAGTACGTGACGATATCGATAGAATGCTCATTCGCTTATACAAAACCGATGATCCTACACAAATCGATGCTACTCACAATAGTAAAATCGATGTACTTGGATACCCTGTATATCATATGCAAACGGCAAAAGACTATCGATTATACTATACCTATTCCAAAACAAGTGCCAAACCAATTCATATACTTTGCCACTGCATTAAAGCAAAACAAGATGTGTATTTTAAAAAGCTAAAAAACTCTGAAACTCTAAAACCAAAATTCAGATAATATCCATCAATATATTGTCCTTTAATGGTCAAATACCAAAATTCAATATTGAAATAAACAAAAAGCTGACGATTCATGCAAATTGTCAGCTTTTATACGTATTAATTACTATATATTGTTAAAGATACATTGCCATTATCAAAGGCTATATATTCACCATACCCGATAGAGAAACACCCTTGAAAGTCCTCTTTTGAAAGTTCCGATGGCATTCTACTAAACTGGTAAAAGTTATAGTAATCAATTAACGATGAACTCTTAGTTAATCCTGACTTTTCTAAATGTGCATTATCACCAATAAGGTTAATAACAGTCACAATACCATAATCAAGTTCAACAGATATTCCCAAATTACTATACTTTAATGTTTCACGGCCACGATTATCAACAGGATTACTTGGCACTCCAAGTAAATCTATGACCTCCTGTTTATTCATACCTAAATATACACCCCTAACCGATTCATAATGTTGTCGTTGAGGAATCGTACTTAGTTGCACCTTTTTATTTATAATTAATGTCTTATGTTCACCATATCCCATCCACTGTAGATGAATTGCTTTTCTACCTTGAGCCTCTTGAATAATAAAAACGCCAGCTCCAGGATAGCCTCCTACAAAATCGGTGCCATCCACAATAGGACAACCATTGATATATCCATTAGAAATTGTTAATACTTTATTCCCACTAGTATCATACCAATCACCAACAATTTTATTCGAAGCTCGAATTGTACTATCTAATGAATTTTGATAGGCATCTACAGCTATCGAAGAGCACATACAAAAAATACTAAAAACTATACCAAATATCCATCTCAATTTACTATACATATACGACTCCACTTATTTCCTTATTATTTTTCCATCATATTATTTACGGCTTCCCAAAATTCAGGAGGAAACTCATCATCCTCATCATAACTATAATCCGGTTGGTATAGTTTACTTTCATCATAATAATCATCACGTGTTGATTTAGACATATATTCATCATCCCAAGCTACACCTAACATACTGAGCTTAAACTCACCTATTTCAACCATATGAATCAAATCTAAGTAATACTGAACTATATAACGACTCGAATTACAATTATCATTTTCCCCACAAAGCATTAGAGCAAGTTCACATAGTAGTTTCAACTCATATAAAAAACATTGTTCATCAGTTTTATTAGCATACACATCCGAACTATCATCTTCCATGTAAGGATAAACAATGTGAAAGTCATAATACCATAACCAGGTTCTACTAATCAGATAATGCCTACCATCAATAGCAACTTCTAATTGACTTAGTCCACAATATGATTTATCAGAATTATGAGATTTATATAATGGAGTAAATATTTCTAAAATATGATCACCTAGTTGTTTTTTAATAGCTGCTGACGCTATATATTTAGCACCACTAAGCAATTTAATATCTTCTATATTTACAGAATGAGAAAATGTCCATATAAGTTCACACGCTAAATCCTTATATGTTATCTCATCCATTTCTTCTATAGCATATTTCCACATTCTAAAATCTCCCAATTCATATAATATTTACATAACGATACTTTATACCAATTATAATAGGAAATACACTAATATCCAAATTTAATTTATTAACAACAGTGAAATTTAGACAATAATAGCCAGTACTATATCTCGTAGTACTGGCTATTTCAATTTATACCATTAAGTTTATAATAATTTGATTCTAATAATGCTCACCAAACATCACATACTATAAAAAGTAAGTACTGCTGCAACTAAAAATTTAAGGAGAACAAATCATGGAAAACAAGTTTCAATACCATAAACGGTAACTACTGTTGCAACTTGATCAAATTAAAACTTTAGGTGAATTCATTGGGTTTCAATACCGTAAACGGTAAGTACTGTTGCAACATGATGTTGACATTAAAGTAGAAGAAAAACCTGTAGTTTCAATACCGTAAACGGTAAGTACTGTTGCAACTCGCAGCATTGTTCTTGAACGAATTCGCGACTCCTGATGTTTCAATACCGTAAACGGTAAGTACTGTTGCAACAATAATATTCGGTACTATTAGTGAGCATTATTTCAAAATGTTTCAATACCGTAAACGGTAAGTACTGTTGCAACTTCAAGCTAATAATATTGATAGTATGAACAAATTTCAGTTTCAATACCGTAAACGGTAAGTACTGTTGCAACAGCAGGCCTTACAAAGCCAGTATTCACGGGGCTAAAAAATAGGTTTTAGAAAACCTCACACCGTAAACGGTCAAAACATGCTCCCATTTGATCCACAAGACCTATGGATATAGGTAAATACTGGAAGAAAATAATTTTTCTTAAGATACAGTAATTATAAGAGTTTTCTGAAATTACGTCAATATGAGGGTAGGTTTTCCAAAATGTCTATTTTTTACAAAATACAGGTAATATCTAGTTTTATCCCTAGTTTTAGTCGTTATAAGGTAGTAGAAAATCTGTTTGCCTCGATTATATACAGAAAAAGACCTATCCATATGACATCATACGAATAGGTCTATTGATTCTTATATTCACTTATTACTTTCAAAATTATACCTCAACACATACATGAACTAAACCAAGATCAACCGATGGCAACATAATAACACCTCCTTTTATTACAGAGTTTAAACTAGTCCCGTGTCGCCCGATATATTGTTGTTCCTACTGTTACAGTTGTTGAAAAGACTTCCCATGCAGATGCGGCTGCTAAAAATCCTAATACTGGTAACATATCAATTCCTCCTTATACTAAACTAATCATTACATTTACTTTTTTACTAATCATCTAATAGCATACAAACAGCTAAGCCTACGCCAAAACCTACAAATTGAACCATCTAATCACCTACTTTTCTTGTATAATCAGACCACAATTAATCCCGAGACCGTACGGTTTGATATACTGAAACAGCTAATGTTACACCTTCTGCGAAAGCTCCCCATGCAACAGCACCTAATAATGGAAACATATTAATTCCTCCTTTTAACCAAATACTATAAGTACTAATCTAAGTATAAACCTAGAGTCGGAAATCTCTGTATCAATATTACTAGGACGTATCCTCTATCTAAATTTCCATAACTCGTTGGCTACATCTTAAGTATATACAATAAATAACTATGAATATATTCAAAAAAACTAAGAAACAAAAAACGAACAAATCAAAATTATTCACTCGGATTTTTAATACTATTCATTTGATTCATTCTGAAAATGATAAATACTCTTGCAATTTATTTTCTTTCTTTAAGTGATGCAATAAGATTAAAGACATTAAAAACAAACGCAAATAAAGCCCCTGTATGGTGATATGTACCCCCTTTACTGGACAACCAGTAAAGGGGGTATTTTCATGAGATAT
>ERZ773254.565-NODE-565-length-20157-cov-7.504925_pt1 | contig 20157 bp, 11 predicted proteins | sample MGYA00580516_ERZ773254 | MGnify/ENA primary metagenome ERZ773254 (study PRJEB29015, sample SAMEA2738158) | human oral metagenome | biome: human oral; feature: human-associated habitat; material: saliva | place: China | collected 2192 ...
CCTCTAAATCCATATTTCTATACTTTCCTATCATCTTACTTTCATTGATTTTTACGGTCTTGATAGCTTCAAGTAGCTTTTCTCCAGCTAATTTCTTATCGGTAATCTTTTCTCCCGCAATGGTAATGGAAGTAAACTTTTCCTCACCCTCTGCTTTAGGTTCTACATTTGCCATATCTTTCTTTACAGCTTCAATGAGTTTTTCCGTCCTTGCGATTTCTTCCGGATAGTTTTTTGCGACCTTATCCTCTAACCTGTAACGATTGGACTTGAAGTTTGCTTCCAGCATTTTAAGTTTTGTAACTTCATTATCCAGATCCATCTTTTCCTTGATTTTTGGATCACCTGTTGCAAGAGCCTTTATCTCAGCGTAGTTAAGGGAGCTTTCGTCCACATCTTCCGCAACACGAACGGGAGTTTTTGAAGTCATAATCTGTGAAATGAATTTTTGCTTATTTTCTATGGTCTGCCAAAGGTACGCATCAAAGGTATTCTCCGTTACATAACGATAGATATTAACCTCTTTATTTTCATTTCCCTGTCTTACAATTCTTCCTGCTCTCTGCTCTAAATCAGCAGGACGCCAAGGCACGTCCAAATCATGAAGTGCAATTAGCTTGTTTTGCACATTCGTACCTGCGCCCATTTTTTGTGTTGATCCCATGAGGATACGAATTTCTCCTTTACGCACTTTTGCAAAGAGTTCATCTTTCTGCTTGTCTGAGTTCGCTTCGTGAATAAAGGCTATTTCTTGTTTCGGAATTCCCATTGCAACAAGTTTTTCTCTAATATCATCATAGATATTAAACTCTCCATCGCCTTTCGGTGTGGACATATCGGAAAATAGAAGCTGTGTTGACCTATCATCTTTAGTCTTATCCCAAATGGCAAACACATTTTTCACGCAGACATTGACCTTGCTGTCAGGATTATCGGGTAGTAGAGGATTGATTAAACGCTGGTCTAAGGCAAGTTTCTTACCGTCATTGGTGATTTTCAGCATATTATCCTCATCAGGCTCAACAACTCTATTTCTGACATCATCAGCTCTTTCAGATAGGCTCTTTAGGATTTCTTTTTGTTCCTCACTTGGCAATGTTTTAATAACCTCATAGTGTGCTTCCGGTGTTGGAAGATTCAGCATATCCACTGTTTGAATATCCGCTACTTCCTTGAACATACTCATTAGCTCAGGCAGGTTATAAAACTTTGAAAATCTTGTCTTAACTCTGTACCCTGTTCCCTCCGGAGATAATTCAAAGGCAGACTGTGTTTCACCAAAGGTAGATGCCCAGCTATCAAAATGCTCTAAATTATTCTTTTTAAGACTTTCATACTGAAGATAACGCTGCATTGTATAAAGTTCCGTCATGGAATTTGATACAGGAGTTCCTGTGGCAAATACAATACCTTTTCCACCCGTCATTTCATCCATATATCTACACTTCATAAACATATCGGAGGACTTAAAAGCTTCACTTTGACCGATACCTGCTACATTTCTCATTTTTGTGTAGAGATAGAGATTTTTGTAATTGTGTGCTTCGTCGATAAATAGCTTATCAACGCCTAATTCCTCAAAGGTAATAACATCGTCTTTCTTAAAATCGTCGTTTAACTTTTCAAGCCTTGTTTCCAGTTTTTTCTTTGTTTTTTCAAGCTGTTTTACTGTAAAGTTTTGATTTCTATCATGCTTATATTCTTCAACATAATTTATGATTTCATCAATCTGATCCTGAATATGTTTCTCCTGATAGTCCTTACTCATCGGAATTTTTTCAAATTGCGTATGCCCGATTACAACCGCATCGTACTCTCCTGTTGCAATTCTTCCTATGAACCTTTTTCTGTTTTTCGGCTCAAAGTCTTTTTTATCTGCCACCATAATATTTGCCGACGGATAGAGCTGCATAAACTCTCTGCCAATTTGTCCTGTTAGATGGTTCGGTACAACAAATAACGACTTGGAACACATCCCAAGCCTTTTAGATTCCATTGCAGAAGCCACCATTTCAAAAGTCTTTCCACTACCAACCACATGGGCAAGCAGCGTATTTCCTCCATACAAACTTCTTGCAATAGCATTTTTCTGATGAGGTCTAAGCTCTATTTTAGTATTCATTCCCTCAAAGGATAAATTGCTTCCGTCATATTCTCTGTTACGAATAGAGTTAAAACGCTCATTATACAGTTTTACAAGTCTGTTTCTTCTTTCCTGATCGTTAAATATCCAGTTCTTAAATTCTTCTTTTAGAAGCTCTTGTTTCTGCCCTGCAAGAAGCGTTTCTTTTTTATTTAACACAGAAGTTTTGGAGCCGTCAGGATTTACAATCTGGTCAAATACCTTTGTTTCTTTAAGGTTTAAGGCATCTTCTATCAGCTTATAGGCACTTACCCTTGATGTACCGTAAGTCATTTCAGCAAGGTCATTTCCTCTGTCCTTGCTTTTTCCCTCAATATTCCATTCGCTTGTAAGATTTGAAAATTTAACCTTAATATCCCATCTTGCCCAGCCCGGCGTTTTCAGTGTTTCAAAGATAAACTTTTCAATATCTTTTATTGGTATCCAAGTAGCACCAAGCCTTACATTGATTTCACTTGCTTCAAGCTCCTTTGGTAAAACTTTTGTAAGCTCTGCCTTTTGGTATTCCAATCGGTTCATCTCATAGCTTATCAGCTCTTTTTCTTTGCCATCTTCTGCATAGCCAAGATGAGGTAGTTCTCTTTCCGTTTGTCTTAGCTTAGAAAGATAACTGTCAACAATCGCAATCTTATCTCTGATATTTCCTGATAGGTACTCATCTTTTGTTACATAGCCATATTTATATGAATTGCTACCATTTGCACAGGCAAAAGGCAAATCCCCATCTTCTAAGTTAAAGGAAAGCAATCTATAAAAGTTTTGTTCTTCTTTAATGTTTAGGTAGATTTCTCCCCTTAATTCTTCTATCAGAGTCGGTCTGTCTTTTCCTGTAAGACTTCCCATATACTCAAAGTCCACATAACCTTTTTCAGACATAGATAGTACAAGAGCTTCAAGAGAAGTATCTACATGGTTGATTGTCTTTGCCTTTGTGATTGTTCTTTTTGAAAAAATATCTCCCTTTGCCTTAAAGTTTTCTTCTTCATCAAGAATTTCTATTGAGGAAACAAGTGGGAAGTTACTATCTTCTTTTAAGGCTCTGGTATTACTTAGGTTATTGATATAGCCATGCTTTTTAGAAAAACTGTCATAAACTTTATTTAACTTCTCCTGAGCGTTCTTTACTTCATCATCGGAAAAATCTTCTTTTTGCTTGTAGATTACATCTTTTAGAGCATCATTTAACTCAAGATAATCCTTAATCTTTTCCTTATTTTTCTCCGTTACTTCTTTCTTTACGAAAAGTGAGTTTTCTCTGTAATAGACTTCACCATCAATAACGGTATAGGAAAAGTTTTTGACATCATCCGTTGCAGGAACTGAAGTAATTTCATCATCTAAAAGCTCTATTTCTTCATAAGTTGATCCTTTGGATATTTCTTCACTTGCTTTTGTCAGAAGCGCTTTTAAGTCGGCATTTTCTTTCGGCAGGCACGCAAGTGTGTTTCCAAATCTTCCTGAAACTTCACGCATTGTGCCGAGTACCTGTTCAGGATGATCGACAAAGTATTTATTATATACAAACCCCTTTTCATCTTCAGCAAGGTGAATCCAGTCCTCATCCCTTTCTCTGATACTGTCCCTTTTCTTTAGGAAGATAATATCTGAAGTTACTTCTGTTCCGGCCACACCCTTAAAGGTGTCGTTCGGAAGTCTTATCGCTCCTAAAAACTCGGCTCTTGCTGCAAGATACCTTCTTACGCTTTCATCTTTTTTATCCATTGTTCCACTTGATGTGATAAAGGCGATAATGCCGCCGTTACGAACCTTATCAATGGACTTAGCAAAGAAATAGTCGTGGATAAGGAAGTTGTTTTTGTTATACTCCCTGTCATTTACCTTGTATTCTCCAAATGGAACATTACCGATAACCGCATCAAAGAAGTTATTGGAAAAAGAAGTTTCTTCCAGTCCTTTAATCTGCACTTCACTTTCAGGATATAGTAGTTTTCCTATTCGACCGCTTACCGAGTCAAGTTCTACGCCATAAAACTTGGACTTATTCATTTCATCAGGGATATTGCCTATAAAGTTTCCGATGCCCATTGATGGCTCTAAAATGTTTCCCTGTTTAAATCCCATATCCGAAAGCGTCTTATATATTCCATCAATTATGGTTTTCGGTGTGTAAAAGCTCGTTAAAGTAGATTCTCTTGCAGCTTCATATTCTGCCTGCGATAAGTTCTCTTTTAGAAAGCTCCTCGCTTCTTTCCACTGTCCGCCTTTTTCTTCATCAAACACTTCGGAAAGTCCACCCCAGCCTACATACCTTGCTAAAACTTCCTGAGCTGTACTATCAAGCGATCTTTGTCTGCTCCCCACTCTGTTAAGCATGGAAATTGCTTCAAGGTTTTGATTTAATCTTTCGCTTGGACTTAACTTTTCAGGGAGCGTTTCTTCTGTAATTTTAAAGTTATGAGCTTCCCCCTTTCTTATTTGAGTTTCTTCAGTAGTCTGCTCTGGCTGTTTATATGTCAGGTTTTCAAATACCCTCTCAAGGTCGCTTTCCAGACGATAAGGAATGACATCGGAGCCTGTTATCATCCCTCCAAAATACTCGGTGTTGTCCTTCACCGTTACCGTATTTAGGTTCTTTCCCATATCATCAAAGCGTGTTATGGTATGGTCTTTGTCCTTGTATTTAACTTCATCACCGACAATAAAGTTCGGTCTTTCAAGACTTATTTTATTCAACAAGTCCTCATTATCTGTAAAGTCTACAATCGGAATTTGATGGTTTCCACTTCTTACCGGATCAAGCCACAAATCATATCTTCCTGTGATTTCATTTTTAGAAATTTCTCTGACTTTATATTCTTCATGATTAAAATAGACGGTATCGCCTGCTTTAACTGCAAACTCTTCTAAAAGGCTGTCCTCTTTTTCATTCAGTTCTACTTCTTCTCTTTCTTTGAGGTAATCAAATAGCGTTCCTTGAATAGGTGTTACAGGTACTCTTTCTTCTATTTCTTCAGATACATCAAGCTCTATTTCTTCTTCAAAGCTAAGTTCTCCGTTAAAGACTGACTGAAGCTCCTGCTCATCCATTTGCTTAATAAGTTCTGTGTCCTTAAGCTCTCTAAAGGTTTTTGGGAAATCTTCTAAAATAAGCCTTTGTGCGTTTAGTTCTTTCAACTCCTCAAGATTAAAATATCCCCATTCAGGCTCAATCCCAAGCACAAGTCCAAAGGCATCGCCGCTTTCCCTGTCATACTCCGTCATATACCAAGTCCAGTTACTTCTAAAGGGAATAATATATGCAGCATGAACCTGCTTATCCGCTAAAGCTACATCCTCCTGTGCGTAAAGCTCCGGTACTCTTTCAAGCATTTCATCTGTCATTAAGTTTTCAGGATCATCTTTGGAATAATATTGTGGTTCTTCTATCTCTGACTTACTTCCTATTTCCGTTTCTTCAATATAGAGATTTTTAGAAAGCAGCTCATCGATATGCTTTGCAACACTTGTCCAAGTAAGAAACACAGCATTACAATCATTTTTCTGTAATTTAAGTCCCTTTGCATCATGCCATTCATCACTTCCCATTGCCCCTGAAACCGCATGGGAATGTCCTCCGATTCCATATTCGTCTTTTAGGAAATTGGCTTTTTCCTGCAAAGTATGATTTTCTTTAAAAAACTTGGTGATTCGTTCTTTTCCTCTATCAATGCCGCTTCCTCTTGAAAGGCTTTCAAGGACTTCATCTTCTGTAATAAAAGGCTTTACCTTCGTAAGTTCTGTCAGATTGGTACTGTATTCCTTTCGTGGCAGTTCAAGTTCCTTGAGTCTTTGATAAAGGCTATCAACCTTGTGATAATGAAACCTTAGTACATCTCTGTTTTCTTTGTATCCTTCTAAAAATCTTTCGTATTCCCTGATTGTTTCTTTCAGATATTCAGGATTTTTTAACGCTTCAGACAATCTTTTCGTTTCTTCCGGAAAGCCACCACCTCTTTCAAAGGAGTTGAAATATCCTTTCTCTATTCCTTCTTCGCTTAAATCGTGTGTTAGATACCATAAGGATTCTGAAATTCTATCCCTTTCATAGTCCTGTGCCTCTAAAAGTTCTACATTTGTAGCAAACTCACCGCTATTAAGAAGCTCGTTTATTCTGCTTGCTGCATCACTCCAGCTTAAAATTTGTGTATTATCCTCTCTTGCCGATGTTCCATAAGCTAAATGAATACCTTTATCCGAATACCAGGAAGATACTTCTCTTTCATCAATGTAAAATCCGTTTCCTCCTCTAAAGGTATCTTTGAGGTATTCTCCCAATTCTTCTACTGTTTTTTCTTTGGAAAACTCAGCAATAAGAGGAAGTCTCCCGCCGTCGTGATTTCCTCCGTTAATAAGGACAGTGTCTATCTCTTTCTGATTAAGAGGAATAGTAAGCCTCATCTGTCCATAAGAATTTTCAGGCAAAGAAAAAGAAGCCTTATCAGCTTCTCTTATCTCTACTTCAGTATTTTCTTTTAGATTTCCACGATTTCCTTGATGGTCATCTCTTTGAGGGCTGAAATCATTGCTCCATACTGTGGATTGTTCTCGTCCTCTATCTTCCACGCTGCCATCAGTTTCGGCTTCTCCGCTCTCATAAAGTCTATCGCTTGTTTTTGAATATCCATCAGGTGTCCTGTCAGTTTCTTCTCCTTGTATAGGTCTACCAACATCTCGAAGTGCCTCTGCTCCTCGCTCTCTGAAAGGTAAGTGAGCCTCATCACTGCGTAAGTCGGATTCGGGAATTCTTTCATGAAGTCCACCTGTTCCTCCAAGCTGTTTAGCGTATTCTCCCTGATTTTCTCTATTATCTCGTCCGTACTCTCCATTTCGGAGAACTCGCTCGTTTTCATTTCTTTCCTGATCATCTCGTCGAAGTACATTTTCTTCTACCTCCTCAATTTCTTCTCTAATCTTATTATATTCTGCTTCTTTACCTCTTAAAACCTCTTTATCAAGCTCTTTACTTTTCTGAATGGTTTCATCAATAATATTCCCACTAATATCCGATATGGTTTCACCAAGACTCATAAGAGATATACTATCAAGTCTTTGAAAATTATCTCTTAAAAGTTTGTTATCCATCGGATAATCTAACTTAAATCTTGAAGCTACCGCATAGCTTACCGAGTCCCTTACAAACTTGGTAAATGATATTCTATCCTCATCCGCTACTCTAAGTTCATTCATTAAGGTATCTATTTTTTCATCACCGTAGAGTCTGCTTAAAGAAAAGATGTTTTCAAGTGTGCTTTCACTTTCCTCATAGCCCTCGCTTTTTATCATTTCCTTTAAGACATCTTGATGGGATTCTTTATAAAATCTCCAAAGATTGACCTCGTTGACATCCCTGTTTTTTGAAACTGTCTGGCTTATATCAAAGATATAGTCCACCTTTTTATATGTGCCATAAGCCTCTAAAATTGGTATCCCTTTCTGCCCTCGCATAACCGTTCGGTTAAAGCGTTCCCTCCAATAGTCGAACTTGGCACAGGCTGTCGCTTCAGGATTTCTATCATAGATACTTAACTGACTTCTAAAGTCGTATCTCTGATTGTTTCCGACAACTTTTAAGAGCTTCAGATATTCTGCTTCACTTTGCAGAATATCCTGTTTTACAAGCTCCAAAATGTTATGAAAATCATTTATTCGCATTTTTACCTCCTTCTTTTTTACAAACAAAAAAAAGTGGTTAGATTTTACTCTAATCACCTTTTGGTTCTATGATCTTATTTATTCTATTTCAGCACTATCCATTTACCTGATTTGGTAGAGCCTTCTCTTTTAATAACTCCATGAGCTTTAAGATTTTTTATATGGTATCGCACTCCATCTGCTGTTATTTCTTTAATCTCATTTGCTATCTGTTCCGCAGTAATACTTGGATTGTCTTTCATAAGAAGCACTATCTGTTCTTGGATGCTGTTTTTTTCTTTGGTAGTTTCTTTGGTAGTTTCTTTGGTAGTACTACCATTAAACTCTTTCAAAAATTCTTCATTCACTCCCATCACTGCATTGGTATAGTTATCTTCTTCATTGTCTGGATAAAACTTAAGCTCAGGAGAACCATTTTCTAATAGTGCATCTTTTGCACGCCTTATTCCTGATCCGTAAGACTCTATCAAGTTTAATGAAAAGAACATATCTTTAAGTTCTTTATTAAGATACTGCCTTCTATCAAAACTTCTATCCCTATTAAGAGCTTCGATAGTTACAGGAGGAAGTGGTCTGTTATGGTTTACAAAAGAAATTCTATCCTTGTAAATATAGATTCCTACATATTCAGGCGTATCATATTCTTTATGCAAAATAGCGTTAGTAGCAAGTTCCTCAAATGCTGTAAGAGGATAGTTATAGACAATCTTATGCTCGATTTTATCCGCTTCCCTTATGGTATATGAAGCCATAATATTATCTTCAAAATATTTGCTGACTTGCTTTGCCTGTATCCAAACCGGACCATCAAATTTCTTTGATTCCATTTTATCAGTTCCATCAATTTCTCTTATGATTTCAACATGGGCATTTGGAATAAATTTATTTGGTGTTTCCGCAAACATCAACACAGCAAAATTTTTAGCTCTATAACCACCATACTCACTTTCACTGACAAGTCCCATACTCTTTGCCATATCCAACTTAGACATTTCTCTAATATCTTTCTTTGCTCCTGTTTGAAGCAAATATTCTTTCATATATTCATAGCTTAAATCATCTATGGTAGCTGTATCGTTCAAGTTTGAGCTAAAAGAAAAGTTTGCAAACTTCTTCAAAAGTTCAAATTCTTCGGTTGGATTTGGAAGCCTTGAATCTCTACCGACTCTAATATATCTTCCTGCCTTTAATCGAATATCTTTATCTTTTTCTGCCCTTTCACTTGTTTGAAACGGACCGTTACTACCACTTTCTACCGCAACTACGATATAGTATTCATCATCAATTTGATCCGTAATAATGTGATAGTTGATTTTAGGATGAATATTGGCAAGGAGCGATTTAAGTTCATTTTCTATTCCCTCTAATTTTGCTTCCTTTATCCCTTCAATCGGTCTTTTAGGAATTGCTTTTTCTCCCGTTTCTTTATCATCGACTTCTTCAATACCAACAAACAACAAGCCTATCTCATTGTTCATATAGTTATTGGCAAAGGCACAAGCAGTTTTTAGAATTTTATCTTTAAAATTTGCCGACTTTTTATATTCGATAAAACTGCTTTCTATGTTTTGATTTTCAAGAATGTTATGAGCCATTCTTTTTATATCTAAAAGCTGCATAATACCTCCTCTTTTCAAAAATTTTATCTATATATTATACCATTTCCAGAGGATTTTCTCCACTCTGAAATCAGCAGGCACTTACTTGCGATATTTTAAAATCGCCTCCTGTATCTCGCTTTCAATATCTTTCAAGAATTTTTCTTTGGAAGATTTCCCTTTGGCAATATCCGCTAATTCCATTTCCCACTTTGCAGTTGTTTCCGCTGACTTAAAGGTATCGGATACTATTGTTACAAGGCTGATCCCCTTATGCGTGGCAATCAAATTTTTCTTATCTCTTTCGACAAAACCCTTATAGATTAAGTTTTCAATAATTCCTGCCCTTGTTGCAGGTGTTCCAAGTCCCTTTCTTTCCACTTCTACACCTTTTTCTAAGGCTTCATTTCCTGCAATCTCCATAGACTTTAGAAGCGTATCTTCAGTAAAGTGTTTCGGTGGTTGAGTAAATTTTTCTTTAACCTCTTTATTTTCAACGCTCAAAACATCACCAACACTTACATCGGGCAATACAGCATCTTCACTCTTTTTTGATTTGTATTCTTTAAGGTATTTGCTAAAGCCTTCATCCTTAATTACCTTACCTGAACTTGTAAATTCAAAACCATCAAATGAAGCTACAATCTTTGTTGTGTTTTCAATAAGCGGATAACCTACACTTGCGTGGAGCTTATTAGATATAAGCCTATATACCTTTGCTTCACTCTCAGGAATGCCTGATAAATCTTCACTCAGTGAGCTTACTGTCGGAATAATAGCGTGATGATCTGTAACCTTTTTAGAATCAAATACTACCTTAATACGCTCTGTATCAAAGTCATTTTTACCCAAAATGTTATTGACCGTACTTACAATCATATCCTCTGTTAAACATCTGCTGTCTGTTCTTGGATAGGTGATGAGCTTTTTCTCATAAAGGCTTTGGGCATAATCAAGTGTCTGCTTGGCACTATATCCGAAATACTTATTGCATTCCCTTTGAAGTGTTGTCAGGTCAAAAGGTAAATCAGGCTTTGTAATTTTTTCCTTTTGAATAATATCGGTTATTTCAATCTTATCGCCTACTAAATTTAAGAGCTGTTCAGCAGCAACTTCATCATCAATTCTATCCGTTGATAGTGTAAAACCATTTGTAGCAAGCTCCACTGCATAATATTTTTCTTTCTTAAAGTTTGCTATCTCATCATCTCTTTTTACAATCATGGCAAGGGTAGGTGTCTGCACTCTGCCAACACTGTAATTTTGCTGATACAGGCAAGAGTAGAGCCTACTAATATTCATTCCGACTAACCAATCCGCAATCGCTCTTGCCTGTGCCGATTCAAAGAGATTATCATAGTCTTTTCCGTCTGTTAGGTTATCAAAACCCTCTTTAATGGCACTATCTTCCATTGAAGAAATCCAAAGGCGTTTCATCTTCTTTTTACAATTCACTTGATTATATACAAGTCTAAAAATACTTTCTCCCTCACGCCCTGCATCGCAAGCATTGATAACCGTATCAACCTCCTTATCATTCATCAGCTTTTTAAGGATGTTAAACTGCTTCTTGGTTGCCTTTGCTACTTCATACTTGTAGTCGCTCGGAATAATCGGTAAATCAGCCATATTCCACTTGGCGTACTTTTCATCATAAGCATCCGGATTTGCCATTTGAATTAGGTGTCCAACGCACCAGCTCACCCTATATCCGTTTCCTTCATAATATCCGTCTTTCTTTTTATTTGCTCCAATAACCTTTGCAATGGAGATTGCAACACTCGGCTTTTCTGCAATAACTAACTTCATCTGTGTTTTCCTCCTGTTATAAATCAAAATAGGGCGAAAGATGTTACTCTCCCGCCCTAACTTTGCACCCAAAATAATATGTTTTTAGGTGCGTTTATTCTTCATCTTCTACCTCATCTGCATCATTTATTTCTTCATCGCTTTCAGATTCAGAAAAGAAATCATCATCTTCCTCCTCTAAGGCTTCAAGTTCTTTATCTTCTTTCTTTTTCACAACCTTAAAATAGTAGCCTGCTCCTAATGCACCACCTACTACAAGAAGCAAAATAATATAGGTTCCTAAATTACCCTTTTCGTCCTTCTTCTCAGGCTTTACTTCTTCCTTAACAGGTTCTTCTTTTACTACTTCCTGCTTTGGTGCTTCTTTTTTCTCCACCATGTTTAAGAGATCATCTTCAGATACTTCCGTAAGAAGCATTACATTCTCACTATCTTCATCATGATTGATGATTAAATAAAAGGTCTTACCGTTTTTCGTTTGAAAGGTAATAAACTGCCTTGCATCTGCCGAATACTGATCCGTTTCTTTGTTATCGCTGCTATCTCCATGATGAATCGGATACTCCTTATTTGCATTATCTTTATTCTCCGTAACGGATGCTCTCGTCTTTGACGGAGATGAAGCTACTCCCTTGTTGGTATTTACACTCTTACTTGCAGACTCCATTGATGAATCCTGACTGTTATTCGCAGGAGCTTTTGCCGTCAACTTGTTGGGATAGCGAACTTCCTTTTCTTTCTCCTTTACTTCCGTTTTGCCTTTGCCGGTATCCTTTGTAGTATTACCTGAGCTTACCGAATCCGATGAGCCTTTACCGGTACTACTTACAGAAATCTGTGGTGTTTGAGGAGAAATACCTGAACTTGTTTTATTTCCGGAAATAGGACTAATCGGTGTAACTGATGGTGATGTTACAGGAGCTTTATTTGTTTCAGCAGCCTTTTTCTCAAGCTCTTTCACCTTTTCCGTCAGCTTATCTATTTCCTTTTTCATATCTTCTGATAAGTCCTTATTTCCCTTATCTTTTTTCATTTTTTCTTTCAGGCTATCAATTTCATCTTCAAGATCTTTAATTTTATTCTTTTGCTTATCACTTAATTTGTCCTTATCCTTAAGTTCGCAATTTAACTTATCAAGTTTATCCTGAAGCTCTTTTGCCTCTTTTTCTATTTTTGAAATATCGTCTTTAGAAAGCTCTGTCTGCGTTCCCTTATCCTTAACATCTATCTTTGCTACCTTACGGATAATCTCATCATTTCCATCTCCCTTTACTTCATAGAATAGAAATTCATCAATGAATTTCATGTCATCGGAAAGCTCTGGAAGATCTCCGCTATCAAGAAGCTGTCCTTTTTCAGCCTTTATCTTTTCTTCTTTGTAGAGCTTTTCATCCTCAAAAATATACTTTACATTTACTTCAACTTCCGTTTGAACAGCTTCGTTTTTTGTAGGAGCTTCCGACTTTTGCTCCTGTGCATAAACAACCGTCCAAAGACCTAAAATACAACTAATACTTACAATTACCGCAAGTGCTACCGTCCAAAACTTATTATTCTTTTTCAAACTGGTTTTCATTTGTTTTCTCCTTTTTCATTTCTGCTTTTTGTCTGTTTACCTTTGCCATCAAATCGCTGATTGTGATGTTATTCTTTCTGCAAATGGCAATGATTTCTTCATTTTCAAGCTCTTCTTCACGAATGAATAAAGGCTCCAATTCTTCATCAATCAGAGCCTTTTTATCATTTAACTTCTTTATTCTGTTTTTTACTGCTATCAGTTCCTTTTTCAAATTGTTACCTCCTATTTCTTTACATTTGGCGGAAAACCGAATCCTACGGGATGGTGCTTACAAAATGTTGCTATCCAATCATCTAAGGTAGTTACTCTTATTCGACCGATGTTATCAATCACTTTTCCATCTCCAATGTAAATACCTACATGACCATAGGTAAGCCCTGCACTGCTTCCGCTACTGCTGCTTTCAACTGCCACAAGCATTCCGACTTTTAGCTTTGACCTGTCTGATGTAAAGGTATAGTTTCGGTACATATCACAGGCATTCCCGCCTATATATCCAAGTCCTGCATTTTGATAGACCTGTGATACCCACATGGCACACCAGCCTGCACCCGGAGATGGCGTAATGTATGCAGCATTAACAATCTTCTTTTGTACTTCCGTAGACGCCTCATACTCTTTTCCACCGCCGATACCTCCATTTGCACTGATAAGGTCAGAATTACCAAAGGCTTCTCCCATATTGCCTTGTGCAAGGAACAAGGCTTCATAGTGCTTTAGATTATCGGGATAGTTTGCAAAGACCTTTCGGATAATGCTGTCCATCTCTTTTTTATGAAGCGTTACGATGAGTTTTTTATACTCATAAGGTTCTTCGTGGCTTTCGGTATATTCATTGCCATCTTCATCGGTATAGGTTTTTGTAACCGTCCTGTATCTGATTTCAATTTCTTCCCTATACTCAAGGTCATACATGGACTCAAATAATTCTTTCAATATGGATTCTACTTCCGATGCACTCTTTACCTCTCCGCACCTTGATGTAATGTAGGATAAAAGCTCATGAACATTATGACCGATATACTCTGTGTTATTTAAGATGTACTCATCATAACCGGGATGGTTACTTTTGACATTATCAACCTCATTTTGAAGTTCCTTTTCCATAGCAGAAAAGTTCTGATTGATTTCACTTAGGACATTTGGCTTTGATAAATAGCTTGTTGTAAGCACAGAGCTTGTAGAGTTCATAAAGCCTGTCATTCCCGTTCCTGCAAAGTTAATCACAAAAGTCCCTAAGATAATGATACCTATGAAAATAAGCATTAGTCCTTTTGCTTTTCGGATAATCATATCCTTTGAGCTTTTCAGTGTTCCGATAAGTCCCTCTTTAATTCGATCTCTAAGCCTTGACTTATTCTCACGAGAAATTGCTGCCTTTACCTGATTTTTCTTTTGAAATCTTTTATATGCACTTGCTCTTTTATACTCATCCGTCTTTTTCAGTTCCTTTTTGGCATCACGAAATTCCAACTTCGACTTACGCTTTCTGATTTTATAGTCCTTATTTGTAAGGTCATAGCCTCTTTTAGCTCTTTTCTTATCAGAATACTTCTTTATGCCATGAATGAGCTTGGAGCTTGTATCTGCTGCCTTTTCTCCTGCTTCCACTCCTTGATTTTCATCACTTCCATGAGAAAGGTAATCTCTTACAGTTTCACTTCCTTTGGCAAGTCCAGAAAGTGCAGATACTTTTACCATATCTTTCTTTAGCTTTTTCTTCTGCTCTTTATAAATACTGCTATGAACTTTTTTGCTTGCAGTATCTTTTCCAGTTTTTTTATCTTCAGGCTTATTCTCCTTTAACACATCATCCTTTTTCCTTGTATAAAGGCTTTCGGTATAGTTTTTTCTCTTATAATTTTTCTTTTGAGCTTTTTGGCTTTTTGAGAAGCTATTTGTGTTTTCTGCTTTATGATGAAGATTATCCTCGACATCATAGGTTGACTCAAAATAGTCGCTATCCCTAAAGTCATTGTCGTATCTGTCTATAATCCCATCATTATCAAGGTCTTTTCCTAAAGGATCATAGATTTTTCCATCCTTAACCTCCGTAATATAATCTGATCTTCCCGTTTCAATTGCGGAATTTACGTCTCCCTTATCTGAAGCTCTATATTTTTCGTTTCTCTTGGATGTTCCATAAGACTTTTCATTATCAGCACTTACCTTACTTGTTTTTTCATGCACTTTATCCTGAAACCGTTCTTTCTCATGAACGATTTTACCTCTGTAATCATCGTTATGTTTTAGCTTACTTTCTTCAGGTATCGTATCTGTTTTACTATGAAACATCTCTCTTTCAAGGCTTGCCTTATGCCTTTCCTTAAAATCCTTTTTCAGCTTCTTTCCCATAGGCTACCTCACTTCTTCCGGCTTGGTAGTCATCTTCTGATATAAAATTGTATCTTTCGGAAACTTATCAAGGAAAGGCACAATGGTATTTCCAAAGAAAAGTAGTCCCTCACCTTCATTTGAATTAGTAACATATCTGAGCTGTGGAAGTGAGATTTTAAGTTTTCTTGCAAGTATCTCTCTATCTCCTGATGCTTGATTAAGCATTAAGACAAAGTCTGTATTGTCAAAGATATTTTCTATCTCCTTACTCATAAGTAGGTCTTTGACATTCTGCGTAATACCTGTTGGAATACCTCCCCATTTACGAAATCTTTTCCAAATCTCTACGGAATAGGATGCTGTCTGCTCATCTTTTAAAAGCAAATGGAACTCGTCGATATAGTACCTTGTAGCCTTGTTTCCTCTGTTTTGTGACACCTTATTCCACACCTGATCCTGAATGACAAGCATTCCTATTTTCTTTAGCTGACTTCCAAGCTCCTTAATATCAAAGCACAGGAGCTTCTTATTTAAGTCCACATTTGACCTGTGATTAAAGACATTGAGAGAGCCCGATACATAGATTTCCATCTCCGTTGCCAGCTTCTTACCAACCTTTTCTTCCTGTCCTTTTAACATATCGTATAGGTCTTGTAGTATTGGCATATTACAAGGCTCTGGGTTTTCAAAATACTTTTCATAAATTTTAGGCAGGCATCTATCTATAACGGACTTTTCTTCTGCTGTAAGACCACTACCGCCTACTACAAGCTCAAGCATACTCATGATAAAGTTTGCCTTGTCTTTAAGAGGTGCGTCCCCATCTCCATAATTTGAATTTATATCAAGGGGATTCAGGTAATCCTTTGACTTACTGCTGACCTTAATGACTTCTCCCTTAAACTGCCTTACAAGGTTTCCATACTCTCCTTCCGGATCGCAGATAATCACATCATCATCTGTTACTAAAATCGCATTTGCCATTTCTCTTTTGGCACTAAAGGATTTACCGCTGCCCGGAGTTCCGAGGATTAGACCGTTTGGGTTCTTTAATTTCTTTCTATCTGCCATAATCAGGTTATGGCTTAGGGCATTTAGTCCGTAGTAAAGACTATTACTTGAATTGATAAAAAGCTCCTCTGTGGTAAATGGCATAAATACTGCCGTTGATGAGCTTGTCAGTCCTCTATCTATCTCAATCTTATTTACACCAAGAGGCAGCATGCTCACTAAACCTTGTTCCTGAGAATGGTCAAGTCTTTTCAGCTTACAGTTATGCTTATTTGCAATGGAGCTTATTTGAGCAATTGTGTTATCGAGCTTTTGAACTGTCCTTGCAAAGTTCATAAAGACAATACTTACCACAAACATTCTCTCATCTCTTGTCTGCAAGTCTTTTAAGAGGCTCTTTACATCCTCACCATAGGTAATTAAGTCCGATGGAAGAATGTCCATATCATAACCGCTTCTTACTGCCTTCTTATTTTCTTCAATCCTCATCTTATCAATATCAGTGTTTTTTCGTTTTACCATCTTAATGGCTTCCGATTGGTCGATTGCCCTAATATGAAAGGAAATATTGATGTTATCGTCAATATCCAAAAACTCGGATAACATCCTATCTGAAAGCTCACTGGCAAGGATTTGAAAATGACTTGTTGCTCCGATGAATTTGCCGAACTTAAAGTATCTACTCGGTGTAAAGTTAAACTCATCAGGCACAATATATGTCTTTGTGCTTTCTCTTTTCTTTAGGTCTTTGTAGGAAAATTCAAATGTTTTATTTGGATTTAAAACATCATGAAGTATCTTTAGCCTTTCTTCTCCGTTTAGGCTTTCTGCTCTCACACCCATGCTCTTTAGATTAGATAATATATCTATCTCCAGTCTTTCAAGTTTTGATGTTGCCTGCTCTAAATTATCCGCTTCCACTGTAAAGGTTACATACTTTGATTTTTTAAGTCCGTTATTTCCCTTTACAATCTGGCTTTTAAGCATCTCTCTAAATTCAAAGCGTATATCGTCGAAACCGTCCTTTTTATCCGGTATCTGAATTGCCGACTTCATTTCTTCGTTTCGTCCGAGCTGATTGATATATGAAAACTCAATGCTGATACTTGGATCAAAAGAGTTTAGGAAGTTTGCAAACTGATTAAAAATCAAGTCCCTATCTTCATCTAAGGCAAGCTGATAGTTAATGTCCTGAAAGGCTATACTTTTACTGAAGTGCTTTTCATCAAGCTGGCATATTCCGCTTTTTAAAAGCCTTAGATAGGGAATGGTATCTTCTACCGTATATCTTTTCGGTTCTTTCTTAAAGATAAGGTCAAGGATTCCTCCCTTATCTTTTTTTGACTTGCAATTACTTTTCTTTAAGTCCCGCTTTTGACTTCTCAATGCCTTTTCGTTTTGCATGAGTTTTATTTGCTGAATTTTTCTTTTCTTGTTCAAGGTAAACCTCCTTTCTCACTCTCTTTTTGGGCTGATAAAACTTATGAAGGTAGATGTGCTTAAAATATTTCTCAAAGGTCAGTCCGTCCTTTTCAAATAGTGTGATGAAAAAGATAGGAAGCGTGGACACGATAAGGAATATGACAGCTATGTCATTTGGCACAAACTTCCTCATAAATAAATAGACTGGTATTCCAACCAGTCCTGCAAGTGTGAAGCCTATGAGCTGCCTTTTCGTTAGGTTAAAAGCAACCTTTGTCTTTACCTTATTTAAGTCTTTAGGGATTGGTACATATGCCATATCTTACCTCCCATCTTCTTTACCCTTTGACAGCTCCTCAAAGTGTTCATATACAGATCCGATTTCATCCTGAATAATTGCAAGTTGTTCATCTGTATTCTTGTTATATCTTTGCTGCATTAAGCAAAAATCATTATGGCAGCAACCAATGTCCTGTGTCCTTTCTTCCAATTCTTCTACCTTGTTATGAAGTCTGATTCTATCAATTACCGCCATAACGCCTGCTCCGATTACTACTGCTGTAAATACTGTTTTTCTTTTATTCATACTATCTTTCCTTTCTTTTTTAGTGTGCATTTAATACGCTTTTGGCCAGTGTTCCGCTCTTTAGCATCATTAACCCCAGCAAAACCGCATAGCCAAGTATCGTCATGGTACTTGTGTGTATATCTGTTATCTTAATCGTCTTAACTAAAACTGCGTAAATTCCAAGACAAACCATTAAAAAGAGTCCTTGTAGTCCAAGTGCAAATAGTCCTTTGATGTAGTTTGTTCCAATCTGTCCCCACTCCTTGTTTCCCATTGTGGCAAAAGGAATAGCTGAAACCGATGAGTAAACATAAATCTCAAACATTCTTCCGTAAACTACAAGCATAATCACAACGGATATTACCTGTATAGCAACCTTGATGAGTGAGGTTTCAAAGAGAATCATGACAAGCTCTCCAAGCCCCTTTTCTTTTAGGGTATCCATCATTGCCACTATCTGATCTCCGGAAACGGTGGCAGAGGTATTTATCACCCCTGCCGCCTTATTTACCATGTGCTGTGCCACATCAAAAACTGCCATTGAAAACTCAAAGGCATGGGATACTAACCATACAGCAATCCACATCTTGATGATGTACTTGAAAAATTCAAAGGTATCTGTATCGTGCATATTGTTCTTTTGCATTACCATATTGATAAGCTCGATACAAAGAACTGCTGTGATGATTAGTCCCGCTATTGGAATGATAACGGAATCGTTAATGCTTTTGATAAAGGCAAATACATCTCCGTTCCACCCCATAGGCGTTTTACCTACATCTGTTGCAACCGCACCAACTTTGTCGTTGATGTCAAGAAACATGGACTCTAAGTTTGCTTGGATACCGCCCAGTAGAAGCTCCTTAAAGAATTCTTCTATCTTGTCGAATATTCCAAACATCTAAGCTCTCCTTTTCTTCTTAATTGAGTACATTGGCAAGTAGTGGAATGAGCTTAAGTCCGATAAGAACGATACCTCCTCCAGCCATAAGCTGCTTAATACCTTGGCTCTTAGCACCGGGATTGTCATTACCATATCCTTCCATCAGGTTGATAACGCCCCATGCTCCAAGTCCTGCACCTACTGCCATAACCAAAATCTTTAATACATTAACTGCCTGTGTAAAAAATGCCATAAGTTATTCCTCCTCGTTTTCTTCTTTCTTTTCAATCTTGTTATATGACTTCACTACAAAGTTTTTGTAAGTCTTTCCCTCTTTTTCACGCTTCTTAAAGTAACCAAAGATATGAATTAAATCGCCTTTTTCAAAGTCCTTTGCTTTCTCAGCTTTTTCTCCATAGGCTGCACAGTTAATATACTCCTTGCCTTTACCGTACTTTTTTACAAGCGTGAAGTTTGCAACTTCTACTTTCTCTCCTTCATTTTCAAAACTTGAGAAGGTAGGCTCCGCCAATAAGTTGGCGTTGATGTTAATCATTTCTTGTTTCATCTTTTTAAATTTCTCCTTTTCATTTCAATAAAAAAAGCGACCGGAAGTATTACTTTTCCAATCGCTGATACTCTTTCTATTTAGTTTTTTCTTAGTGGGACTTCTGATCCTTATCATCTTGCCTCCTGATTTTGAATAAAAAAACAGCAAATCTTTTTAAGACTTACTGCATTCTTGTAATAACCGTTTCTCTATTTAATTTTGCTTTTCCTTTTCGCTTCATATAGCTTTCTATGTCAAACAAATTCTTCTTATCATAGTCCTCAAGTAATCTATAGTTCTTATGCTTTGTAATATCGTATTTATCTGAAAGAAAAGGTCTGACACCTCTAAGCTGAAAGATACATTTACTACCGTCCATTACAGTAATCTCATCTTGACTCATCAGTTCTTTGCCTGTCTTTTGATAGTTTAAACCAAAGCTCTTTTGATTTGACCTTGTTTCCGATGTGTTATATAAATCTATCGTTTCTTTTCCCAGTGTTTCAGAAAGTTCCTTTAATGTGGTCTTTTCCTTGCCACCAAGAAACAAGGTACTATCACAGTTACCTACGATTGTATCGGCATTATCCTTATAGATTGCCTTT
>ERZ773254.568-NODE-568-length-20073-cov-7.213008_pt1 | contig 20073 bp, 23 predicted proteins | sample MGYA00580516_ERZ773254 | MGnify/ENA primary metagenome ERZ773254 (study PRJEB29015, sample SAMEA2738158) | human oral metagenome | biome: human oral; feature: human-associated habitat; material: saliva | place: China | collected 2192 ...
CTGGTATTATTAACCAGGATTTTGACTTTACTGGTGTAGATACCGTTAAAGTGTACTCAATCCCAACAACAGCAATGAACGACTACGCGCTTACTGGTAACACTCGTTACGGTACGGCTGCCGAATTGGAAAACAACGTCCAAACGTTGACACTTACTAAAGACCGTTCATTCACTTTCACGATCGACAAACGCTCAGTGCAAGACACTAATGGCGCTATGGAAGCAGGCAAAGCCCTTGCCCGTCAACTTTCAGAAGTGATTATCCCAGAAGTGGATACTTACCGTTTCGGCAAAGTCGTTGCTGGTGCTGATACAGCCAACGTTAAAACTGGCGCAGTAACTAAAAACAACGCGTATGAAGCAGTGCTTGATGGTCAAGTTAAATTGACTGATGCGCTTGTACCAGAAGAAGGACGCAAGCTACACGTATCTCCAGAGTTTTATAAACTCATTAAACTCGATCCATCATTCGTTAAAAACTCTGACCTCGGTCAAGAAGTGGCGTTCAAGGGACAAGTGGGAGCTATCGACGGCTTGCCAGTTATCTTGACGCCTACTTCTCGCTTGCCAGAGAACGTAGCGTTTGTTATCGCGCACCCAATCGCAACTACTTCTCCTGTCAAACTCGAAGACTACAAGATCCACGATAACCCACCAGGAATCAACGGCTACCTTGTAGAAGGTCGTATCCGTTACGATGCCTTTGTCCTTGACAGCAAGAAGAAAGCGATCTACGTTCACAAAACTGCGTAAGAGGTGACCGATGGCAGAAGAAACAAAAACAACTAAAACAGAAGCAGTGACTGAACAGGTTGCGACGGTTTTGGTAAAGGACGATGTAACCTTTACCATCACTGATCCCAATCTAGTATCTGCTTTTTTGACTAGCGGTTACGAGATCAAGGAGTAACGAATGGCGAAATATAAAGCTACTTGTAACTTTCTGATCGAGTCAACAGACCAAAACTTTGACGAGGGCACGGTCTACGAGTTAACGACTGCAGAAGCAGAAGAAATCAACCAAAAGACAAGCCTCACCTTTGGTGAGGAATGGTTGGAACTTGTTTCTGATGGCGAAACCGTGGCCCAAAAGGTGGCCTCTGAATAGGAGGTATCATGGCATACTTAACGCATGATGAATATCGTGAGTTAGGCTTTGACAGTACAAGCGAGTTTGATGATCTACTGAAACGGGCCGAGCTTGCTATTAATCTCTTTATCCGGCATTATTATGACTTCCACGAATTTGACAAAGATCATAAATTTCGCAAAAAGGCAGTTAAAATTGCCACGGCTTACCAGATCCAGTATCTGGAAAGTACGGGCATTTTAACGGCTGAGGATAAGCAGACAATATCAAGTACCACACTAGGACGTACATCGGTGTCCTACGGCTCAAATAATGGCTCTAGAGCGTCTGAAACAGCGTCCGGATATAATCTATCCCTTGATGCTTTTAACGCTCTTAAATCTGCCGGATTCTTGTATAGCGGGGTGGATTATGGTCGTTATTGATAAACGTACACTGGTTGACTCAGTAACCATAGCGAAGCCGACAGGTAAAAAAGACGGGTGGGGGAAAGATGAATTCTCCTACCCTATCCTTTTGAGTCCAGTACGCTTTGACCGTAACTTTGACGGCCCTGGGTCGGTCAATAACCCTTCCGGACAAAAGAACCCGTCATTTAGAGCGCCTGGGGTTATCTTTGTGTACCCTCGCTATTGCAACGTGGAGCTTGATTCGTCATTTAGAAACTCGATTGTAAAGGACGGTGATGATGAATACATCGTAAACAAGATTGTACCTGTTTACGAGCCATTCAATCGCAAAGTCTTTTGTTATGAAATCGAGGTGATGTAATGGGGATCAATGTCACGATTGATTTGAGCGGAGCTACCAAGAAAGTATCGCAAGCGTCGGAACGTAAAGCAAGGTTAGAGATTGCTGACCAAATCTTATCAGATATGGAACCGTATGTTCCGTTATTGAATGACCCGCTACGCACTAGCGGTCATGTGGCAGGCGACGGCTCTAAGATTATCTATAACACACCATACGCACGCGCTCAGTTTTACGGTGGTGCTTATAACAAGTACCGCAGTTTTAGCTTTAGCAAGTATACAACCCCTGGAACCGGGAAGCGCTGGGACCTAAAGGCATCAGCAAACCACGGGAACAAGTGGGCAGAAGTCGGATTGAGAGCAATGGGGTTTAATAAATGAAAAGTAACAATGATTTTAACGTTGTTTTGCGCGATTTCATCAATACCCTCGGTCTACCGCTTTCTTGTGAGCTAGACTTTCTAAGCGAGCTTGATTCTTTGGTTTTATATCCACTTCCAGGCGGTAAGATTGAGCGTGTATACATGGACGGCTCTAGGGACGTTACTCTAATCTTCGAAATCGCAGTAAAGGTCAAAGATCAATCAACAGCGAGTGAGTGTCTTTGGGAAATCAACAAAGCACTATCCGAGTTTGATCTAGTCTTACCAAGTCAAAACAACTCATATATTTTTAATAGCTTAACTACAACCCAGCCATCTCTAAACGAACGGGACGAGCAGGGTTTTTATATTTATCTGCAGGATATCACTGCAAACCTAACAATTCTAAACACGAAAGGTAATTAATAAATGGTACGTAACAAGAACGCCCTACGCGGGCATTTTATCGCACAAGTAACTGATCCAAAGACTGAGCCAGATAAATCTGCTTACTTGGAAATAGCTAAATGGATCACGGACGTAGATGATGACACAGATGAAACCACGACATCTACTGCCTACTACGACGGTGATGGCACTGAAGAAACCACTGTAACCGGTGTCAAAGAAGCATATTCGTTCAAAGGAACCTATGACGGCGAAGACCCAGCTATGAAGTATATTGCTAGCCTGAAACGCAAGACTGCCAACGACCGGATTGTATGGCACAAAATTGTAGACTCTGACGGCAAGAACCAGCACGTCGGTATTGCTACCGTTACTGGTATCAAGGCCGGGTCTGGGCCCGCTGCAGAATACGAAGCGTTTGAATGCAAGATCTCGTATAACTCTATTCCAAAGACTTCAGCAGTCGTATGATAATGTGAAGCGTCTCTATTGAGGCGCTCTTTTTTGTGCATAAAGGAGGAAAAATCATGTCTATTTCAATCGAACTAAAACGTAATTACATCCCTATCAAAATCGGAGAAATTGAACTCAAATTTGATACATCACTAGAAAATATCTCACGCCTCGCAACGCTCCAGGAAGATATCTCAGAACGCTTTAACAAGTACCAGTTAGAGCTGATTGAGCGCTCCAATAACGGAGAGTTCGACGACCTCAAAGAGGGAGTCATTAACAAGCGAGTCATTGACGAAGCCTTTGAGATGCAAAAGAAAATGACGGAGATTAAATATGATGTGCTATTCGGTGATGGTACCTTTGCTAAACTCTATGAACGTTATCCAGACCTTGATTCTTTGGATCATGCATTTGATGAGGTAGATACCTTGCTGGGTGCTGAGCTTGACCGTCTAGGCCAAGAACGGGCCAAGGCATCGGGTGCGGTTGCTGAGTCCTTTGTTAAAAAAGCAAAAGTGAAAAAGACAAAAAAGACCAGCAAAAAATAACAAGGAGGATCGCTCATGAAACTAAATGAGCCTATAGAGAACTCCTTTGAATTGAACGGGCGCACCTATGAAGTGGACTGCTCCTTTGATCTGGTGCTGGACGTATTCGAGATGTTTGACAATGAAGTTATGAACAATCTCGAGAAGATGCGTACAGCGATTTTAATGATGACGGACGAAGCCTTGGATGACCCAGAGGATATCGTTGCTGTGTGGGAATATATCAATGAGCATTTTTTGAGGACAAAAAAAGAGCGCGTGGTCTATGACCTACACGGAAACCCTATGCCAGTAGCCAAGGACGAAGATGAGGATGTTCGTTTGATTGACTTTGAAGTAGACGCACAAGAGATATACGCTAGCTTTGTGCAAGCGTACAACATCAACCTCTTTGAAGCACAAGGCCGGCTAACATGGCCCGAGTTTATCGCACTACTTAACGGTATGCCGGAGGGAACGGCTGTATCTCAATTGGTAGAGATACGGTCATGGAAACCCTCGAAGCATGATAGTAGCGAGTATAAATCGAAAATGCGCCGGTTACAAAACAAATACAGATTAGACGGAAAGGAGGGAGATGAATAATGGCAGATGGAAAAATAGTAATTGACGTCCAGGTTAACGGCAAGAAGCTCTCAGAGTTATCAAGCGCCTTGAAGCGGTTAGAATCAGAAGCCCGAAGATCGGGCCAAGGTGTCAAGAGCGCTGGAGACGGTATCCAGGCTACTGGCGACAAGGCTTTAAAAGCCGGACAGGGTTTTAAACGTGCTGGCGACCGTATGGCCGAGGGTGCGAAGCTATCCGAAACCTCAAGCAATGGCTTTCGTCGTGCTGGTGAGAAGATCAAAGAAAGCTCTGATTTAGCTGGGCGCTCTGGTTCTGGTTTTAAACAAGCCGGGGAGAAAGTAAAAGAAAGCTCAGATCTAGCTCAACGGTCGGGTGATGGCTTTAAACAAGCGGCAGAAAAAGTAAAGTCGTCTGGAAACGAAGCTAAAACAGGCGGAGAGGGCTTTAAGTCAGCAAGTTTTAAAATCAAAGAAGCCGGGGCGCTCTCTAAGTCTGGCGGTGATGCTTTCAAGCAGGCAGCCGAGAAAGTTAAGGAAGCTGGCACAATCAGCAAAACCGGTGGTAATGGTTTTAAGGTAAGCGCGGATCTAGTCCATAAAGCTGGACAGGTTGCATCTCAAAGCGGTGGTGGTTTTGTCAAACTGAAAGACATCATCAAAACCACGGGCGATCAAGCAGAAAAGAGTGCGTCAAAATTTGACAAAATCAAAGACGCAATCAAGAACTTCTCTGTCGGGGCGGTAGCGTTTAAAGCTGTAAGCTCTGCAATGAACCTTGTGAGCCAGTCAATGGATAAGGCTATTGACCGCTTTGATACCTTGCAACGGTTCCCGAAAGTTATGAAGTCGCTGGGGCACTCATCAAAAGATGTAGCATCATCTACCAAGCTACTTGCCGAGGGTATCGAGGGCCTACCAACTTCTCTTGATACGGTCGTAGCTACGACTCAAAAGCTAACCTCAATGACTGGTAACCTTAAACAGTCTACGAAGTTAACAATCGCCCTAAATAATGCCTTTCTTGCCTCTGGTGCATCTACTGAAGAAGCGAGCCGTGGTTTAACGCAGTATACTCAGATGTTATCATCTGGTAAGGTTGACTTGCAATCTTGGAAGACTTTGCAGGAAACCATGTCTTACGCCTTGCAGAAGACAGCAGAATCTTTTGGTTATGCTGGGGCATCGGCACAGAATGATCTCTACAAGGCTTTGCAAGATGGCAAGATAACTTTTAGTGATTTTAGTAAGCGTCTGATTGAGCTTAATAAAGGAGTTAACGGCTTTGCTGAGATGGCGAAGAAAAACTCTGAGGGTATCAAGACATCATTTAATAATATTGTCTTGGCCGTAGCAAAAGGTATCGCAAATGTCATTACTGAGTTTGACAATTTGAGCAAGGCTGTCACTGGTAAGAGTATTGCCAAACACTTGGATAGTATCAAAGAAGCAATTAATAACACCTTTAACATTATTATTAATGTCATTCGTGGTGCCACTCCAATTGTTAAGGGACTAGTTAGTGTATTAGGCTTTCTCAAGCCTGTTCTAGACCCGCTTATCTCAATCTTCGCTGGTGTCGCAGGAGCAGTCTTGCTCTTTAAAGGGGCGATGCTGGGGCTATCAATTATCAAGGGTATCGGTAGCTTAATTGGTACGCTTATCACTTCCCTGGTATCTCTAACCAGTACCTCACTTGTAGCAACGGGAGCTACTACTGGCCTTGCTGGGGCTTTGGCAGCTCTATCGTCCGGTGGAGTCTTTATCGTCGTCGGTGCTATCGCTGGGCTGGTGTCATGGTTGACGCAAGAAAGCGAAGAAACCAAAAAGGCGAAAGAGAAAGCAAAAGAATTCCAGCAATCCCTCGATGATCTACATGAAAGCATCAACAAAGGCAATGAAGCCTATAAAGATCGCAGAAACGAGATCCAAGCCACAGCAGAGGACAACGAGCGACTAGTCAAGAAGATTGACGAACTGAACGCGGTCGAAAACAAGACGGCAGCTCAGAAGAAAGAGCTTGCGTCAGCAGCAGAAACCCTTAACTCACGTATTGAGGGCTTGAATATCCAGTACGATAAAGCCACAGGCACAATCAACATGACAACGGACGCGATCCGTAAGCAGATTGAAATTGCCAAGGCATCGGCTGAGATTGAGGCTGCCAACGAGAAGATGGTAGAAAACGCTAAGAAGCGCCTCGAAATCAAGGACAAGATGAAGGAACTCGAGAAAGAGTACCAGAACGTTGTCGATAAAACCAATAAATTAGAGGAAGATGGCTTTGCTTCGTCGACAATACGCGAAGGTGTCAAGACAGAAGCCAAGAAGAAATACAACGAAGAAGTCAAGAAGCTCCAGGACGACATCAAAAAAACTGAGGATTCTGACAACGAATTAACGAATACAATCGTTAAGAATAACGAAACAAAGGCCAAATCTACAGAAGATGCGTCTGGTCGTATGATCTATAACATGCAGACCATGAACGAGGCTCAGAAGAAAGCTGTAGAGATGATGCAACAAGAGTTTGCTAATCTTAAAGGTGAAGTTCAGAACGCTTTCCAAGCTATCGAACAACAGACAGCTTTATCTGCGGATCAAATGACTGCTAACTTGCAGAAGAACATCGACGCGGTTGATAAGTGGTCGCAGAACCTCGAAACACTCGCTAAACGCGGGCTTGACCAAGGTCTTATCGAGCAAATGCGCCAAGCTGGCCCTAAAATGGCCAACCAAACGCAGGCCCTTGTAGATGCGTCCGATGAACAACTTGGACGACTAAATGGCAAGTGGACCGAGGCGGGAGATAAAGCCAAGGAAGGCTTCCTCCGTGGTATCCGTGCAACGGGTCAAGAGTTACCGCCTGAAATCGAGAGCATGGTAACTGCTATCGGCGATGAGTTTCGAAGCGCACTCGCTGATGCAGGCTTCGAAGTCAAAGGTCGTGAAGTACCTCAGAAAATTAGTGAGGGTATGCGGTCTGGTAAAGGTGACGTCCAACAGGCAGCCTCAGAAGTCACAGAGGCATCTAAGCAAGCCTTTAACAACTTGCCAACGGAAGCTAAATATAGCGGATCACAGGTAAGCGGTCAGTATGCTCAAGGTATGACTGATAACCAAGGCGCTGTACAGGGCGCGAGTGAAGGCCTCAAGGGTGCAGCACTTGGAGCGCTGGCCAGCCTCTTTGGTGAGGGGCAAGTAAAAGGTGCTGAACTTGGTGCCGGTGTCGGAGATGGTGTATTGAGCCGGTCTGATGTTGTACAAGGTGCAGCGAACACCCTCAAATCAAATGCTACCGCTACAATGGCTGGCATGTCAGCAGATGGGCAGGCTAAAGGTTCAGAATTTGGCTCTGGTATTGCAATTGGTATCGGTGTAGGTCAGCAGGTAGCGGTTGGTGCCGCCTCATTGATGAACGTTGCTATTGCTGCTCAGTTCCTCACTATGTCAATGAACGGGCAACAGTACGGTTCACAATTTGGGTCTGGCATGGGGTCTGGTATCACATCATCACAAGGCATCGCTACTGGTGCTTCAAATGCGATGAAGCAGATGATTAATACATCTGTTAGATCGCTAGGCCACGATGGTAGAAATGCCGGTTCACAATTCGGTACGGGTGTTACTAGTGGTGTAGCAAGTCATAACGGAGCAGTGTTTAACGCGTCAAGCAACCTTAAAGCCTCGGCGCATAACGGTATGTCTGGTGGATATAACGGTGGGTATAATGCCGGTATGTCCATTGGCGAAGGTATGATGAGTGGTATCTACGCTATGGCTGGAGCGGTTGCATCTGCAGCGGCCAGCATCGCAAGTAGCGCGGTTGCAGCAGCTCGAAGCACCTTGCGGATCAACTCGCCATCTAAGGTATTTAGAGATCAAGTCGGTCGTGCTATTCCAGAAGGTATGGCAGTAGGTATTGAGAAGTACGGCTACTATGTTGATGATTCCATGACTGACCTTGCGAATAAAACCGTAGAGTCTGGCAAGAAATACACGGACGGCTTTGGCTTTAACTTACCAGGGCGCGGTGATCTTGTAAGCGGTCTGACTGATACACTAGCTACGCGCTTTGGATATGCAGGCGGTGGAAGCTCAAGCTCAAACGTAACCAACAACTACACACTTAACGCAAACGGCACAGCTAATGATAATTTCTTCAGCCCCGAAAATATGCGCAGGCTCTTGCGTGAGCTTGCTTACTATACAAATTTGGAAGGAGGTAGAATGGCATAATGGGAAGTTTTACATTTAACGGAGTATCAAGTACTACTCACGGTCTACGAGTGACCAGCGACTATATTATTAGTTCGACTGGGAGCGACGTGGAAACAGTATCGGTCCCTGGACGCGATGGCGATCTATTGATCTCAAAGAACCGGCTCAAGTCGGTGACTATCGAACTGCCTTGTACCATCCTTTCTAGTCGCAAACTCACGGACGCAGAAAGTGATATTAGCAACTGGCTAAACGTAGATGGCTATAAAGATTTGACCCTATCCTGGGATCCAGATTTTATCTACCGGTCAGCTTTTATCGAAACTTTCGAAGTTTCTAGCCTTATGCGACAGTTTGGGAAAGTCAAGCTGAACTTCTTGACCTATCCAGTCAAGTTTTATAAACAGGGGCGCACTACTCAAAAGCTAACAAACGGAGTCGCTATCAATGGTCTGGGCAATGTCAACGCAAAGCCTATCATCACGCTTGTCGGATCGGGTGACTGTACACTTACGATTAACGGACGCAAGACCAAGTTAAAGGCCGTACAAAATAAGATCACGCTGGATATGCAAGCTAACCAGGTATTCTCTGGTAACTTGCAAGCATGGGACAAGGTGGTTCGTTCCCCTCAATTCCAGATGCCTTACTTAGATTATGGCAGGAACTTGATAAGCTGGGACGGTAACTTTGAAGTGTTTATTATTCCAAATTGGGGGGTCAAATTATGAGACCTATACTTTATAACGCAAACGAAACAGCGTTTGAAACCTACGGTTTGGGAGAGATTGACGCAACAAAAGCACAAGTCACACGGGAACGAAATGGGAATTATACTCTTTATATCGAGTACCCGGCTAGTGGCCCGCTTGCTGGTACGTTTAAAAACGATATGCGGATCAAGTCTGATGCTGGTTTAAGAACCAAAAATCAGACTTTCTTTATTTCCCGTATTCTCAAAGACAGCACAGGCATTTTAAAAGTCTATGCCAAACATATCAGCCATTTGACCGAAAAGATGGCTATTAGGAATAATACCAACGCTACAGGGACAGCCCAGGCAGCTTTGGCTATCTGGGCTTTAAATGCCCTGGGTGGCATTCGGTTCGATACATGGTCCGATATTGATCTAACCTCAAAAACAAGCTGGAATATCGCAGACTTTAAGACTGCGCGTGATGTGCTTGGTGGTGTTGCTGGTTCAATCCTTGATGTTTGGGGTGGTGAGTATGAGTTTGACAATACCACTATTAGACTCCATAAACAACTCGGACGCAGAAGCCCAATTGTTTTGGAATATGGTCGCAATATCCTGCGCGCAGAAGACGACCAAGACATCGAGGGTGCTTATACCAGCGTCTATCCTTATGCGACATACACCCCAGAGAATCAAGGAACTGGTGAGGGTGGGGCGACTAGTCAACAAGTAACAGTTGAACTACCCGAGAAATATGTAGACGGCCCTTATATTGGATTGTATAACGAGCGCCGGGTTTTGATTGTAGACTTCTCCTCAAACTTTAAGGACAAGGAAGTTCCAACGATTGACAAGTTACGCAGACTTGCCAAAGAATACGCAATTAATAACCGTCTAGGACTCCCCAAAATCAATACTAAAATCGAGTATGTAGACTTATCAAAAACGCTTGATTATAAACTAACTCAGATTTTAGAAGAAGCTGAACTTTGCGACATCGTCCCTGTCTATTATCCTCAGATCGGGCTTACTAGTGAAGATGCCAAACTGACAACTATTGTCTATGATGTACTGCTAGAGCAGAATGACAGTGTCGAGGTCGGAGTTATCGGTGATGGCTTTAAATCATCAATGACCAGCAACCTATCTGGTAAGATTGACGACCTGGCCAGCAACCAGCAACGACTGGTAAATACCTTGCCAGATTATCTCTTAAATGCTCAAGGGAATAAAGTCTGGTACAATCGCCCGGATAACAACGAGCATAAAATTGGCGACATCTGGTTTGAAAAGAACGGTCTCTATGACCGTATGTATGTCTGGAACGGCTCTCAGTGGGAGAAACGGATCGACACAGAGGATATTGACAAGGTCAAGAAAGAGGTTGATAAGCAAATCTCAGACGCTCAAACCTCAACGAATCAAGCAATCGCGCAAGCGAACGCAAAGGCAGAAGAAGCTCTAAAGAAAGCTGGCACGTTGCCAGACACTAGCAGGCTATCTGACCAGATCAAGCAACAGATTCTTAACAGTCCAGATTTGCAGAATAAAGTAACCGAGGGAGTCAAGAGCGTTGACGGTGACACTATCTATAGTAAGATTGTGTCCAAAGTTTCCCAGCAGTTTGCAACCAGAGGCGAATTTGAAAGCATTGACCGTGTGCAAAATGACATGGGTCGAGATTTAATTGGTCTATCTAAGCGGATTGCAACTCAAACGCTCGAATTCAACAAACTCACAGAGTCGAACAAAATTTATGAGCGTATTCTTGGTAAATCGGAAACCGAAGCCCCGGACAAGCTCTCACGGCTTGTCATGTCGAGCGAGATATTCCAGACAGAGGTCGGGAAGTATTCGACTAGTGGTGGACCGAATATGCTCCGAAATTCCCGCGCTGATGACGGCTTGAAATATTGGACTGAAGCTAATGGACGGTTGACCTTCACAGCTCACAATTTTTACCTAAACGGTCAGAAGCGAATGTTTTCTCTGAGACCAGGGGCATTTGTCCACAGTCCGCGATTTATCATCAAACAAAATACAAATTATATGCTTAATTTGATAGCTTTTGATGCTAACACATCACGCTTTAAAATTGCATTCTGTAAGCGTAGAAAAGGATCGACGAATGACTTCGACGAAATGCAAATAATCTTTGACAAGACTGGTTCTCCTGCATTTAACTCAGACAGAGCCGTCAAGAAGTCATTTAGCTTTAACACAGGGGCATTTGACGAGGGATACTTGCTATTTAATTATCAAGGCAACCCAACTGGTTGGTCTGGTCTATTTATGACCGAGTTGGACTTTTACGAAGGTTCAGCAGATCGCTTATGGCAGCCGAGCCCGGACGACAGCGTGGAGCCGATTGAAGCAGTACGGACTCAAGTCACGCAGCTTGCTGACTCTTGGTCAGTTAAGAACCTCAACAGCAACGGTGATGTACTTAACTCAATCAACTTACTTGCAAACGGCACAAATCGGATTGATGGACGGTTAACACATATCACAGGTCAGACTGTTATTGACAACGCGGTTATAGAAGACGGTATGATCGCTAACGTATCCGCTAACAAAGTAACCGCTGGGACTATTGACGCTCGCGAAGTAAACCTAATAAATCTAAACGCTAAAAGTGTTACATCTGGAACATTTAAAGGTTTAACTTTCGAAGGTGGTATTATTCGCGGAAATAACGGAAATACGGTTATTGATTTAAACAGCAATGTCACAACGTACAATGGCACGGCCAAAATTGAGTTTAAATCCGCTTATAACTCTTTAGAGTTCAATTCCGGAGGAAGAAAGGCATTTTTAGCACCTACAATTTCAAACGGGACTAATAACGCGGCTTTTGCTCTCGGAGTAAACGATCGCGGCGAAGGCAATCCGAATAGAGATTTCGTTGGTATTAAAATCTTTAACCAGTACAACTCACGACAACTTGAATTGGTTGGAGACGTGGTATTTACAGGATATTATCAAAACGGAGTTAGTTCGCGGTCTCTTAGCCAAATTTTGAATCTTTTTAAACTTATAGATGATAACTTTAATAAATTGGTTGAATTTCGTAAACAATACGGAGAGGGAGCGCCCGGATTGTACCCTATCAGAATATAAACGAGGTAAGAATGAACACAGTAGACAAAATCGTAGATAATATCGCAAAAAAACTCACAAGCGCGAACGTAGAGGCAGCGAATTACAAGGCATTTTACGAGGAAGCAAACGATGAATACAGACGCGTTAATGAGCTATTGAGCAAGTTTAACGCCGTTTTGGATAGCGATCAAGCACTTAAGGACCTCTTCGATGAGGCCTCTCAAAAATTAGAAGGACAAGAGGATAAATAAAATGGAATTTAAAATCATTAACAAGTATCTACAAGAGGAAGGACGTACATTTGTATCAATCCGGTCAGCTAACCCTTACACAGCTTTTGAACGCGTTTTGATTGGTGATCGTACCAGCGAATCAGATGAAGTGCTGATCCAGGCCGTACTTGGTCAAGTCGTGACCGAATTGAACCCGGCCGAGGGTGTGAAGAAATTACAAGAAGACTTGCACGTACAGGCTCAAGAATACGAGGCTAAACTTGCCAAGAAAGACGAAGAGATCCAAAAGGTAAAAGACGTGGCAGAATGGAGCGTACTCGCTCGTGTGACCGACGTTGACCACCCGCTCGATCCTACAGTATTCAAGCGTGGCCTTGAGTTAGTGGATCTTGGGAAAGTTGGCACAACATATCCAGCACAAGCGATCTTTGCACTTGAGGACCCTATCCACGTTGAAAAATTCAGCGAAGGCAAGCGCGTGATGGTCCAAGTGACTGAACCATTTACTTACCAAGGCGAAACACTTGAGCAATTGGAAGCATTGCACCAAAACGGGAAGATTGGCATTTGGAAATGGACTGAGCCAAAACATGACGAGCCAAAACCAGCGGGAGAGCTTGAAACTCAGCCCGTCCAGTAAGCTAGTTGTTAAATAGGGGGTGATGAAATTGGACCTATTAACACTGGTTGACAAGTTGACTCCCGTTTTAGTCGTTATCATTCCCAGTTACTTTTCATTCAAAAGTACTAAAACTTCCAAAGAAGCTGACAAACGCCTTGAGGGTCTATCTAATAAGATAGACACCCTCGAGAAGTCAGTAGGAAGCGTGGAAGATATCGGGAAAGATAACCAGCGGAATTTAACGATTATCGGGAAAGGCTTACAGCGACTCCAGCGTTTTCGATTGCAGGAGAACTTAAAAAACGCGCTCAAGCGTGGACACACGAATCAGCACGAGCTTGAAGAGTTGTCGAAACTATACGAGAGTTACGTAGAATTGGGCGGAAACGGAGCTATTAAAGTGCTTTTTGAGCGCTTTTTGGAATTAGAAATTAAAGAGGAAAAATAACATGGATCAAATTACAGGCATTATTACTTCATCAGCAATGAGCATTTTAGTTGTATTGACTGGGATCGTGGTTCAAGCAATTAAAAAATACTTGCTTATGCGCGGTGGTAAGAAAGCAATCGAGATCGTTGAGATCTTGGCAAAGAACGCGGTCAACGCTACAGAGCAGGTTGCGGACAAGTTGGATATCCACGGAAAAGACAAACTAGAGCACGCTAAAACGAGCTTGATCGAGGGCCTTGAATCTCAAAATATCCACTTGACGAATGAAGAGCTCAATACCTTTATTGAAGCAGCAGTCAAAAAAGCTAACGACGAATGGAAGAAATAGGAGATAAGCAATGAGTGTACAACAATCTATCGTTAACGGCTTTATTAGTCGTCGCGGGCTGATTACCTATTCAATGCTCGGAAGCCGTAACGGGGCAGATGGCACGGGTGACTGCTCCGGTATCATGTCGCAAGTTTTAAAAGAAGCCGGAATCAATATCATCGGCTTACCATCAACGGTAACTCTTGGCCAGCAACTCGCAAACAACGGCTTTTACCGTGTGAGTATCAATCAAGACTGGGACGCACAACCAGCCGATATTATTCTTATGAGCTGGGGTGCTGATATGTCAAGTTCTGGCGGTGCTGGAGGCCACGTCGGAGCGATGATTGACGATACATACTTCATTTCTTGCGACTACTCAACACAAGGCGCGACAGGTCAGGCTATTAATACCTATCCTTGGAACGACTATTACGGCTGGAATAAACCGAACTATATCGAGGTTTGGCGATATGCTGACACAGCACCACAGACCAACAACCAAGCAAGCACGGCCGTACAGCCAAAGGACAAGGCCTATTACCAAGCGAACGAGGTTAAGTATATCCATGGTATCTGGCAGATCAAGTGCGACTATCTCGCGCCGGTTGGTTTTGATTGGCTCGAGAACGGGATCCCGGTATCAATGGTAAACTGGGTTGATAAAGACGGGAACAACTTGCCAGACGGTGCGGACAAAGACTTTAAAGCTGGTATGTACTTTAGCTTTGAACTTGATGAAGCCCATATCGCAGACACAGGCAAGGGTGGTTATTATGGTGGCTACTACTGGCGCTTGTTTGAGTTTGGGCAATTCGGCCCGGTTTGGTTGTCATGCTGGGACAAAGACGATCTAGTGAATTACTACGAATGAGGGGTGATTGAATGAATCGCTCGAACTGTACCAATTTAAAGCAGTTTGAGGGCGGTCGAGTCGTCAAGCAGGGCGACTCGGCTTCCCTTTTTGGTTTTGCAATGTACGACGAGAACTGGGTCCCGATCGACCTTGACGGGCAACAAGCTACAATCCACTTTGTGAGCAGAAAAGGCAAAGCGTCCTTTTCGACAACTGTCCAAGGCTCAAAGGTATCGTTTAAAATTCCTAAAGTCTTACCAGTCGAGAACTATCTCGTTGAGGTTGATTGTGCTGGATATGTATTTCCCAGTGACCAGAGCGTCAGAGTTGACGTGGTCCAGTCAGCGGAAGAGTATACCAGCGAGCAAGTCTTGGATCTTGTAAAAAACAACGTCAAGGAAGAAATCGACAAGTATATCTCAGCGCACCCGAACGGGCCACAGTCGGAAGAACTCCCTGACCTTACCGTACTATACAATCTAGCTAAAATTTAATAAGAGGAATAAAAAATGACTTTAAATACTGAAAAATTAACATCATTTGCTCAAGCTGTCGGTAGCGACATCAAGGAAATTAAAACCACACTTGCAAGCAAAGCTGACAAGTCAGAACTTGGACAAGCTGGAATCACACAACAACAACTAGACACGGCTATCGCTGGTGTCAAGACTGCCATTTTAGGCGATGGAGTACCAGAAGAATTAGATACTCTCAAAGAGATCGCTGACCGTATCGCAAATGGTGCAGGATCAGCAGACCAAGCTATTGTGTCTAAAATGACAGAGCTTGGCCAAAAATTCACTGACCTTGAAAATACTGACTTCGTACAAATCTATACAACGGCTAAAAATACCCTCTAAGGAGGTGCTGAATGGATAAATTAAAGAAAGCTATAGAATCCATTGGTCGTGATATTGGGACGCTTCAAGCTAATCAAGGCGGAGCTTTGCAAACTTTCAAAGCTTACGAGTTGTTTCCAACGTATGCCACGTTACAAGCGCAGATGACCACGAATATCAAGGAGAAGCACGTAGACCTCGGTCTGGACGCTCTCATCGATACAAAATTGCAAAACGGTGGCGATCCGTTTGTCACACGCTCGAAATTGCCAACGATTGACACTACACAACTTGCAAGCAAGAATGACTTAGAAGAGCTGAAACGCTCGGTCGGTTCTGGTGGTGGTGGATCTGGTGAATTGAAAGGCCAAGGCTTCCCGTATGCTCTCAACGCTGACATCGGTACAATTTATACTGATACCACGGCTAAGAATGGGGCGGTGAAGTGGATCAAGAAAACTGCTGGAACTGGCTCTAATGCTTGGTCTGTATTGTTTGGCGATGTCAAACACAAGCCAAGAATTTCATCGAGCCAAAACAATGCATATGTCGAGTTTAGACGTATAAACTCCACGGTAGAGGTCGGCTTCGGTGGTCTATCGTGGGGCTGGTTTGGTATCGTGAGACGAGGTGCGCCCAGCTACGTTCCTCAAGGGTCAGACCGTGAGCGAAACGTGGTGATCTTAAACGTCGGCGGTATACCCGTCGGTTTTCGTGCAACCAGCTCAAAACTTGGTATTATGACTAATGACAAGGGCAAACGCCTTGGCACTTTCTATCTGGGTGGGCCGGGTGACGGCAACCAGCTACGCTTACAATTCGATGATCCAGTACCAACAGATCGTGATATCGGAGACTTGCGCTTTACTGATATGTCATATATCACAGACGACCCGTGGCCAGAGACTCTATAATCATATATAAGACACACAAACCCCCCTCTTTTTGAGGGGGCTTTTTTTGTGTTTATAACAGCAATTATCGAGATTGTCTATTATAACGGCAATTATGCTGTCATTTACTTGAAAAAAACGACCAACAGTGCTATAATAATTGTACACGGATTTTGAACAATCTACTGAATAACCAAGTGTAGATGGGGTGACACCTTGCTTGGAGTGCGTACATAATTCCCGTTACGCTCTCCGTGAGATATTGCGGAGGGATAAGTAATTCTCTTTTGAGTAATTGAAAGAGATCATGAAGTGTAAGAAGATTGAGGGTGTATGCAGTATAGAGGTTGTGCGTAATTAGACCATTATCAGACGGTGGCGGTGACAATAGACGCTTTCGGTGAAAGAATAATCTGGGTAGGCCTTGCGTAGCGGTAAGAACCGAACCAGAAATGCTAAATTAAACCGTTTTGCACTTGAGGTCGAGGGATCGGCCAATAACACCAAAGATAAGTACAAGTAGCCCAAAATGTGCAGATAAAACATTGGAAATGTTTATGCTTAAATTTTATTTCTGAATGTCGGGTGAAAGTTGGACGTAACCAGTCGTGCCTAGTCATTTAATCGCTACGGAAGTTATAGGGTCGCTCCTTATGGCTCAGACCGTGGTAGGCTATCGGTCAATAAATTGCGTACAATCGAAGTAGAGCGAAGGCTCATTTAGTTGATTGTTTAAAGTTCGTGTCCTTGCATTTTGCAAGGTTTTTTTATTTTTATCCGAGTGACAAATTTACTTTCTTTGTTTGAAAATAGCGTAACTAAATTTATCAAATTTTCCAGCGGATAACTATCTTGTCAGATGTGACTTGCACCTTGTCAATTAACTCTCTGACAATAACTTTCTGGTTATCGTAGGACATATCAAACACGCTACTAGCATCTAATAGCTTTTCTATCTTTTTTCTTTGGCCTGCTTGCTTATCAGTCGAGGCTTTTTTTATTTCCTCTTCCAGGGCGGTTCTTTGCTTGATAAAATCTGAAGACTTGCTTCTTAATTCGTCCAGCGTGATCCTATCGTCCAAGTATAGGTCGTTTAGCTTACTTAGTTTGAGTGTTAGGCTATCTATCTGCTTTTGGATTGCCTGCCTGTCGACTGCCGGGCTTGTATCGTCCGAAAATAATTCTTGTATCTTCTCTGGGTCGTTTTGTAACTGAGAAATGCGAGTTAGAACATAATGCTCTAACAATTCCATATCATAGTATCCGGAATCGCACTTTTTGTTGTCATTGTAGACCGTGACACCTTTTGTCTTTCTAGGGTGTCTTTGGTAGCACTCGTATCTTTTAAATCGTGTGCCGTCCTTTCGCTTTTGGCCTAAAATGACTTTAAGGGGCGCGTGGCAGTATCCGCATTGAGCCAGTCCGGATAGCATATATTTAGCCTGGAATGGTCGAGGGTTCGACAGTTCTTTGGCTGTCTGCTGCCGTTTGGCCAGCTCTCTTTGTGCCTGCTCAAAATCATCTAGCGAGATTATAGCCTTGTGTGCGCCTTGGAATGTTTGGCCTTTGTATTGATTGAGGCCACAATATACAGGATTGGCTAGTATTCCTCTGATTGTGCGATAGCTCCAAGCTGGTTGTTTGGGGTATTCCCCGTTTATCTTGTCTCTTAATTTAGTGATAGACATACCGGCCAAGTAAGAAGTAAATATTTCTTTAACTGCCAGCGCTTCATACTCGTTAACAGTCATTGACCCCGTTTCTTTGTTGTAGTTGTACCCGTATGAGGTTTTAGCCCACATCATGGACTTGCCAGCTTTGGCACGGCCTAGCTTGCCTAGTTGCATACGCTCTTTTATTTGCTCCCTCTCTAGTTGAGCAAACACGGACAATAAACCTATAACGGCCCGTCCAAAGGGTGTAGAAGTGTCGAAGTTTTCCAGCAGGCTTACGAACTCAATATTATTTTTTAAAAATATATCCTCGATCAAGTATAGAGTGTCCTTTTGGCTACGACTCAAGCGGTCCAGCTTATATACTAGTACTGTGTCAAATAGCTTGCTCTGGGCATCTTTTATCAGTTGTTCAAGCGCTGGGCGCTCGGTTGTAGAGCCAGAGAAGCCTCCGTCTGTATATACTTTGTAAACGTGCCAGTCTTTTATATCGCAGTAGCTTTCCAGCTTTGCTTTCTGCTCTTCTATCGAGTACCCCTCTTCTAACTGGGCAGTGGTTGAAACTCTAATATAAACAGCAACTTTTTGCATATCATTTTCCCCAGCGACTTTCAATGAGTTCCTTACGGTGGACTTTATTATGTTCAGACGGTGTAAGTACTTCAAGATTCTCTAAGCGATTATCTTGCTTATTTCTATTTTTGTGATGTACAATTTCATCTTTTTTTAGATATCGTCCTAGATGTCGTTCCATAACGAGTCTATGCTCATAAACATAGCCTAGCCTTGCTTTAGGGTGTTCTGGACAACGAACCATATAATAACCATTCTGAACTATTCTACCACCTTTCCAATTTCCGTGGTTTTCGCCCGACCCAAAGACAGTTTTGGCAGCCATAGGGTCAAGTTTCTTAATTCTGTATTTTTCAAATCTCCTAGAAATAACAGTACGTGTAACGTCAAATTCTGTTGCTATCTTATTAAGACTTTTATTTTCTTTGTAGTACATGGTTTCTAGTTTTGCTTTCAGTTCATTCTCGGTTAGTCCTAATTTATATTCTAAGGAGTTTAACTTGTTGACATCTCTTGTCTTAATCCCAAGAGCTTTCATCCATTTTCTAAGAGTTATAGGAGACTTAATGCCAAGCTCTTGACAGCATTCTTCAAGAGTGAGTTCTTGGGTATAGTACAGATGTTCTATAACTTCTTTTGTTGGTCTATCAATTTTTTTCATTTTTTACTCCATTCTGTGGTAAAATAGAGTATAGTAAAACAATCTAAAAATTAGGTGTTTTGCTATACAACTGACTGCCTCACGCTCAGACTCGCCAAAGTTTGAGAGCGTGGGGCTTTTTTTATTTATCCAAAACCATTTTACCGTTTTGCTCTTGCGCAATAACTTTCGCATTAGCATCTAAAACGATAAGGTTTGGAGCTTTAAAGTTTGGGTCATACTGTCTAAGCTCATTCTCTCCAGACTGTTTTATTTTAAGCATACCGTCAACCATAGGTTGAGCCTGTTTAATCTGTGCATCGGTTAGGGCGTCTGAAATAGTGATTGCTATATCTTTCTCAGTTGAATTAACAGACGCTTTAGGATCAACTCCATGTACCCATGCTTTAAAATTTTCCACAAAAACATCATAAGCAGAACGTCCTTGTAAAACATCACTAGAAGAAGTTGAAGAAGTCGATACTTTACTTGATGATGAGACTTGCTCGGTTGATTCTTCTGATCTTTGATCTGTTGCAGATTCTTGCTGACTGCACCCAGCTATTAAGAGTGTGAGTGCTGCAATTGCCATAAATGTTACCTTTTTCATTTTTACCTCCCAGGCTATCCAACTAGCCTATAAAATTCATCAATGACCATTAATTCATCTGTCACTGATTTTAGTTTGTGCCGTTCCATAAAATTTAAGTAATTAAAATCTTCCTTGTCTACTCTTTCCAGCTCCTCTCTCAATAGCGCGTGTATCATGGCCCTATTAGCCT
>ERZ773254.578-NODE-578-length-19841-cov-6.849136_pt1 | contig 19841 bp, 2 predicted proteins | sample MGYA00580516_ERZ773254 | MGnify/ENA primary metagenome ERZ773254 (study PRJEB29015, sample SAMEA2738158) | human oral metagenome | biome: human oral; feature: human-associated habitat; material: saliva | place: China | collected 2192 ...
TTTGAGGTTGCAGATGGAAGCTGACGTGGTTTGAAGAGATTTTCGAAGAGTATGAGAGCCTGATTTCTATGTCCACTCTGTACTCTGGTAACAACAGCAAAAAACTGATGAACCTTTCGATTCATCAGTTTTAGGCAAATATGTTCATTGCAAACAAATCATGTCAATTAGAAAGTTTAGTCTTCTTTCTTCTTGCGAGCTACAAGACCAAATCCGCTCAATACTCCGAGAAGTCCAAGTGCTGCTAGGCTAGCATGGTCTTCTGTACCAGTATTTGGCAATTCACGTTTAGTTTCAGTTTCTTTCGACACTGTAGTTTGTGCATCTTGTACTGGTTGTGCTGGAGTAGCCGGTACTTGAGGTTTAGCTGGCTGTTCAGGCATTGCTGGAGTAGCTGGCTCAACTGGTTGTACTGGTTGAGTTGGATCAACTGGAGTTGGCATTTCAACTTTTCTGAAGATATGCTTGATAGTTCCAGCTGGATCCGTTACAGTCTTCACATATTCGTAACCTGGAATTGTTCCTGGTTCTTTGGCTCCTGATTCAGATGATTTCAATGGATTTCCATTTTCATCAGTCCAAATCGTAGCACGATTGTTTGTAGGCTGAACATTTGGTTGTAAAGGTGATTTCTTCACTTTTCTGTAGATATGTTTAACTGTTCCATCTTTTTCTGTCACTGTTTCAACATATTCATATTCAGGAATATCTAGGACTGGTGACAACATATCGAATTCAAATCCTGGGATTACATTTCCTTCAGTATCTCTGATCAATCCTTTTGGTTTTTCAACTGATGGTGTTGGTTCTGGAGTTGTTACTTTTTCGTATACGTGCTCCACATCACCATTTGGAAGTTTCTTAGTTTCTACGAATTTGTATCCTGGGATAGATTTAGCTGGTTTTTCTCCTTCTTCTGTTGACTCAACTGGGTTATTGTCTTTATCAACAGTAATAAGGTTACCATCTTTATCCTTGAATGTTGTTGTTACTCGCTCGTAAACGTGTTCTGTATCTCCATTTTCTAGAGTCTTAGTTTCTACAAATTTATATCCTGGGATATCTTTCTTAGGAGTTGTTCCTTCCTCAGTTGTAGTTCCTTCGATTACGTGTCCGTCAGTATCTACGAATGATGTCGTTACTTTTTCGTAAACATACTCTGTATCTCCATTTGGAAGTTTACGAGTTTCTACTACTTTGTATCCTGGAAGTTCTTTAGAAGTTTTAGCTGGTGTTGTTCCTTCTTCTGTTGTTGTTCCTGGGATTGGGTTACCGTTCTTATCTACGTGTTTAGTTGTTACTGGCTCGTAGATGTGCTTAGTATTCCCTTTCTCATCAGTTTCAGTCTTAACAAGTTTGTATCCTGGAATAGTTTCTGATGGGTTCTTACCATCTTTAGATGGGATAAGTTCAGTTTCTTTACCGTCTTTCCCTACTACTACAAATTTAGTGTCAGGACGAACTGTTGGAGTGTAAGAAGCTTTGATTGTTTTACCATTCTTATCTTTACGTACCACTTCAACTGGAGTAGCTTTTCCTACGAAGTTTGGTTCTGGAGTGAAGGTTACTTTACCGTCTTTATCGATTGTGTAAGTTCCTTCTCCTGGTACTTTCTTCTCAGTTGATCCATCTTTAAACGTTGGAGCTACTGTAGTATCTACATCACCTTTGAATACTGGAGTATTCGATTGAGGTTGTCCTTTAGCACCTTCTGATACTACGTTTTCAGTAGTTGTTTTACCTAATACAGTTGGAGTGTAAGTAGCTGTTACTGGTGTTCCGTTTTCGTCAACGCGTTTAACTGTTACACCTTTAGCTGTTCCTACGAAGTCTGGTTCTGGAGTGAAGGTTACTTTACCGTTCTTATCGATTGTGTAAGTTCCTTCTCCCGGTACTTCTTTAGTAGTTGTTCCATCTTCGAATGTTGGAGCTACTGTTTCATCGATTGGTACTGTTACAGTTTTACCGTTTACTTTAGTAGTTCCTGGTGTGAATACTGGAGTCTCAGATTGAGGTTGTCCTTTTTCACCGCTTGATGTTACGTCTTTACCTGTTGGAGTTACTGGTAATACTACTGGAGTGTACTTAGCTGTTACTGGTGTTCCGTTTTTGTCAACACGTTTAACTGTTACACCTTTAGCTTGATCTGTGAAGTCTTTTTCTGGAGTGAAGGTTACAGTTCCGTCTGGAGCTACTGTGTAAGTTCCTTCTCCTGGTACTTCTTTCGTAGTTGAACCATCTTCAAATGTAGCTGGTTTAGTATCATCAAGTTCTACAGTTTTTTCTACACCGTTAACTGTTGTTTTACCTGGTGTGAATTCTGGTTTACCAGTTTGTTTCGCACCTTGAACATCAGTTGTAGTGACACCGTCTGCGGTTGGTGTTACTGGTTTAACTGTAGGTGTGTATTTAGCTGTTACTTCTGTACCGTTTTTGTCAACACGTTTAACTGTTACACCACTAGCTTTACCAGTGAATTGTGGTTCTGGAGTGAATGTTACTACACCATTTTCATCGATTGTGTAAGTTCCTTCTCCTGGTACTACCACTTTACCTTCTTCATCAGCACCTTCTAATGTTGGTTTAACAGTTTCGTCGATTTCTACAGTTACTTCTGTACCGTTAACTGTTGTTTTACCTGGTGTGAATACTGGAGTTCCAGTTTGTTTAGCACCTTGTACATCTTCAGATACTACGTCATCTGATGTTGGTGTTACTGGTTTAACTGTTGGTGTGTACTTAGCTGTAGCTGGAGTTCCGTTTGTATCTTTACGTTGAACTTCAACACCTTGTGCTTTTCCTGTGAAGTTTGGTTCTGGTTTGAATGTTACTTCACCAGTTTCTGGGTTGATTGTGTACGTTCCTTCTCCTGGTACTTCTACTGAAGTTTCATCAGTTGGTTCACCAGTTTCTGGATCGATTAGTTTAGCTGGTACAGTTGGATCGATTGGAGTTTTAGTGTTTCCTTCAGTGAATGTTGGAGTTCCACTTTGCTCTTGACCTTGTGCACCTTCAGAAGTTGTTCCTTTTGCAGTTGGTTTAACAGGTGTGATATTTGGAGTGTAAGTTGTTGTTACAGCTGTTCCATTTTTATCTTGCGCTTGAACTGTTACTGGTTGAACTGGACCTGCGTAAGTTTTATCTGTTGGAGTGAATACTACAACTGGATCTTTACCATCTTCTGTTTTAAGAGTATATTTACCAATTACATTTCCTTTTGGATCTTTAGCTGGTACTTCTGGTGCTGGTTTTCCATTTTCACCTAATAATGTGTAAGTATCTGGATCGATATCTACAGATTTTTCTGTCTTAGCTCCTGTTACAGGATCTTTAACAACCGCTGATCCACCTGTGAATTTAACTGGTTTTTCTTGTGTTTGACCTTGAATATCACTAGAGTTAGCTGGTTCTGCTTTTGGAGAAGTTCCAACCACTGTTGGTGTAAATGTGCCAGTTGCTTGTGTTCCATTTGTATCAACACGTTTTACAGTTACACCTTTAGCTTTTCCTACGAAATCTGGTTTTGGCTTAAAGTGAACCGTTCCATCTGGATCTACTCTGTATGTTCCTTCATCTGTTACAACTTCATCAACTTCTTGTCCTGTAGTTGGATCAATTAGTTTGGCAGGTACATTTTCATCGATAGGTACTTCTTTTTCTTCACCATCAATCATCGCTTTACCACCATGGAATTGCGGTGTTCCACTTTGTTCTGCACCTTGAATATCCGCAGTTGCTACATGGTCTCCATCTGGATCTGCAGGAACTACTACTGCAGTGTAATCACCTGTTACAGGTGTTCCGTTTGTATCTTTACGTTGGACTTTGATTGGTGTTCCTTTTCCTGTGAATTGAGGATCTGGTTTAAATGTTACTTCTCCAGTTTCTGGATCTACTGTGTAAGTTCCTTCTCCTTCAATTGTTACAGAGTCTACTGGTTGACCAGTTTTAGGATCGATTAATTTAGCTGGTTCTTTAGTATCAATAGGAACTTCTACTTCTTTTCCATCAATAATTGTTTTACCAGGTTTGAATTCAGGAGTTCCTTTTTGTTCTGCTCCTTGAATATCTTTTGTGAATGTATCTACACCTTTTGGTGTTACTGGTTTAACAGTTGGTGAGTAAGTTGCTGTTGTTGGAGTTCCATTCGCATCTTTCGCTTGAACTGTTGCTGGTACTGGAGTACCTACAAAGTCTTTGTTTGGTGTGAATGTCACTTTACCTGTTGTTGGATCGATTGTATATGTACCAACTTCTTTTCCGTTAGCGTCTTTTGCTGGAATTGTTGTTTTGTCAGTTGGCTCACCTGTTTCTGGATCGATTAATTTAGCTGGTTGATCCGCATCGATCTTCATAGGAACTTTAGCATCACCTGGTGTGAATGTCGGAGTTCCTTCTTGAGGTTGTCCTTGTGCACCTTCAGTTGTTTTTTCTTTTCCTGTTGGTTCTACTGGAGTGATGTTTGGAGTGTAAATTGTCGTTACTGGAGTTCCATTTGTATCTTTCGCTTGGATAGTAACTGGTTCAACTTCTCCTGCATATGTTTTATCAGTTGGTGTAAATACCGCAGTTGCTTTACCGTCTACAACTTTAAGTGTGTATGTACCGATAACATCTCCTGCTGGGTTTTTAGCTGGAACTGATTCTGCTGGTTGTCCATTTTCATCCAATAGTTTGTATGAAGTCGTGTCGATTGGCACTTCTTTTTCAACACCGTTAACAGTTGCTTTACCAGGTTTGAAGGTTACTTCTTTAGATTGTTCAACACCTTGTACATCAGTTGTTTCAGCTGGTGAAGCAGTTGGTGTGACACCTACGATAGATGGAGTGTAAGTTGTTGAAACTTTTGTTCCATTTTCGTCTTCTGCTTGAACTTTAGCTGGTTGTACTTTACCTTTGTATTCTTTGTTAGTTGGTGTGAAGGTTACTTTGTTAGTAGCTGGGTCAATTGTGTATTTCCCTACTTTGTTTCCATCTGGATCTAAAGCGTCTACTGGAGTACCTGGTGCTACTGGGTTACCTGAAGCATCAAGTAGAACTGCTGAGTTAGCTTTGATTGGAACTGATTTTTTCTCACCTTCGATTGTTGTTTCACCTTTAGTGAATGATACTGTTCCATCTTGTGGTTGTCCTTGGATACCTGAAGATTCCGCTGGTGTTGCTGTTGGTGTGACTCCTACGATATGTGGAGTGTAAGTTGTGTTTACTTTAGTTCCGTTTTTATCTTCTGCTTGTACTTTAGCTGGTGTTACTTTACCAGTGTAAGTTTTATCAGTTGGTGTGAATGTTACTTCACCTGTCGCTGGGTCGATTGAGTAAGTACCTACTGGAGTGACTCCATCTTCAGCGTATGCTGGAGTTGTTTGTCCAGGTTGAACTTCATTTCCTTCTTTATCTAGAAGCTTGTGAGAGTTTTCTTTAATTGGTACTTCTGCATTTCCTGCTGTGAATGTTGGAGTTCCTTTTTGAGTCTCACCTTGTACACCTGCTGAGTCTGTAGGTTTAGCTGTTGGTTCTACAGCTGTTACTGTTGGAGTGTATTTTGTAGTAGCTGTCGCAGTTACAGGTTGGCCATCTTTATCTTGACCTACTGGTGCTGTTAATGTTACGTCAACACCTGAAGCAGTTCCTTTGAATGTTGGAAGTGGTTGGAATTTAACTTCTCCTGTTGCTGGATCGATTGTATAAGTTCCTTCTCCTTCAACAGTTACAGAGTCAACTTTTGCATTAGTTTTTGGATCTACTAATTTAGCTGGATAAGTAGCACTTGGTGTTACTGGTGTAGCTGAATCACCTTCGGTTTTAAATGTTGGTGTTTTCTTCTGTTCTTTACCTTGAACATCTGTTGAAGTCTCTGGGGCTGCAGTGATTTCTTTTGGAGTTACTGTTGGAATGTATACAGCATCCATTGTTTTTGTAGTCGTTGAATGTGTACCATCATTGATGTTTTCAAGTTCGTTCTGAGCTGTTAATGCAGTCCATCCAGTAGATTGACCATTTGAGTCCACTGCTCGTAGTGCAATACCATCAGCTTTACCTACGAAGTTAGCTTCTGGAGTGAAGGTTACTTTATCTTCTGTTACTGTGTATGTACCTTGACCTGGAACTTTAAGGGTATCAACTAGGTTATCACCATCAACAATTTTAACGCCACCTTGAGCTTTCTTAGTAGTTTCAGCACTGATTACATTACTTTGTTCAGTATACTGAATTTTACCGTATGAGTTGAATGTAGTTTTACCGTTGTTAGAACCTAGGTCAGACGCATCGTCTCCTAATGCACGTGTTCTGAATTCGATACCTACAGATTGAGTTTCGCCTTGTTTACCAGTAGTCTCTTCTTTATCTCCACGTGGTGGGTGAATTACTTGGATTTGGTTATCTTCTACTTCCCCTGAGTATGCAATTCCATTTGGTCTTTCTACTTGAGCTTCATCTTTTGCGATACGAACACGGAAGTTTACTACATCTTTAGTAGTGTCGATTACTTGAGTGTTTGTAAATGTTAATTCTACTGTTTGATCATTTCCATTTACTTCTGCAACGTTAGATTCTTCACCTTTATCGAATTTACCATTTCCATTGAAGTCGATAAATCCACGCACATAAGCTGGTGCAACTGTATCTGTGTACTTATCATTACCATTAGCTGAAGCTCGAACTTTAACTTTATAAGTATTCTCCGGACCTCTCACTAATTGTACTTCTGGACGACCCGTATCTTTGTTGATATGTACATTTTCCTCTGCAATAAGTTGATCTACACCTTCATCTCCAGTTTCTGTTGCGTCATCAGAACCTATTCCACGTACATGAGTACCTGGTGCAGAGTCGATATCCGCTTTTACTTTACCTAAGTATGGTTGTTGGATTTGTTTAATTGCTTTTGTATCATAATCAATAGATTGTGTTCTTAAGTAGTGTTCAGCCATTCCATAAGATTCTGGAAGATCTCCGAAGTCAGAGAACTTGATACCAATCATAGAAGATTGTTGTCCAGAAGACATAATGTATAATCCTACTTCAGTTACATTTGCCGTAGATAATACTGGAGTTCCTGCTCCACCATTATTACGGTATCCACCGAATACTTGAGATCCAAGACCTGCTGTAGTAGCATCAGGTGTAGCAAATTTTTCACCACTTAGAGCATTATAGAATTTTTCATCTTGCCATTTAAGGATAGCAGTTTTACCACCATTCATATCTTTAAATTTATCAAGTGGAACATATGCATTTTTATTTGAACCATAACCAACAATCGCAGCTAAGTCCCATGGAGTACCATTAGTTGTATAAATTTCAGACTCAAGAGTTCCAATATCTTCCCCAGATGTCATAACAATACCAGGTTTTACAGGTTTACCATTATAAGTCGCTGTTACATCGAATTTAACCCCAGCTGCTTGACCATTTTTAGGTTGGCCAGCAGGGTTTGTTCCTGCGATTGTTGTTTTAGCTTTACCAGATGTCAGACCAGCATTAGCAACGTGAGTATATCTGTTTTGAGGATTTGCACCTAACCCTGTTGCACCATTTTCAGGATTGAATTTATTTTCTTTATCCGGTTGGTATGAACTTTCTAAATCAGTTCCCGCTACACGGTTTTTGAATGTTTCAGTTGATTCAAATGGTTTGAGTTCCTTAACCTTCATAGTAACGATATAACCAGGAATCAATTCTTTTGTATATGTAGAACCAATTTGAAGTTGGTTAGATGCAGTTAGATTTGTCCATGCGGCTGTATCACCAAAGTCTAACCATTGGATTTGGTCGTTTAAGTCTTTAATTTCTTTTAGATTTTCTTCTTTAGTTCTTACTTTGATATCTGATAATGAAGAATATCCATGATCTTCTAACCATTTTTTCCCTGTTTCAGCACTTGCATCTTTAAGCGCTGTTGTTTGAGCCTCTGCCAAATTTACTGCAAACTTACCGTCACGGCCGATTCCTGCATTTTTCAATTCATTGTAAACTGCAAGGATTGATTCGTTAAGGCGTTCCAATTGAGCATCTACTTGCTCTTTTGTGACACTCTTATCAGCAAGAAGAGCCTTAGTTTCAGTAAGAACTGCTTGATTTTTAGCTACCGCTGCTGTAACCGCTGCCTTGTTTTCTTCTTTGACATCTGCCTTAGCAAGCTCAGTTTCAGCCAATTTATTCGTTACTTCAGCTTCTGACGATACTTGTGTCAGAGTTGTTGCAGCTACTGAAAGAGCTTTTTCAACTGGAGTTGCAGTTTTTTCTGCTTCAGCTTTTGCTGCTTCTTTTTCAGCTGCTTGTTTCTTATCGAAACCAGCAGTATTTGACTCAGTTACAACTGTGCTCAAAGCTGATACAGTTTCTGCTTGGGCATCTACATCTGCTTGGCTAGCATCTGCTTTGGCAAGAGTTGCTTTAGCTGTTGCCAATACTTCCTTAGCTGAGCTTACTACTGTAGCATCTGCATATTTAGCAGTTGAAAGTTTAGACTCTAAAGTCGCAATACTTGCTTCAAGGATAGCCTTGTTTACTTTCTTAGCCTCTTCTGCTTTGACTTCAGGTTTTACTTCTGCAGCTTTTGTAGTTTCAGGTTTTGCAGTTTCTACTGTTTCAGCTTTAGGCTCGGCCTTTTCCTTATCCTTATCATCTTGACTAGGAGTAGGTGTTGAAATAGTTGTTTCAGCTGATTGTACTTCAGTCGCTGATACTGCACCGTTACCTAGGAACATCAAACCAGCCGCAATTGCTACTGATGCTGCTCCAAAGCTATACTTACGAATACCGTAACGAATGTACTTCTCCGTTCGAAAATCTTGTTGTTGTTTGCCTTGCATGAGACTCACAACCTCCTTATTTTTATTTTGCTTTCAATATCATTGATACAAAAACATTATATTATGGTAAATATGTACATGTTTTTTATATCACAAAAACGTATCCAGCATACAACTTGATGATACCATATCCTTTATTTAAAATCAATAAAATCGATAATTTATTTTTTAATAAATCTGCTCTTTAAATTTATCTACTTATACAAATCACACTATATTTTTCAGAAACCACTTTCTATAAACAAAAAAACTGATGAATCATTCGATTCATCAGTTTTAAGGAGATATGTTCATTGCAAATTAATCATATCAATTAGAAAGCTTAGTCTTCTTTTTTCTTGCGAGCTACAAGACCAAATCCACTCAATACTCCGAGAAGTCCAAGTGCTGCAAGGCTAGCATTGTCTTCTGTACCAGTATTTGGCAACTCTTTTTGACCTTCAACATATTTAGGTGTTGCTGGTTGTTTTGGCTGCTCAGGTACTACTGGCATGTCTGGAGCTACTGGTTTCTCAGGGCTTGTTGGCTCTTGTGGAGAAACTGGCTGAACTGGTTGACTTGGTTCAACTGGTCTTGGAGTTGGCATCTCAACTTTTCTAAAGATATGTCTGATATTTCCATTTGGATCAGTCACAGTCTTCACATATTCGTAACCTGGAATTGTTCCTGGTTCTTTAGAACCTGGCTCAGTTGGTTTCAATGGATTTCCATTCTCATCAGTCCAAGTAGTTGTATTTTGCTTACCTGGATCTGTTTGAGGAATAAGTGGTGTTGAAACTTTCTCATAAACGTGTTCCACATCGCCATTTGGAAGTTTCTTAGTCTCTACGAAGCGGTAACCTGGGATATCCTTCTTAGGTTGTTCACCGTCTTCTGTTGGATAATTTGGAATTTCATTGCCTTCCTTATCCTTGAATGAAGTTTTCACTTTTTCGTAGATGTGTTTTGTATTTCCATCGTTATCCGTTACAGTTTCCACAAATCTGTATCCTGGGATATCTTTCTTAGGAGTTGTTCCGTCTTCACTTGGGTATCCTGGAATTTCTTTGCCTTCTTTATCTCTGAAGATAGTGTCTGGTCGTACTGTTGGTGTGTAAGATGCAAAAATTGTTTTACCGTTTTTATCTTTTCTTACAACTGTTACACTGTTTGCTGTACCCACGAATTCCGGTTCTGGAGTGAAGGTTACTTTTCCATTTGGATCGATAGTGTAAGTTCCTTGACCTGGTACTACTTTTGTAGTTTTTCCATCTTCGAATGTTGGTGGTACATCTTTATCGATATCCCCTTCGAATACCGGTGTATTTGATTGAGGTTTACCTTTAGGTCCTTCAGATTCTACATCTTTAGTTGATGTTGCTCCTAGAACTGTCGGTGTGTATTTCGCTGTTACTGGTGTTCCATTTTTATCAACACGTTTAACAGTTACACCTTTTGTTACACCTACAAAGTCTTTTTCCGGAGTGAATGTTACTTTTCCGTCTTTATCGACAGTGTATGTTCCTTCTCCTGGTACTACTTTTTTAGTTGAACCGTCTTCGAATGTTGCTGGTACATCATTATCGATTTCTACTGTTTTCTTCTTACCATTAACAGTTTCTGAACCACCTTTGAAGATTGGTGTTCCTTCTTGAGGTGTGTTCTTAGGTCCAACTGATGTTACATCTTCTCCAGATGGTGATACTGGAATGACAGTTGGTGTATATTTCGCTGTTACTGGTGTTCCGTTTTTGTCAACACGTTTAACAGTTACACCTGTTGCTACACCTGTGAATTTTGGTTCTGGTACGAATGTTACAGTTCCATCTGGTGCTACAGTGTATGTACCTTCGTTTGGTACTACTTTTGTAGTTGATCCATCTTCGAATGTTGCTGGTTTATCGTTATCGATTTCTACTGTTTCTTCCTTACCATTTACAGTTGTTTTTCCACCTGTGAATGTTGGTTTTCCTGTTTGAGTCTCACCTTGTAGGTCTTTAGACTTAGCTTCTTCACCTTTTGGTGTTACTCCTACAACTGTTGGTGTATATGTTGATTCAGCTGGTGTTCCGTTTTTGTCGACACGTTGGATAGATACACCTGTTCCACGTCCTGTGAAGTTTGGTTCTGGTGTGAAGGTTACTTCTCCAGTTTTCGGATCGATTGTGTATGTTCCTTCGTTCGGTACTTTAATCGTAGTTTCATCCGTTGGTTTTCCAGTTGATGGATCTACGAATTTAGCTGGTTTAGTAGTGTCAATTTCGACTGTTTTTTCTACACCTTTAACAGTTGTTTTTCCTGGCGTGAAGTTAGGAGTTGATTTTTGCGTTGCTCCTTGGATACCTTCAGTAGTTTTTTCTTCACCTGTTGGTGTTACTGGAACTACAGTTGGTGTGTAAGTCGCTGTTGCTGGTGTTCCGTTCTTATCTTCACGTTGAACTTTAATTCCTGAAGTTTTTCCTGTGAAGTTTGGTTCTGGTGTGAAGGTTACTTCTCCAGTTTTCGGATCAATTGTGTATGTTCCTTCGTTCGGTACTTTTACAGTTGTTTCATCTGTCGGTTTTCCAGTTGATGGATCTACCAATTTAGCTGGTTTTGTAGTGTCAATTTCTACTGTTTCTTCTTTACCGTTAACTGTTGTTTTACCACCTGTAAATGTTGGAGTTGATTTTTGTGGTGCACCTTGGATATCTTGGGTTTCTTTTTCATCACCTTTTGGTGTTACTGGTTTAACGAATGGAGTGTATTTACCATTTACTGGTGTTCCATTTTTATCTTCACGTTGAACTTCGATTCCTTTAGCTTGTCCAGTGAAGTTTGGTTCTGGTGTAAATGTTACTTTACCATGTTCATCAATTTCGTAAGTTCCTTCGTTCGGTACTTTTACAGATGTTGCATCTGTTGGTTTACCTGTTGTTGGATCTACTAGTTTTGGTGCTTTCTCCATGTTAATAGGTACTTTTTTATCACCTTCTGTAAATGTTGGAGTACCTTCTTGTGATTTACCTTGGATTCCTTCTGAAGTTACTGGAGTCGCTGTTGGTATTACCGGTGTGATGTATGGTGTGTAAGTAGTTTCTACTGTGATACCATTTTTATCCGCTGCTTGAACACGTACTGGTTGTACTGCTCCGTAGTATGTTGCATTCGGTGTTAATACTCCGACAGCTTTACCATCTACTACTTCAAGAGTGTATTCCCCGATTACATTTCCTTCTGGATCTTTCGCAGGAACTTTCGTAGCTGGTTGTCCATTTTCATCTAACAATGTGTATGTTGCTGGATCAATCGGTACAGTTTTTTGAACTGCTACTTTTACATCTGGGAGATCGATATCAGGTACAGTCGTTTTATCTACCACACTATCGATGAATGTAACAGGTTGTTTTTGAACTTGACCTTGAACATCTTGTGAAGTAGCTGGTTGTGCTTTAGGCTTAGCTCCGATAACGATTGGACGGTATTTACCGATTGCTGGTTGTCCAAGTTTATCGACACGTTGAACGATTACCCCTTTAGCTTCACCAACAAATGTCTTCTCAGGAACGAAATCAACTGTTCCGTCTTCTTTAAGAGTATAAACTCCTTCTCCCTTAACAGTAATTGGAGTTCCTACTGCTACTGGTTGTTTTGTCGCTGGATCAAGTACTACTGGTGCTACTGTGTCATCGATGTCTACTTTTTTCTCTTCTCCACCGATTTCTACTGTTCCACCTTTGAACTTAGGTTTTCCATGTTGTTCTTGACCTTGAATATCTGCAGAAATGACATCCCATCCTGTAGGGGTTACTGGATGAACAACTGCTGTGTATTCTCCACGAGCTGGTGTTCCGTTTTTGTCTTTACGGATTACTGTTAATGTTGTACCTTTACCAGTGAATGTTTTTTCTGGAACAAATGTTACTGTGCCATCTGGAGCTACTGTGTAAGTACCTTCGTTTGGCACTACTTTTGTAGTTGACCCGTCTTCGAATGTTGCTGGTACTGTGTCATCCATTGGTACAGATTCTTCTTTACCATTAACTGTTGTTTTACCACCTTCAAAGGCTGGTTTACCGCTTTGAGTTGCACCTTGAATATCTTCTGTGAATGCCACTTTACCGATTGGAGTCACTGGTTTAACAGTTGGTGTATAAGTCGCTGTTGCTGGTGTTCCATTCGCATCTTTTACTTCTACTGTTGCTGGTACTGGTGTACCTACGAAGTCTTTATTCGGTGTGAAGGTTACTTTTCCTGTTGTTGGATCAATTGTGTATGTACCAACTTGTTTTCCTGTTGCATCTTTAGCTGGAATTGTTGGTTCATCTGTTGGTTTACCTGTTGTTGGATCTACTAATTTAGCAGGTTGTGTCTCATCAATTTTAATTGGAGCAACTGGGTGACCTTGCGTAAATGTTGGAGTTCCTTCTTGCGGTGAACCTTGGATTCCTTCAGAAGTTGTCGGAGTTCCTGTTGGTGTTACCGGTGTAATGTTTGGTGTATAAGTAGTTGTTACAGGTGTTCCGTTTTTATCTTTAGCTTGAACTGTTACTGGCTCTACTTTACCTACATATGTTTTATCAGTTGGTGTAAATACTGCAACTGCTTTTCCATCTACATTTTTAACAGTGTAAGTACCTACTACTTTACCAGTCGCATCTTTAGCTGGTACTTCTGTAGCTGGGTTGCCATTTTCATCTAATAATGTGTATGTTGTTGGATCGATTGGTACTTTTTTCTCAACACCATCGATTGTTGTTTTCGAATCGTTGAATGTTACAGGGTGCTCTTGAGTTGCACCTTGTACATCTGTTGATGTTGCCGCTTCTGCAGTTGGAGTTGCTGGTTCTACTACTGGAGTGTATTTTCCTTTAGCAGATACTTCTACAGTATTCCCTTCTTTATCCGTTGCATTCGCTGTTACTTTTACATCTACACCTTGAGCTGTTCCTGTAAATGTTGGAAGTGGAGTAAATGTTACGACACCTGTTGTTGGATCGATTTTGTAAGTTCCTTCGTTTGGTACAACAACTTTTCCTTCATTATCAGCACCTTCTAGTGAGTACTTAGCTGTAGTTAGATCAACATTTGTACCATCTGGCGTATTTTCTGGAGTGTTTAGTTTAGAGAAACGTTCACTTCCAGGTTTAGAAGTTTGAACTGCTCCTTGAATATCTTTTGTAGTGTCATCGTTACCTTTAACACCATAAACTGTTGGTGTGTATGTCGTTGATGCTTCCACTGTTACAGGTTTACCATCATCTCCTGGAATCGTTACATTTGCTGCAACCGAAATTGGTTTAGCAGTTCCGATATATCCTTGAACTGGTGTGAAAGTTACTTTTCCTGTTGTAGGATCTACTGTGTAAGTTCCTTCATCTGTAGTTACAGAAGATTTTTTCTCTCCTGTTGCTGGATCTACTAGTTTGTAATCAGATACTGTAGAGTTTTCAGGAAGACCAGTCTTGAATCCTTTCTCCATGGTGTCGCTTTGAGGCGTATCTTGGGCACCACCTGAGATTTCTGGTTTAGGAACTACGATATAGTAAGTTGTTTCTGATACTGCATCATCCGTCACTTCACCTGAATCACTTCCGCCTACTGTTGGAGTTGTTACAACACCGTTTGAGTCAACAGAATGAACCGTTACTTTATAACTACCATATTGACCTAATGTGTAAGCTGCGATTTCTGGATTTGCTAAGTTTGCTGCTGCAGCTGTTTTAAGTGCTGTACGAGCTGTTTCTACCGCTTTTTCAGCTTCTAAAGCTGCAGTACGCGCCGTTTCTACTTCAGTATTTTTTGCTGAAAGATTTGCTTTAGCTGTTTCTAATTGTGCTTCTACAGATGCTTTAAACTCTTTAGCATGCGCAAGTCTTCTCTCTGCTAATTCTTGAGCCGTTGGAGAAATAGTACGTAGTTTTAAGTTATCTAATGCTTTTTGAGCATCATCTGCTATTCTTGAAGCACGATCCAATAGTTCTTGAGCATGAGCTAATTCATTTTGTGTATCTTGTTGTTCTTTTAGAGCCGTTGCTGCCGCTTGAGTTTTAGCTGCTGCAGTACGTTGAGCTGCAATATATGCTGCTTCTTCTGCTTTTGCCGCATCGAATACTTTTTGGCTTCCGTCTGGTGCAGTTACTGTTACTTTTGTTTTAATAGTATCAGAATCTGTTGCTGATGTTTTATCATCGATTGTATCCGCAAATGCTACGTTTGCTTTAGGTGACTTAATTAAGTCTACTGATGCACCTTTTGCTTCTGAATAACTTGTTGAAGTCCCTGCTGGTTTAGCGTTTTGAATTGATGCTACATCTGTAGAAGATGCTTCACGGTATGAAATATATCCTTTAAATCCTGATGCTGTTTCAACTTCCCAACCAGCATTTGATTCTTTAGCTGTTACCGCTGTGCCGTCAGAAGATGTCCATTGGTTTGTTACTGAGTCGTAACTTACTGTAACTACCATCCCTTGTTCTGAAGATGTATTATCTTTTTTAACTAGAGTTTCTGTACGTGTAACATTACCTACTGCTGTTACCTCACCATTTTTACGGATTTCAGCAATCTTGTCCACTAAAGTTGACGCTGAAGATGTTGTATTCCATGTACGTTCAAACTCATAAACAACGAACTTAACATCACCATTTGCTTGAGCATCTGTATAAACACGACGTTCAATAAGCGTTGATGTGCCATTACCATTGTCTTTTAGTTCATAAGCTTTTTCAGTCGGTAAAGAATATTTACCTGTTGCATGGTTAAATTCCGCTTTATACGTATTCCCTGCTGCGTCAGTTACCATAGCAAATTCACGTTGAATATTTGCTTTAACTCTATCAGTTGTTGCTTTTGCTGCAATACTATCAACACCAACGTATTTTGTAGATTCTGGAGTTACAGTTAAATTAACAGTCGAATCTCCTGTTGTTGAAGCTGCTCCCAACACTGCACCTTCTTGTAACGCAGTATTTGTAGTACCTGCTGCAACTGTCCAGTTACCATCTTTAACTACAAGTTTTGTAACTGTTCCATCTGGCATTGTAATTTCAGCTTTGTTAGCTCCATTTGAAATTGTCACAGGTACAGTTGTTGCATAAGCTTCAACGTTCTTAACAGTAATTTTAGGTGCTACTGCGATTGTAATATTTTCATGAGCTTCTTGACCATACATATTCCAATCCATATTTCTTGCATTGGTTGTATTATTATAGTCTTTTGCATAAACAGCTGCTGTGAAAATTCCAGCTTCACTTGCTGTTCCAGTAATATCTCCAGTTTTTGGATTATAATTTAGTCCTGGTACAACATCATTAATCGAAGTTTGATTTCCCGTATAATTACCATTTAGGGCTGTGTGGGCTGTGACAGTTTGTGGCCCGTTCTCGGTATCTACTTTAGATCCGTCAACTGCAGTAAAGGTTGCTCCACTCGTGCCTCCAGGAGCAGTTTTTGAACCGGCAACAACTTTTTCTCCATTACTTCTGTATACATAATCAGCTCTTTCATCACGAGTCATTCCATCGTTATCAACATATTTAATATTATGATTGACTTGATCGCCTATTGTTACTAATTTTGATGACCCTTGAATACGTGGTGCAGATGAATCTTGCCATCCTATCCATCCAGCTGTTAAGTCTCTGAAAGTAACTTGCTGAGTAGCTCCATCTTTCTCTACAGTTAGAACATAACGCATGTCATATACACCATTTTGAAGAGTAGATGCTACATAGCCTTCTACAGTATCTGTATTTTCATTATAAGCTAATCCTGGAAGTAAGTTACTTAACGCGATGTTTTTAATTGTGTATCCTGCCGCAGTTGCTTCTGGTGATAAACTAAAACGTTTTTTCACATCAGTAAGATATACATAATGATTTCCTTGTTCAAAAGTATAACCATAGATTTCTGTGGCTAGATACTCATAGGCACCTCCTGCACCCCATATTGAATTCCCATTAGTTTTTCCTGTAGCACGAATTTTACCTTTCCATAATTCTGCTTCTCGTCCAAGTTTCTGAGCTTCTGTTTTTGATAAAGGAATATCTGTACGTCCACTAACCCCGGCTTGTCCACTATTAGCCGCAGGCACATCAGTGTTCTCAGATTGATAACCATGAACATAAACTTTATAGTTAGCGTTACCATCTAGTACTTTGTAAGATTTACCTGTAGAACCAAGAAATTCACCATTTTCTTTTCTTAATTCTGTAGTAGAAGCTGTGTATCCTTCGTTCGCTGAAAGAGCTACAGCGAATTTTCCATCACGGCCAATACCGTTTCGTTTCAATTCATCATAAACTGCCTGAATAGACTCGTTCAAACGGTTCAATTGGGCATCCACTTGTTCTTTTGTCAAGCTCTTATCTGCCAACAATTTGTTCGTTTCTGCTAGGATAGCTTGGTTTTTAGCAACTGCAGCTTCGATAGCAGCTTTACCCTCAGACGCAATATCCTTTTTGTCCATTTCTGAATAAGCTAATTGACTGGTAACTTCTGCTTCAGATGCAACTTGGCTCAAAACCTTAGTATCTACCGCTGGAGTTTCTTGTTTTTGATTAGCTGCTTCTTCTTTCTTGGCAGTTTCAGTAGCGTTTGATTCTGCAAGAACTGTCACTAAAGCCTTGAGAGCTTCTGTTTGGCTATCTACTTCTGCTTGTTCAGCTGTTGGGTTGTCAAAAACTGATTTTGCAGTCGCTAAAACTTCCTTTGCTGCAGAGATAGCACTTGCATCTGCATTTTTAGCTGCAACGATACGGTTTTCTAAGCTCGAAATCGCTTCATGGAGCGCCGTTTTATTAGCAGCAACCTTTTCAGCAGCTTTTTCAGCAGTTGCTTTAGGAGTCTCTACTGTTGTTGCTTCTGCTGCTTGCTTAACTTCAGCTTCTTTTTGAACTGGAGTATCTACCTTTTTAGACTCCTCTTCCTTTACTTCTTTTTCAGCTACTGAAGTTGCTGGTTTGGCTGAAGTTCCATCATTTTCTGGATTAGATGCCACTACTGATGAATCTGGAGTAGTCCCATTAACCGCTGCTTCATTGGCAGATACCGCTCCATTTCCAAGGAACATCAAACCAGCCGCAATCGCTACAGATGCTGCTCCAAAACTATATTTACGAATCCCATAACGGATGTACTTTTCTACTCTAAAATCTTGTTGTTGCTTGCCTTTCATCGAGACTAACAACCTCCTTTTATTTTCATCATGTTAGTTAAAAATCCCCAAAAAATCCCTCAGCAATTTTTTTACATAGTTGAGAGGAAATTTTATATAATTCACAATTAACATGTATATAAATAATATCACACTTATACTTAACAATCAAGTTATTTGTCTCAAATTTTTAAACAATCCATATTTTAGCATCTATAATTTAACTTTACATTTTTCCTGAATTATCAGCATTTCATAAGAATCATAACTTTTTAAAATTGTCGCTTTTGTTTCTATTTTCTGAATATTTTCTACTCTCTTTTCATATTTAAACTTTAGTTAGTTTACATCAGAATTTTTGTATATTTATTTAAAATTAACTTTGTAAAACGATTGCTTTATCTCATTTTTATATATTTTCCTTTTATCATTTAACTTTAGAAAGACGATTGCAAAACTTTCTACCAACTTTTGAGGTTTTCCGAGATAGTTGAATAATGAAGTATAGTGAAATAAAACGAAAGACAAAAAAACAAAACCAACCAATCTAAATGACTGGCTGGTTTTTTTATCGAAGAATCGAGTTCCTATTTTAAGAATGGAAGATTAGAAATTAGTCTTCTTTTTTCTTGCGTGCCACAAGACCAAATCCACTCAATACTCCGAGAAGTCCAAGTGCTGCTAAGCTAACATTTTCTTCTGTACCAGTATTTGGCAATTCACGTTTAGTTTCAGTTTCTTTCGACACTGTAGCTTGTGCTTCTTGTACTGGTTGTGCTGGAGTTGCTGGTACTTGAGGATTTGCTGGCTGTTCAGGCATTGCTGGATTTGCTGGCTCTACCGGTTGTACTGGTTTTTGAGATTGAATCTTGCGATAAACATTGCGAACATTACCATTAGCATCTGTTTCCGTACGAACGATTTCATATCCTTCTAACCCTTTACCTGGATGTGATCCATTTTCGTCTGGAATGATTAATTCACCATTTTCATCTACATAAGTAGTTAAAACTTTATCAGTAACTGGTTTTGTAGGTGTTGGTGTATATGGTGTTTCAGGTACTGAAGGTGTAGGAAGCACTGTTGGGATATATGCTCCATAAGCTAGGTTACCTTCTGTATCTACACGTACTACAAGTACTCCTGAAGCAGTTCCAATGAAGTCTTTTTCTGGAACGAAGGTTACTGTTCCGTCTGGTGCCACTGTGTATGTTCCTTCGCCTGAAACCACTTTTTCTGTTGTACCATCTTCGAATGTTGCTGGTACTGTTTCGTCGATTGGAGTATTAGGGCTTCCTGGTACGAAGTTTGGTTTACCAGTTTGTGTCTTACCTTGGTAATCGCTAGAGAATGCTGGATTAGCTTCTGGTAATTCTGGAGTTACAACTGGTAAGTACATTGAAGTAATTGGGTTACCATTTGTATCAACACGTCTTACTGCTACACCTTTAGCTTTTCCTACGAAATTAGGTTCTGGAGTAAATGTAACTTTACCATCTTTATCGACTGTATATTTACCTTCTCCTGGTACTACTTTTTCAGTTGATCCATCTTCGAATGTTGCTGGAACTGTTTCGTCGATTGGTACATTAGGATTTGCTGGTGTAAATTTCGGTGTGCCTGTTTGAGTTTCACCTTTTTTGTTAATTGTTTTCGCAGGTTCACCTGTTGGTTTAACTGGGTTAACAGTTGGTGTGTAGTTAGCTGTTACTGGTGTACCATTCTTATCTACACGTTTAACTGTTACACCTTGAGCTGTACCTGTGAATTGTGGTTCTGGAGTGAAGGTTACTTTACCATCTTTATCGATTGTGTATGTTCCTTCGCCTGGTACTTTCTTCTCAGTTGTTCCATCTTCGAATGTTGGAGCTACTGTTTCATCAATTGGTACTGTTACAGTTTTACCATTA
>ERZ773254.579-NODE-579-length-19824-cov-4.661945_pt1 | contig 19824 bp, 17 predicted proteins | sample MGYA00580516_ERZ773254 | MGnify/ENA primary metagenome ERZ773254 (study PRJEB29015, sample SAMEA2738158) | human oral metagenome | biome: human oral; feature: human-associated habitat; material: saliva | place: China | collected 2192 ...
TGGACAAAGAAAAACGGCCTCTACAAACTCGGTTACAAACAACATACCCGTACCGATGAGGAAGGCTATATCGAGAAACTGCACATCACCCCCGCCAATACCCATGAGTGCAACCATCTGTCCCCTTTGTTGGAGGGCATTGCCGAAGGTACGACCGTCTATGCCGACAAAGGCTACGACAGTAAGGAAAACCGGCAACATCTGAAAGAGCGCCAGTTGCTGGACGGCATTATGCGCAAAGCCCACCGCAACCGTCCGCTGACGGAAGCGCAAACCAAACGTAACCGATATTTGTCGAAGACCCGTTATGTGGTCGAACAGAGCTTCGGGACGCTGCACCGTAAATTCCGCTACGCCCGGGCAGCCTATTTTGGTCTGTGTAAAGTGAGTGCGCAAAGCCATCTGAAGGCGATGTGTTTGAACCTGTTGAAAGCGGCTAACAGGCTAAGTGTGCCTGTTGCCGCCTAAAAGGCGGTCGGATACCTGATTGATCAGGTATCCAAGGTGAATTACGGGGATATTTGAGTAGAATCAGTGGATATTTGAAACAAAAACAGCCGAAAATCTTTATTTGGATCTCGGCTGTCGGAAGGAAAGGCTTTTTTGCAAAGGTCTCAAATGGTAATAGCTATATTTGATGATTGATGTATTTCTATTTGTTGAGGAGTTTAATCTAGACTTCACCACATAGTAAGAGATATTGAGTTTTTTATACACTGATGGCTACTTTCATTCTAAATTGTTTGTGACAAATGAGTGGGGCACGAGCTGCTATTATGGTGAAGAGGTCGTCTGAAAACATCACTTTAATCTTTATACCATCCATGGTCTTAGGTAAGCAGGGTTAAACACGATATAATCGGTACTGTTGGAAACTAAGTATAAATAAGCACCAACGCATGCTCGGCAGTATTCATAAATCTTGTATCGGATGAACACCTTCATGGAAAAGCTCAATGGTAATTTAATTCTCATCGGATTGATGGGAGCAGGAAAAACAACGCTGGGAAGGCAGTTTGCTCAAATGTACGATTGCCCGTTTTATGATAGTGATTTGGAAATTTGCTCGGCGTCAGGTGTTTCTATTTCCACTATCTTTGAGATGGAAGGAGAGGAAGGATTCCGCCACCGTGAGACTTTGATGCTGAAAAAGCTGTCGGTATTAAACGGTATTGTGCTGTCGACGGGAGGTGGCTCGGTTTTGCGTGAAGAAAATCGACGTTTCTTGCGTGAGCATGGTACGGTGGTTTATTTGCATGCATTACCTGAAGTGCTGTTGGAGCGTACACGTTATGATAGCAGCCGCCCGCTTTTAAAAACGGACGATCCTTTAAAGAAATTACGCGAATTGTATATGGTTCGAGATCCGATTTATCGTGAGACCGCGCATATCGTTATAGAGTCGGAGAGCTGTGCTAAAACCCTTCGGAAATTGGTTGAATGTTTGAATGAACAACAATTCATTGAATATGATGATTGAAGGTGTTGCCTTTGTTGATTAGGTCGTCTGAAATGTAATAAAAACGGTTTCAGACGACTTTTAGTTATGCGTTTGCAGCCCTATTGGTTTTGCTTGATAAAACGTTCTTTATCTAGTCAGTTTCCAACAGAATGGCAAGCGTATATTATTTTGCGTTGTTCCCACATGATTTATTTTGACAAGGAGTCTTCTCCTATGCGTACTTTGACTGTTCAAACTCCGTCTCATCAATATCCTATTTTTATCGGGTACGATCTTATCGGTCAGGCTGATAGTTTACTCAAGCCTTATTTGAATAAAACAGCGGCAATCATAACCAACGAGACTGTTGCGCCTTTATATCTGAAAAGTCTTCAAATGAGTTTGGACAGAATCGGTATCAGGCATTTCAGCATTATCTTGCCGGATGGAGAAAAATATAAAAACTGGCAGACATTGAACCTTATTTTTGACGGATTGATGGAAAACAGGGCCGAACGGAAAACCACACTAATTGCATTGGGTGGCGGGGTAATCGGCGATATGGTCGGCTTTGCCGCTGCAACGTACCAACGAGGAGCGCCGTTTATCCAAATCCCAACAACTCTGTTGAGTCAAGTGGATTCATCCGTAGGAGGGAAGACGGGCATCAACCATCCGCTTGGAAAAAATATGATTGGTGCGTTTTACCAACCGCAGGCGGTCTTGGCTGATTTGGAAACATTGAAGACCTTGCCGCGCCGAGAATTATCGGCAGGCATGGCGGAAGTTATTAAATATGGTGCACTTGGCGATGTTGATTTCTTTGAGTGGTTGGAACAAAACATTGCGGATTTGATGGTACAAAACCAAGAGAAATTGACGCAGGCGGTATATCACTGCTGCAAAATGAAAGCCGACATTGTTGCCAAAGATGAAACCGAACAAGGTATCCGCGCGTGGCTTAATCTTGGTCATACTTTCGGACACGCCATCGAGGCGGAAATGGGTTACGGAGTATGGTTGCATGGTGAGGCAGTGGCAGCGGGTTGCGTGCTGGCAGGTAGATTATCCGAAGAATTGGGTAAAATTTCCGATGCGGACACACGTCGAATCGCTGTTTTAATGGAGGCTGCAGGATTGCCGTCATTGCCGCCTAAATTCCCGTTTGAAAAATGGATCAGCCATATGAGTCATGATAAAAAGGTCAGTAGCGGCGTGATGCGCTTTATCGGGCTGAACCGTTTGGGGGAAGCCAATATTACTGAAGTTAGCGATATTGATATTTTAAAGCGGACTTTGCAGCCGTATTTGTAATGCGCATTCCAGTAAATGTGCCGTGCATATTCATTGTCGCATGAGTCAAAAATAGAGAAAGGTCGTCTGAAAAGTTTTCAGACGACCTTTTTATATGATTAAGGTAGGAGTGGAGTTTGTATCAAACCGAGTTTTTCATCAAAGCCGAACATGATATTCATATTTTGAACAGCTTGTCCTGCCGCCCCTTTAACTAAGTTGTCGATGACGGACAGAGCGATCCATACATTGTCAGACGAAGATTTTTGGATGCTGACACGGCAAAGGTTTGCCCCGCGCACGCTGCGGGTTTCTGGTGTTGAACCGGCCGGCATGATGTCCACAAAAGGACTGTCCCGATAAAATTCGCGTAAAACCGCTTCCGGATTGCATCCGTCCTCAAGATGCAGGTATAAAGTGGCGTGCATACCACGGATCATGGGTGTCAGATGAGGAACGAAGATGAAATGTTTGGCAATTTCTGGTTGCAATGTGGCGATGGTTTGCTGAATTTCGGGTTGGTGTCGGTGTCCCGCAATGCCGTAGGCTTTAAAATTATCCCCGGCTTCACAAAGCAGCGAGCCGATATTGGCTTTCCGACCTGCGCCGGATACGCCTGATTTACAGTCTGCAATCAGCGGCATATGCGGTTTCAGACGACCTTCTTTCAGCAAGGGCAGTAAAGGCAGTGAAACGCAGGTCGGATAACAGCCGGGGTTGGCAACGATTTGTGCAGACGCGATGGCATCTCGGTTTAATTCACTTAATCCGTACACCGCTTGAGGAACAATATCGGGGCTGACGTGCTTCATTTTGTACCAATGTTCCCATGTGGAAATATTCTGTATACGAAAGTCAGCGGATAAGTCGACGATGCGGATACCTTTTTCCAAAAGACGGGGAGCATCGTTCATGGCGATTCCATTTGGGGTGGCGAAAAAGACAATATCGCATTTTTCCAAACCGGCGTGTTCGGGTGTTTGAAAGGTCAGATCGTAGATTCCCCTCAGACTGGGAAAGTAATCAGAAACTGCTTTACCTGACTCGCTGCGGCTGGTTACCGTTGTAATTTCAATATTCGGATGACTGCTGAGAAGCCGTAAAAGCTCTACGCCGGTGTAGCCTGTTGCACCGACGATGCCGACTTTGATTTTCGAATTCATAGATTTCTCCAAGAGTAATTTTTAGATGTAGGCAGATTTGCCGGTATCGACTTCGTTCGAATACTGTTGCCCATTATAGAGGAACGGTGATGTATAGTGGAAACAGCCACTATGAGTAATACGAAACGGTACTGACATATATAAAAGAAAAGTCGTCTGAAAACATGGAATACAAGTTTTCAGACGACCTTATAAAGGCAACTTACCTAACGGTTATTCCTGTTCATGCAGAATAAATGGTGAGCAACCTATTCTATTTTAAACAGTTATAGGGCAATCTCTACTTAAAACAGCAATGAAGTAGGATCTCCGTCTGCCGGCAGATCATATTTTGGATAGGAAGGTGTAGAAGCTGCCGGTGGAGGGGTGTATTCGGCAGCTTTGGGTTTTCTCGGTGAGTATTCCGAAGCTGCTTTCGGAGTCGGAGTATCTTCGGCATCTATTTCGATTTCAGAACCGGCGGGTAATACTTCATCTTTCACAGGGGCGGGTTTCGGCATGACTTTCGGTTTGCTGAAGGCACTGGAGCCGCTCATCCATGCCAAGGATTTCAGCGGGGTTCTCAATTTAACGCCTTTGGCACAGGTCAAACAGTTTGCCGCCCCGGTACGCGCCTTCAAAATTGCATCGATACGGGCGGCATTAATCGTTTTGCCGTGCGCCTTAGCCCAGGCGGCAATACTTTTTTTCAGTGCATCGGTATCGAGGTTCTTTTTATTGTAAGGATCGCGATATGCAGCCAGCCAAAGATTTTTATTGGCATCTTCGTTGAGGCTGGCAAGTTGGTAAATAACGGAAGCAGGGGCGCCGGTTGCGATGGTTTTTGCAAATTCAAGCGCATCCGGAGACTTCATTCGCACACAACCGTGGCTGCGGACGCCCGGTACGCTGGCAGGCGCGTTCGTGCCGTGAATGCCCAAACTGAATTTCGGGTCGCCCAAACGGACAAAAACAGGACCCAGAGGATTATTGGGGCCGGGCGGTACGGATTTGACGCCGTCTCCGCGTTCTTTTTGAATAGATTTCGGAATGTGCCAAGTAGGATTAAAAGCTTTGGCTCCGATTTTGTGTTCCCCAAGGTTGGTTTGGGTCATGGCTTTGCCGACAGCAACAGGATAAATTTTTGTTAGTTGTCCGTCGGTATAGAGGAACAGACGCTGTTGCGGAATGTTGATGACAACATGTTGACCTTGTGAGACGGGCGAAACATCAGGAACGGGAGTGTTGGCAGTTGCGTAGGCGGTCAGAGCCGCGAGGCTTGTACTGAAGAGAATTTTTTTCATGTTTTAAAATTTAAAAACGAGGTGGAAATATTTCGGGCAATCATACCTGAATCTTTTGGGTTTTGTGCGAAAATACACGTTTTTGCAAACGAAATATGCCCTGTCGGGCAAAATGGATTTTCTTGATGAAGATGCTGACAGATAACAGGCGATATGATGGTGAGGCAGATGTTTTTTCTTTGGATTATGAAGGAAGAGGTGTTGCGCGCGTTGATGGTAAGGCATTGTTTATTGAGGGAGCGATGCCAGGAGAACGGGTACGGTTTGAAATCATCCGTTCGAAAAAACAATTTGATGAAGCACGGGTAATTGACATCATCCGATATTCGGAAAATCGAGTTAAACCGAAGTGTAGGCATTTTGATACATGTGGCGGTTGCTCAATACAGCACATTGATCCGACAGCCCAGATTGCATTTAAGCAGCGCATTATGGAAGAGCAGTTGGAACGCATCGGTAAAATTCGACCTGAGCAGATTCTCCCTGTTATATATGGAACGCCATGGCATTATCGGGATCGTGCCAGACTGAGTATTTCAAAGGATGCGGGTGGTCGTCTGAAAATCGGTTTTAAGGCAAAAAAGAGCCATGAAGTGATTGATGTCGATTCATGCATGGTGTTGCCGGCTCATATTTCTGAGAAGTTGCCAAAAATAAAGCAAATGTTGCAAAGTTTGATAGATTTGGATTTGCTATTTATTGAGTTTTTCAATAGTGAAAAACTAACGGTTTTGAACATTTGTTCCAGAAAAAAACCGCCTAGTCAAAAATTGAGACAACTTGAAAAATGGTTTGATACGATACTAGGTTGTGAGAAAAAGCAGTGGCAGATTTGGCTGCAAGCCGGAAGACAGGAGGCTCAGCCATTTTATCCAAAAGATTGTCAGCCTTTGGGATATGCTTTGCCTGAGTTTGAGGTTGAAATGCCGTACAAACCCGGAGATTTTACCCAGATTAATGCAGGTTTAAATGGAGTGATGGTTGGCAGGGCTTTGAAACTTCTGGACATTCAGAAAAACGAGCGTATTGCAGATTTGTTTTGCGGGCTTGGAAACTTCAGTATCCCTATGGCAAAAAGCGGGGCTGAAGTGGTTGGAGTCGAAGGTGAAGGTTCGTTAGTTGAGCGGGCTCGAAATAATGCTTCGGCTAACGGTTGTTTCGATAGGGTATCCTTCTCTGAAGCGGATTTGTTTGAAACAGATGAGACTGTGTTAGCGTCATGGGGTCAATTCGACAAGATGTTGCTTGATCCCCCGAGAAGTGGTGCCTATGCTGTTGTCAAATCACTACATGCTCCGTATTTGCCGGTAAAGATAGTATATGTTTCTTGCAATCCGGCAACCTTTGCCAGAGATGCGGAAGTATTGGTAAATAAGGGTTATAGGCTGAAATTTGTAGGCGTAATGAATATGTTTGCACAGACTTCGCATATCGAATCTATAGGTGTCTTCGATTTGGAAAATGGTATATAGGTATTTGCAAAATGGTTTTTTATGTAATTATCGGTTGAATCATGTTATCATAATTCACTCAGAAAATAAGATGATTCGGCAATTTTGATGGTTGCCGGATATGAATATAAAATATAGTTTGTTTGCTGCTCCACAGTAACGGGAGGTGTTCTTGGATTATTCACTTTTAATCGTATTGTTGGCGCTTTTGTTGGTTGTATTGTTGTTTGTCCGTTTCAAGCAAAGCGGAACGACACATAAAAAAACAACTAAGGTTGCCAAATCATCAATACATCATAACAAACCAAATCAAAAAGATGAGGATGCTGTTACTCCGGATTGGATGGATCAGGTCAATCAGTCTGTTTCTGATACTGAACAACAGGATTGGGAATGGGGTGGTGGAGAGACCTCGGGTTCAACGGCATCAGTATCTGCTCAGGAAGTCGATCCTCTGACTGAATATCAGGTGTACAAACAGTTCGGTTATGAAAGCAAGGCTGCGGAGTCTTTGGCAGGGTATCTGAACGGGTTGGGCGATGGGGCTCCCGAAAAGCTGGTTCATGAATTAATCGGGTTGAGCCTCCGCGTAGGCAATGTCGACATGTTGGCTGATGCGTTGGAAAAACACGGATTGGTTTTGTCCGAGGAGAGTTTGGCTGAATACGTTAAGGTTGGTTTAATGACTGAGCCGACGCATTTGCGCCTGCGTGTTTTGGCTGAGGAGCGTTTGGGATGGAGCTTGCAGGAAATTGAGCGCAGAATTGGTGAACCTTCAGGAATCGAAGATTCTTCAGAATCGGATTCAACTTCTTCAGATGATGTTCAGCACACTTCTCCAACTTCTCAAGCTTCAAAACGTTCTTTAATTGTGTTAGGGAAAAAAGAATTTAATGACATCACACCCGAGGAAATGGGTGCAGTCATTGGATTTGTTAAGCCTGAGCATGGTGCAAAAATTTTGAAGGATAAGGTTGATTATAAAACGGCAGTACAACAATACAACCGTGCTATTCAAACCTCTCCAAAACCTGCCAGCTTAATTATTGATGCTTTGAAGTTGGACTACCAAAATGAAGAAATTGGTCAGTTCGCGCAACATTTATGGAAGCTTTATCACTCACTCGGACAATATGGCCGCCAAGTGAAAGAACGGATGCTCGGCTGGGGATATAGTCTAGGTTACCATGAGGTTTTTGATGATTTGGAAAAGGGACCAAATGAGAATCGCGTGAAAGAAATTGGTTTGGCCAGAGGTTATTTGCAGCCCACTTCTTTGCAAATGAAAGCGAAATACCGAGATTTGGTACAAAAAGACTCGTCCGTTATCAGCATGAATTCATCACCTGCTGATGAGGCTCTAAAAGAAGTCGAGTCCCTATTGATGTATGGTCAGTTGGATTTGGCTGTTGATACTTTGGAGCAGGCTGTACTGCAATATCCGCAAGAGTCTCAGTTATATATCATGTTGTTTGATCTTTACGAAAGAGTTGAAGACTGGGCACGTTTGGAACAGTTCTTACGTATCTTGCGTGAACGGGTTGTCAGCTTGCCGGAAGAAGTTATTTTGGCTATGAGCCGCTTGCTTCAACGCGTAAATCAATATTCAAAAAAATAAAATAACATTTAGAGAGTACCATCTATGGACAATCTGTTACCTAAAATTAAAACCATACGGGTTATGCTTCGTGATATGAATGAGCAGCAGGAAGCTGTATTCCGTATGGCTTTCAAAATGCACAATACGACGAATTATCAAATCATCGGTACGGATTCTGTTGAAAAGCCGGATTTGGTTCTGGTAGATACAGATACGGCTGACGGCATTGAGACTTGGGAAACGTTGAAAATTGAATATTCCGATATTCCAGTTGCGATGTTTTGCTCACAAGAACCTTCCGTGGAGACGCCATATCTCCCTAAGCCGGTCAAATTTGATACCTTGTTTCCTGTATTGAGAAGTTTAGCTCAAGGAGGCAATGTTTTTAATCCTGCTGATAGTGAGACAGCAAAACAAAATACCCAGGGTAATGATGGCGCCGAAGGAGGGCGAAAAGCAACAATCAAACGGTTTAACCCGAATAAAGGATTGTTGGGAGCATTGAAATTCGCTAGTCAAGGCCATCAGGATATTGCTGTTTTACATGAAGGTAAGCCAGTATTGATAGTTTTCCCAAGTATTCAGCGTGTTTTGTTGACTGTTAATGCGCATGATTTGGAGAGCCTTTGCAAAGACGACAATCTTTCTGTGGTATGCAAAGTAGTGCCTGACAATCCTCAATGGAAGGAAAAAGCCAAAGTTACCATTATGTCTTGTCTGTGGCAGATGGCGATTTGGACCGCACAAGGTCGTCTGATTTATCCGATGACGCCTCAAACTATTTTTACATTGAAACGTTGGCCCAATCTGACCAGGCTGGCTCCTGTGCCTGAATCTATGAGGCTGTCCGCCTTTCTGACTAAAACATCGGTTAATCTGAATATCCTCTATAAGGTTATGCCGTTGGAGATGCCCGATATATTGAATTATCTTGCAGCTACCTCTGTAACTGGTTTCTTGGCAACGGACACTGAATACGCACACAATCAGACCAACGTTTCCGAACAAGTTGATGTAAATAGCAATGTGCCTGATAGTCAGATGGTAAAAGATGCCGAGAAGATTGCAGGACCGTCGCAAGAGCAACCACGCGGACTGCTGCAACGATTGATGCGTAAGTTATTGGGAAAACGATAAGAAGGACATGTAATGAAGGAAAATAAGATTATCTTTACCGGTCCGGTCGGAGTGGGTAAAACAACAGCTATTTCAGCTTTGTCGGATGAACCTCCTGTACAAACGGACGCATCAGCTTCCGATATGACGTTGGTGCGAAAAGGTTATACTACTGTAGCAATGGATTATGGAGTTATTCATTTGGATGAAGAGGTGAAAGTCCATCTTTATGGTACACCAGGGCAGGAACGTTTTAATTTTATGTGGGAAATTTTAAGTCAAGGTAGTATGGGTTTGGTTCTGCTTTTGGATAATACCCGTACTAACCCACTAAAAGACCTGCAATTTTTCTTAGAGGCTTTTCGTGAATTATTGAAAAAAGCCCCGCTGGTTGTCGGTGTTACTAAGATGGATATTCGATCACTGCCAAGCGTTGACGTTTATCAGAAATACTTGGCTCAAAATAATTTTAATGTGCCGGTATTTGAGATTGATGCTCGAAGAGAAGATGATGTAAAACAATTGGTAAGTGCAATGTTGTTCTCAATCGACCCGGGTTTAGAGGTATAAAATAAATGGAATCGACTCTTTCTTTACAATCAAATTTATATCCTAAAGTTACACCGGCAGGGGCATATTATGCGGTGACGAGTGATACCCCCAGTGCCAGCCGCACTTTGTTATATAGCTTGCTGAAGGCAAGTCCGACAGAGGTTATCAGCAGTGAGAAAATTTTGGCATGGGCAGATACCAGTGATATTGATACCGCTTTGAATTTGCTGTACCGCCTGCAACGCCTTGAGTTTCTGTATGGTGATGAAAATGTCAGTAATGAGGAGATACATCTTACTGACGAGCAATTGCCTTCTGTATTGGAGCAACTTTCAAGCTCAGGTAAGGCATTATTGGCAGATGAGAACGGATTGTATTTTGCAAATGCGAATTTCCATCACGAGGCTGCCGAAGAGTTGGGGCTTTTGGCCAGTGAAGTAACAAAGATGGACAGTAGCCATCGCCTATTAATCCGTAATAATCTGCATATTAATAATAATGCATGGGGTATTTGCGATCCTTCAGGACAAAGTGAGTTGACTTTCTTCCCTTTATATATCGGTAATACCAAGTTGATTTTGGTTATCGGCGGTATGCCTGACTTGAACAAGGAGGCATTTGTAACCTTGGTCAAAGTTTTATACCACCGCTATGGCAGCCGTTAACACACTATATACCGATTATTATTTTAGAATGGAATATGTATGCAACAATTATTGATTTCTGTATTAAGCGATTTGAATAATACCTCTCCTGATATTACTGCTTCAGCCGTTATTTCTACTGATGGTTTGCCTATTGCAACCATGTTGCCGTCGCATTTAAATGCAGACCGTGTTGGTGCGATGTCAGCAACATTGTTGGCATTGGGTAACCGCTCCGTCCATGAGTTGGCTTGCGGTGAGCTTGATCAGGTTATGGTGAAAGGGAAGACTGGTTATATTTTGCTGAGTCAGGCAGGAGAAAACGCGGTTTTGGCTTTGATGGCAAGAGAAAGCGGTAAGCTGGGCTTGATTTTGTTGGATGCCAAGCGTGCTGCGAAGCATATTGCTGAAATTCTATAAATTCCGGTATTTATCCGTATTTTAGGAACTTACACCATTGTATTTTTTAAAATAGTGTTGACGTAAGTTACTTCTTTCTCTATAATCCGAAATCTTTCCCCGATAGCTCAGTCGGTAGAGCGACGGACTGTTAATCCGCAGGTCCCTGGTTCGAGCCCAGGTCGGGGAGCCAATTATAAAAGCCTGATTATTTCAGGCTTTTGCCTTATTCACGGAGAGGTCGTCTGAAATATTTCAGACGACCTCTCAGCTTTTATGATGTTTTAAATACGACGCATCCTTATTTATAGAAAACTTTCTCAATCAGGAATACACGGCGTAATCCTTGCTTACTTGAGGAAAATGGTGGTTTAAGAACGTTTAGCGTTTAATTATGATGCTTGTACTGTTTTTACCTGGTTGCTTTTTATTAGATGTGTTCATTTATTAAATACAAGAAAATATATAGGGTATAGGATAAATGTGTAGGAGTTTTAAAGCGGTATTAAGGGATACGACCTTAAATAGTTTTTGTGTTTTTTCATCAAACAACATCTTCTATAGGGAAATCCTCACAAAGCCTCAAGCATTGCTATGTTTCCCGTCTTAATCCTGTTGCTTGGTGAACAAAAAAAGCTACTTGGAAAATTAAATGTTGGTAAATTCAAGGAAATCTTGGAAGTATTTTATGTTTGTTTTTAGCAGGCAGAGTTGATGGATGATGAGATGGAAATGAATGAAAAAAGAGTGATGACATTAGATGACTGGATACGGCAGTCTCCGCTACCGCGCATAGAGGCACGTATGCTTTTGCAAAAGGCAGGGGGTTACAGCCGTGTTCAATTAATAACGCAGGGAGCAGAAGCGATTCCGGAGGATGTTTTCGCTCGGCTGGATAGTTTGGAGGAGCGTCGTCTGAACGGTGAGCCAATGGCTTATATCATGGGTGGCCGAGAGTTTTATGGTCGTTGGTTTGAAGTCTGCCCTGATGTTTTGATTCCCCGTCCGGAAACCGAGCATTTGGTTGAAGCGGTTATCGAACATCTCCCGAAAAACGGACGAGTTTGGGATTTGGGTACCGGTAGCGGTGCGGTTGCCGTTACGGTGGCATTGCAACGGAAGGAAGCAGAAGTACGCGCGTCTGATATTAGCAGGCAGGCTTTGGTTGTTGCCCGTCGAAACGCAGAAAATTTGGGTGCAGCAGTTGAGTTTGCATCAGGATCATGGTTTGATACAGATAAAACGTCGTCTGAAGACAAATATCGTTTTGATGTTATTGTTTCCAACCCTCCTTATATTGAGGCAGATGACAGCCATTTGAATCAAGGAGATTTACGTTTTGAGCCTCAGACGGCATTGACCGATTTTGCTGACGGCTTGACTTGTATTCGGGAGCTGGCACAGCGTGCGCCTGAATTTTTGAAAGAGGGCGGGTGGTTGCTGTTGGAACATGGATATAACCAAGGTGGGGCAGTACGGCAGATTTTGTCGGAAAATGGTTTTACAGAGATTGAAACCCGACAGGATTTAGCAGGTTTAGACAGGCTGACTTTGGGCGTCAGGCGACATATTGAATAAGAGTTTTGGTGGTTTAAATAATATAGTGGATTAACTTTAAACCAGTACGGCGTTGCCTCGCCTTGCCGTACTATCTGTACTGTCTGCGGCTTCGTCGCCTTGTCCTGATTTAAAGTTAATCCACTATAAAAAACCAAACGTCAAATCCGTACACACCAATACAGCCTGGAATTTAAAAAGGTCGTCTGAAAACCCAATTTTTGGTTTTCAGACGACTTTTTTAAATATTACGTCTTACAAATCAAATTCAGCGACAACCGGCGCATGGTCGCTGGGGCGTTCTTGCGCGCGCGCGTCCAAATCGACATAAACGTCTTTCAACACAGCAGACAGGGCGGGGCTGATGAGCTGGTGGTCGATGCGCAGTCCGAGTTTGCGTTGGAACATTGCGCCGCGATAGTCAAACCAAGTGTAAAACGCGCCTTCGGGATGAATCTGGCGCAGGCTGTCGGTCAGGCCTAAATCCAGCAGATTTTGGAACCACTGTCTTTCGATGGATGAGCAGTGGATTTTTTCATGCCATTTTTCGGGGTCGTAGCAGTCGGCATCGGCAGGCGCGATATTGAAGTCGCCGAGCAAGACCAGTTTTTCGTGGCGCGTCATTTCGTCGCGGACAAATTCAGTCAAAGCAGCAAACCATTGTTCTTTATATTGGAATTTTGGGCTGTCGAGAGCTTCGCCGTTGACGCAATAAACATTGACGACGCGCACGCCGTTGACGGTTGCGGCGATGACGCGGCGTTGCGGATCGTTGGGCAGGGTGGGTAGACCGACGTGTACGTCTTGCGGTTCGTTGCGGCTGATGATGGCGACGCCGTTGTAGGTTTTTTGTCCGCTCCAAACGCTGTGCCAGCCCATCATTTGCAGGGCGGCGGCGGGAAATTTGTCTTGGTCGAGCTTAAGTTCTTGTAAAACGAGGACATCGGGCTGATGGTCGGCGAGCCAGTTTTGCACCTGCGGCAGGCGCACGTTGAGGGAATTGACGTTCCAAGTGGTGATTTTCATGCGGATTCCGTGTGTGAGGGTCGTCTGAAAAGCGTTTCGGGCTTTTCGGGCAAAATAAGGACAAAACAAAAGCGGTTCATGCAAAACCGCTTTGTTGGGTAAACGGGACGTTATTGTAACATCAGGGGATTTTGGCGGCTGCCGGTTTTGAAACAAAAATCCGTTTGAGAAAATAAGGTTCAACAGCCCTTAGGCGGCTTTACGGTTTTCCAAATGGCGCAGCGTATCGAGGATGGCGGCGGCTTCTTCGGATACCAGTCGGTATTCGATGATGCGGTGGTAGCGGGTGAAATCGATCAAGCCTTCGGAGCGCAGGCGCGCGAGATGGTTGGAAACAGCAGTCGCAGGCTGTCCGAGTGCTTCGGATAATTCGGCAATGCTGCGTTCGCTGTCCATCAGCATGAACAAAATGGTCATGCGTTCGGGGTTGGCGATGAGTTTGAGAAGGGAAGAGAGACGTTTGGTTTCCATGGTGTATGCCTTTCTGTTCGTGTAGTTTGATTTGAGAAGCATTACAAAAAGAAGATGATTGTGATTCTTCTTATATTTTTACGAAATTTCAAATGCTTATGTTCGTAAGTGTACATCAATTAGGAGCAAAAGAGAGCATTTGCGTTTAAATTTGCCGTAAATAATTGTTGTTTGATCAAATCCCAATGTATTTTAAAACGAGCAAAAAAGACGATTTTTTAGAAATGAAAAACAAGGTTTAATTTATAGGGAAATGAAAAGGCAGAAGTGTAGATTTGGGTTGAAATTTAAAAAATAATTTATAAACAGATAAATATAAAAAACAAAGCTGTTTTTTTGATATTTGTATTGATAGCAGACAGCTGTTTTTTAAAATTAACGAAGTTTTAGGGAAAGTCTTGTCGGTACATTTTCAGTCTGTAAAAATTTTACAACGGTTACTATCAATTTTGTTATTTAGTTTGAAGGGGCATCTTGATGAAAACGGCGTGCAGGCAGTCAACAAGGTATCGACTGTCTGCGTATTCGGCTATAAAATCCGACCACCTTTCTTTGGTATACCTTTATGGATATTCTGATTACCTTTTTCTTCAAACTCTTCGCCGCCATGCCGCTGCGCCTGTTGCACGCATTGGCGGGCGTGTTGGGCGGCGTGGTTTATTATCTGCGCCGTGAGGATCGCGAACGCGTATTTGACAATATGCGCACGGCCGGTTTGCAGTCCGATGAAGCGGCGGTCAAGGCTGTGTTCCGCGAAACCGTCAAAGGCGGGTTGGAATTGCCCGTGGCTTTTTTCAGACGACCTGAAAGCATAGAAAAATTGTTTGTAGAAGTACGCGGTTGGGAGCATGTACAGGCTGCGTTGGATACGGGCGAAGGATTGTTGTTTATTACCCCGCACATCGGCAGCTACGACCTTGCCGGACGATATATCAGCCAACAGCTTCCGTTTCCACTTACGGCGATGTACAAACCGCCGAAGCTCAAAGCGATGGATGAAGTCATGCAGGCGGGGCGCGTACGCGGTAAAGGTAAAACCGCACCGACTAGTATTCAAGGCGTTAAGCAGGTCATCAAAGCCTTGCGTGCGGGCGAAGCCACCATCGTTTTGCCCGACCATGTCCCCGCGCCCGAAGAAGGCGGAGACGGTGTGTGGGCGGAGTTCTTCGGTAAACCGGCTTTTACCATGACGCTGGCAGGCAAGCTCGCGCAGGTAAAAGGGGTTAAGGCATTGTTTTTCTGCGGAGAACGCCTGCCGAAAGGACGCGGGTTTGTCCTGCACATCGAACCCTTGCGCGGCGAACTGAACGGCGATAAAGAACACGATGCGCGGGTAATCAATGAAAATACGGAATATTGGATACGCCGGTTCCCGACGCAGTATCTGTTTATGTACAATCGCTACAAACAGCCCGCAGGTGCGCCGGAGTCTCCCGGGCATGGTTGAAAAAATGTGAAAGGTCGTCTGAAAACCTGGTGTTTGAGTTTTCAGACGACCTTTTTTAATCGTTATCGTGGGAGAATTCCACGCTACGGCGCTTGTGTCATCAGCAGATACTCTAGCGAGGGTTTTGCCCGCGAGCCACTTAAAATTTCAGACACCTGTCCGTCAATTATCTTCGTGGGTAGAACCTACGTCATGGATGCTACGACCCCCGCAAACAATAGCCGGTTCAAACATAAAGGTCGTCTGAAAAGCGTTTTTCAGACGACCTTTTGCGTTGATGGTGTGGATTGTAGCGTGGGCTTTGCACACGAAAATGGCAGGTAAAAGAGGTCGTCTGAAATTTTGGGTTTGGTTCATGGGCAGAGTCAACGTTACGGGTTTGGTGTGATTCGCGGGTGGATACGCGCTACGCGGTGGATGGCTAATCCCCTGTAATACCTGCTTTATCCAAGCTTCGCCTCCTCCCCAAAAACTTCCCGCCACAATTTCCTGACATTGCCGTAATGTGCCAGTAATTCGTCGGTTACTTCGGTTTTTTCCGCGTCGCGCAGTTTGGTGTTGTGCTGCTGCTGGCGGTAGAAGCGGTAGGCGGTGCGGCTTTGTTCGGCGAGGGTTTTGTCGATGAGGCCGCAGTCGGCGGCGATATTCAAGAGGGCGATGTTGCCGTAGTTGTCGAGGAGTTGCGGATATCGGCGGGCATGGGTAAGGATGAGGTATTGGACGATAAATTCGACGTCGACCACGCCGCCGCGCGCGTATTTGACGTTGCTGTCAACCGGCGGATGGGTGGGGAACATTTTTTCGCGCATTTCGATGATTTCGCCTGCCAAGGCGGTTTGGTTGCGTTCGGCGGTGAGGATTTCGGTGCGGATGCGGTCGAAGGCCGTCTGAATTTCGGGTGTGCCGCAGATGAAGCGGGCGCGGGTGAGGGACTGGTGTTCCCATGTCCATGCGTTTTCGCGCTGGTATTTTTCGAAGGCGGCGATGCTGTGGGCGAGGAAGCCGGCGTCGCCGTTGGGGCGCAGGCGCAGGTCGGTTTCGTAGAGGCTGCCTGCGCCGGTGGCGGCGGAAAGCCAGTTGGTCAGGCGGCGCGCGAGGCGGCTGTACACGTCGCCTGCGTCGGGATGGGGATCGTCGTAGAGATAGACGAGGTCGAGATCGGAGGCGTAGCCGAGTTCTTTGCCGCCGAGTTTGCCGTAGCCGACGGCGGCGAATTGCGGGGTGTCGCGGTGTTTTTTGGGCATGTCCGCCCACGCGCACGGCAGGGCAGCGGCGAGGATGGTGTCGGCGAGGGCGGATAGTTGGTCGGAGAGGGATTCTACCGTCCACAGTCCGGCGAGGTCTTGGACGGCGAGGCGGAAGACTTGGGCGTGCTGGAAGCGGCGCAGGGTGTCCATTTGCGCTTCGGTGTCGCCGCCGCAGGCTTTGAGGTCGTCTGAAAGGGCGGTGGCGAGGGCTTGCCAGTCGAACACGGTATCTAAAAGCTGCGCGCTGATGAGTTCGTCCAGCAGAATCGGATATTTGCTCAGATACGCCGCCACCCATGAGCTTTGGCTCATAATCTGCGCCAGTTGCGCCAGGGTTTGCGGATGTTCGTTGAGGAAGGCGAGATAAGCGGAGCGGCGGCTGATGTTTTCGAGGAAGTCAAACAGCCGCATCAGCGTATCGGTCGGGTTGTTTTGCTCGGCCGCCGCCTGTACGAACAGCGGCACAATGGCGTCAAAACGCGGCTGGGCGTGTGCGGAAAGATGGCGGTATTTATGGCCGTGCCGGATTTGGTCGAGCCTTGCGGCGATGGTTTCGGCATCGAACCCGTGTTCTTTCAGACGATCTTGCCGCTCTTCTTCGTCAGGCTTTTCCTGCCATGCCCATTGCCATTCGCTATTGTCGGGGGTTTGCTCTTCGGGTTCGCTCAAAATTTCATTGAACAACTGATTGACCTTGTTCCGATGAACGTTGAGGTCGTCTGAAAAGGCGGCGTAGCTGTCGAAACCCATGCTTTCGGCGAGCAGTTGTTGCTGTTCGGGCGAGGCGGGCAGGGTTTGGGTTTGCTGGTCGTCCCAGTATTGCAGGCGGTGTTCGACGTCGCGCAGGGAGCGGTAGGCGGCAAGGAGGGCTTCGACGTTTTCAGACGGCATGATGCCCAATTCGGCAAGTTTCTTCAGTGTTTCCTGCGTGCCTTTCAGTTGCAGTGCGCGCATTTGGCCGCCGCGTATCATTTGGAAAATCTGGGCGATAAATTCGACTTCGCGGATGCCGCCTGCGCCGAGTTTGATGTTGTCCGCCATGCCTTTTTTGCTGACTTCGCTGCGGATTTGGCGGTGCAGGTTGCGCATCGCCTCATACGCGCTGTAATCCAGATATTTGCGGAACACGAAGGGGCGCACCAGCGATTTAATGTCGTTCGGATACGGCGTGACTACGCGGCCTTTGCACCACGCATAGCGTTCCCATTCGCGCCCCTGCGTAATTAGGTATTGCTCCAGCGCGGTTTCGCTCAATACCAGCGCGCCCGAATCGCCGTCCGGCCGCAGCCGCATATCGACGCGGAACACCTGCCCATCGGCAGTAATGTCGTTCAGCAGCGCAATCAGTTTCTGCCCGACTTTGGTGAAAAATTCTTGATTGCCGCGTTCGCGCCTGCCGTCGGTGTCGCCCGATTCGGGATAGACGAAAATCAAATCGATGTCGGAAGACACGTTCAACTCATAGCCGCCCGCCTTGCCCATCGCCACCACGCTCAAATGCTGCGGCGATTTGGTATAACGCCCGATCGGCGTGCCGTACATGTCCTGATAATAGGCGTAGGCGAAATCCAGCGCAGTATTGACGGCAAAATCGGCAAACAGCGTAATCGTGCGGGTTACTTCGTTCAAATCGCTGATGCGGTTTATATCGCGCACGATAATCTGCGACACGACATAACGGCGCAACTCGCGCAACTGCCGCGCCAATTCTTCCTCGTTTTCTTCCGCGCGGATTTTGTCCCAGTCGGCAAAGGCTTGAAAATCTGCTTCGGTCAACACTTTGTCCAGCATGGGCAGGAAAATTTCGGGCTTGAGTTTGCCGTTGTCGAGCTGGCGGGCGAGGAACAGGGAATGGCAGCGGGCGGTGTCGAGGCGGTTGTCGGACATTTCGGATTCCGTTTGAAAGGATGGCGGGAATAGGATAGTGGATTAACTTTAAATCAGGACAGGGCGAGGGGATGCCGTACCGGTTTAAAGTTAAGCCACTATATCATAGCAATCTTGGCGGTCGTCTGAAACAGCAAAACACCTTTCAGACGACCTTTGCAAAAGCTGACGGCAAAGCGTTTACATGGCAAAATACCGCCTGTTTGCAGGTCATCCGAATTTTTCAGACGACCTTTTACCCTCTTCAAAAGGAATCCCCATGTCTTTGCAAAACATCATCGAAACCGCCTTTGAAAACCGTGCGGACATCACCCCGACCACCGTTACCCCCGAAGTTAAAGAAGCCGTGTTGGAAACCATCCGCCAACTCGATTCAGGCAAATTGCGCGTCGCCGAACGCTTGAGCGTAGGCGAGTGGAAAGTCAACGAATGGGCGAAAAAAGCCGTCCTGCTTTCCTTCCGTATCCAAGACAACGAAGTCCTCAACGACGGTGTGAACAAATACTACGACAAAGTGCCGACCAAGTTTGCCGACTGGTCGGAAGACGAATTCCGCGCCGCAGGTTTTCGCGCCGTACCCGGTGCTGTTGCGCGTCGTGGCAGCTTCGTTGCCAAAAACGTCGTATTGATGCCGTCTTATGTCAACATCGGCGCATACGTTGACGAAGGCGCGATGGTCGATACTTGGGCGACCGTCGGCTCTTGCGCGCAAATCGGTAAAAACGTCCACTTGAGCGGCGGCGTCGGCATCGGCGGCGTACTCGAACCTCTGCAAGCCAGCCCGACCATCATTGAAGACAACTGCTTCATTGGCGCGCGTTCCGAAATCGTTGAAGGCGTGATTGTCGAAGAAGGCAGCGTGATTTCCATGGGCGTGTTCATCGGTCAATCCACCAAAATCTTTGACCGCACTACCGGCGAAATCTACCAAGGCCGCGTACCGGCAGGCTCGGTTGTCGTGTCCGGCAGTATGCCTTCCAAAGACGGCAGCCACAGCCTCTACTGCGCCGTCATCGTCAAACGCGTGGACGCGCAAACCCGCGCCAAAACCAGCGTGAACGAATTGCTGCGCGGTATTTAACCGGCGAATAGAAAAGGGCAGAGGTCGTCTGAAACAGCGCAAAACATAAATGGGCTTCAGGCAAACGGTTTCTCCTGCTCGAATGGAAAGAGGTCGTCTGAAAACCGGATTTCAGGTTTGAACTGGCCCCCAAATCTTGGACACTCATAAAAGCCTTTTCAGGCGC